>Ga0307513_10010067_pt1 | contig 11910 bp, 13 predicted proteins | sample 15_EM_MG_FD_202174 | JGI IMG/M metagenome (GOLD analysis project Ga0307513, IMG submission 202174) | Populus trichocarpa ectomycorrhiza microbial communities from riparian zone in the Pacific Northwest, United States - 15_EM | ecosystem: Host-associated > Plants > Roots > Unclassified | place... | reverse complement strand
CAAGTGCGGATCTACCTTCCTTCTGCGCCTTCATTCGGTCTAGGGTTGCCGCGTAAGCATCGCTTAAATGCTTACCCTTGGTCATCTCCTTCAATTTTTGTCTTCTCGCAGAGATTGTAACCTCTCCTAGGATGGCGTCGATGTTTAGCGAGACAAGGAGGAATCTAAGAGCCACTACTAGTCAATATGAGATCATGCATGGAATGCGGACAACAGGCGTCTCTACGCACATTTCCGATACTCGTTCTGGAATAATTCTCAGGATATCTGCACGCAAGCCATCAGACATTGCGATAGGCTCAGGGTCCATTTCCAACTTATTCTCCAAATATCTCGTTATATCATGCGTTTCCGGAATGACACGGACTGTAACCCTGGTGGCGAAATATCTTGTAATTTCTGCCTCAACCTGGGGCCTCCCGGTGAGAAATATTCGTGTTCTCGGTGAGTCCTCAACGACCTCCTTCATTGAGCCAAGAAGCCCCAGTAAATGCTTGGGAGGGCACTCATCCAAGGCATCAATACAAATGTAAACCTTTGGTAACATGGCAACAGCTTGCTTTAGCATCTGCACCATATCCGGAAGTCGCAGACCTCGGCCGCCGGCTTCTCTTTTCGCCTTTTGAAACACCTGTCGCACGTGCTCCAGCACTTCCGTTCTAACCAGCAGCTGCTTTAGGATGGCCCCCACGATATTGGTAGCCGTCTGCTCCTGTTGATCGCGGAAGTCGTAGTAGAACATAGAGATTGGGATCTCTTCCTCATAAGGTCTATCGCACAGATCATCGATCACTAATGAACTAATATTCCTTGCTGTTATTAACAATTCCTGCTTCTTCCTGATGAATCATGCACTTACCTTAGATATGTTTTCCCCACCCCAGGATCCCCGTAGCAAAATAAAACACTCTTATCTATTCCACCTTCATTACTCCTCCATTCCCGAAACTCCTTTGTATCCAATATCCAATTCCCCACACCATCGAGCCTGTCTGTACGCACATCCTGATGCCTTCTCCTAGGGTCCAGTGGCGAGAGCCACTGCATGATTTCTGGGTTCTCATCGGCTATGACTTTGTTGAAATTGACGATATTCTTGTTACTAGTCGTTACATTATTGCAGTTGACATTGCTGTTGCCCATCGAGATCGAGCGCGGATATAATGTGTTGTCCATAGTGTGTCGAAAGTGTCTGTTGAGCGCAGATACGCTATAGCGATACCTGTAGTAGCGATATGAGCGGTTTATGGAATTTGCATCGACCAGGCGGAAAAAAAAAGAGGAGTGCGGCTCCAACGGCTCAAATTGTTGTCCAATCATTTCCAGCTGAGTCAGCGGTGGAACGTAGATAGTTGTGAGACACAACACTGGCACTGATACTCGGGATGAGCAACAATTCATGCTTCAGGCTCTCCACGAAATGTACCGTTAGTCCAAGAGTCGAGTTTTCAAGCTCTGTATCTCCGCGCACCTTATCAAAGACTACAATGACTAGCTAGCTTGAGTATCGGGGTTGCGAGGCATCTTACCTCCCTCGGCTACGACATCGGTAAGCTATCTGATCGTGAAGTTAGATGTCTGCTAGAGCGGCTGGATTCTGGCTGTCTTCTCTATCGTTAACATAAAGGAGGAGGGCCAGCTGCAATCGGCAAACTTCAATGGCTATTTACCGGGGCTAGCCGACATTTGATTTTTTACTCGGTTAGGCAAGATGCTTATTATAGCACCTATCCTCCAACCAGCAACATGCGAAAGCAGCACAACTTACGGTATAATCCCAAGCCGTCACACCAAACAGCCGAAAGATATCCATTTGGGTTGTCGCTAAGGGTCTATTCAGAAGTATTCCTAACATTAGCTTTATTTCATGGAAGCCTCTGCCACAAGAATCCCGACTGCCGAATTTGCACCCTAGTGTTAATCTCGGCAACATGTTCATCTTCATAGCCGATCACTCGCTCACATATCATCAGCCTTCCTCAGCTAGCGCATACTGTAGCTAGGATATTGTAGCCATGAAGTGAACAGCTTGTTGGAAATAGCGAGGTGCTGCTCGGGGTGCTTGCACTATTGCTTCATTGTTTGGGTAGTTTCCGGGAGTGCACTAGGGCTGTCGGGATGCGCTTAGGTTTTGGATCAATGGATCGGCAGTTTTAAGCATGGATTAGGGTGGACGACAACCAAAAGAAACGCCGAGAGTTCACACAACCAAAACACTATCGCACAACTCAGGAGTGAGGAATTCAATAGTTTCATTTAAACTATAGTTAGGGAGTGACTACCGTACCCGTCCAGGTGTGCACAACTCTATAGTACTGCAATCCTGAGGTAAGCCAAGTCAAATCGCCTATCCCGCAGGACTTGCACATCTAGAAGTTCTCTTCTACTAATTACTACAACAACGAACTGTAAAGACTGGGGGTATCTATAAGCTGTAGCGGTGTCTCTTTAATCTTCGACGGCTGAACGCGGATGATGCGGGACCAGACAGTGAGGCTCCGCAACGAAAGGAGACGCCAAGAGTTAAAGTCACACAACCAACAGGTCACCAGCCTCCAACATATGATAGAGAGGGGAACTTCTTCCCATACAACTCCGCGCTTACGTTCATGACTCTCAACACTTGCGGCTCTCTAACTAACTAGCGGTAAAGGCAGGAGTATGTGTAAACCACAAATCGCCTTCCCAACCTTCCAGCGATCGCGACGCAGCTTCCTAGCCTTCCACCTATGTCCCCTTTCTCCTCCGCAGACTCCAATAGTGACCAAGGAAAGACAAAGAACTCCTACAGCTCACAGCCTTCACAGATCTGACCGTACATCCGACTCTTTCAGAGTCGCGTTCCTCCCGGCGCGCTGCGTTGATCCCGGGTGCATATCCGGACGCTTTGTCTGAACAATGGAGAGATAGACTGTATGCACGCTCAGTATGCCGGGCATCACCGGAGGCTTCTGACACTCCGCGTATTGCTTCCGGGCTTCCACTGTCCTGCCGTATCGATCCAGAGCGCATGTCCGAAGCCTTTCTTTTGATCGATAGGAAGATAAGCCGCGCGCGCAAAGGGCCAAGTACGACGAACGGCATCAATGAATTCCAACACATCGTCCTCCTATCCTTCCATAGACCACTACACATACCCAGTGCCTTTCACTGTGCGTCTCCCCTTTCCCTTTTTTTACTCCCATGCTAACAAAGGAAAGACAAAGGCTCCCGCTTCTCATAACCTCCGAGAATCGTCTAATAACCGCGCATCCGACTCTTTCACTTCCATCACAGCCTTCCCGCATTCCTTCCGACGGATGCATCGATCCAAAACCCAAGCGCATTCCTGCAGCCGAAGTGCTTTCCCGAAAGCCAAAGTGCGCGTTCCCAGAAACTACCCGAACAACAAGCGGCCATCATGAGAGCATGCCGAACAGCATCTCGCGACTTCCAACACGCCGGAAGGGAGGCAGGAGAGCTGGATGCTCGGAGGCTACGAACAGTGGGAGTCTTTGTCTTTCCTTTGTTAGCGTGTGAGCATGACAAAGGGGAAAGGGAGACTTACGGTCGGAGAAGATGGATATGTATGGTGATCCATGGAAGGGTAGGAGGACTTCTTGAGGCTGTCTTTACCGTTACTGGTCCCTTAGTATGTTAGATAGCGTTGGGGAAGAAAATGGGAGGGTTTCCCCACTCCTAAGGTGTGCGCTAGCGATCGTATCTTTTATGTGAACTCTTGGCGTTTCGTTTGGTTGTTGTCGATCCGTCAATCCGTTTAAAACCCTGGGCAATGGGATGGCCTATTGATCAATTAGGCTGCAAGTATTAATACTTGGCAACTGAGATTGCCAACTAGGAAGAATCAAAAACGCGCGGAGTATATCAACTAGTTCACACAAAACCTAAGCTGGGATTCTCCCTTAAGAGCTTGATGGGCCATTCCACAAGTTCACAATAGTACACCTAGGACTGCTAGAAAAAAGTAGTGGCGGGTTAGGTGCCAATCTATTTTCTCTGACGATGGCTGCCACCTTAACTATCTGCCACTGTGGTTGCTCATACATCCTGTATATTTTTAATGTTCCTGTGGTTCGGTGAAGTTGTGCGGAGCAACTTATGGACAACCCTATCATTACTGTGTTCGCTCCTGAGCTCAAGTAGGGTTAGCAGAGGCTCCCGGTAGAGTCTGCCCTTAGAAAGGCGCGGGTAATCCGGTGCCTAGCGGGTGTGGGTGATTCAAAATAAGCCCTATGATCAGTACTCTGACTGTTCAGGTTATGAGAGAGTGTGGGTGAGATTGCTCAATTTCTATCCAGAATTCATCTTTTGTATTATTCATTATGGAGGTGGATACTAACGTACATCCCTATGGTAGAGAAGAATTCTCACTAAAATAATGTAAACAGGAAAACAGGAAACGAGTCCACAGTTGATGAAAGGAGAGCAACGTGCTACACGGCTGGGGTGAAAAGCGAAAGGAGAAATAGTGGGGGGAAAGAATAGCAGAAGGGATGGGGAGAGGATAGACTATCCACTATAGACCGCTGCAGGACTACTTGGGCTGGTTCTCATTAATACTCGTGCATGGGCTCGCATTTATGTGTCAAACGGGGTAGATGCGTTTGAGTTCACATCCACTCGGCATGAGTAATATAGGAATCATCTATAAGGAGATAGGACTGGAATGACTGATGAGGAACGGATAAGGAGGAGAAAATAGAAGAGACAAACTAATGAAGAAATGATGGCTAAGGAAAGGGGGGCTGTTGAGAGGGGTGTCAGCGGGAAGGGGGAATGGGCTCTAATGCTGAAAAGCAGGTCGACGGGGGGGGTGATGACCAGGGGTGGGGAGCAGCTCTGGCGGCTCGGGCTCGGGTGTCCCTGCGTTTCCCCCGCTGGGTTACCCACCGCCTAGGTGCATTGCTCTTGCTTTTACTGTTGCTGTTGAAGCTAACTTATCCCCTAATGGTAGAGTATACTACCCGGCAATTGCCGCCGCCTCTAAATCTACAGGAGAGGGAGGGTTCAGGCTCAGAGATTAATTGCAGAACTCCTGTGTGTCCCCGGGATGCAGCCAGTCCAAGGGCAGTTTCACTACTGAAGCCTGGTGTGTCGAGATAGACATCAGCTTGTTCCATAGCAAATCTAATATTCCCGCATGGCCGCCCTGCGCAGCCCACAAGAATGGTGTTCGGCCATATCCGGTGTCCACAGTTTTGGGATTGATATCTTCTCGTTCGAATAGTATCCCCATTACTCCTGCACCCCCCGCACTGTGGCGCACCCGAGCGGTGCTCGGCCACACCTCGTATCCACAATGTTAGGATTGATATCCTCTCGGGCAAATAGCGACTTTACTATTCCCTCACGTCTGCCCATCGAGGGCAACAAAAGTGGTGTTCGATTGTGTCGGATATCTATAGTGTTTGGACCAATATCCTGCCGTTCAAGTAACATATTTGCTACTCTTCACAGCCAACCGGAGCTGCGTTTGACTGTATTTGGAATCTGCAGTGTTGGGATTGATACCTAGTTGTTCCAATTGGTTTTCCTGGCCTCCTAGTGAGTATGTCTTCGGGATAGGACGGGACTGACGACAGCTCATAGTCTGTCTTTTGGGGGTGCCAAGACGGACTACGCCCGGGACGATGACAACCGGATAGACTGTAGGGGGCTATAGCCCTCGAGCTTTGACCTTCGCCACTCGCCCAAGTTGAAATCATACATCCCCGAATGAATAATTATAGCATCATGATACATCACTCGTGTGGTTTCCGGCCGTCCTCCACCGTCTCCCGCCACCCTCCATCATCTCCCACCGTCCATCCCAGATTTTACGGCCGAGTGGGGCCCCATAAAATGCTGGAGGCTAAGCCTCACATGGCTCCCGATCCACCACGCATATATTATATCCATAAAATAATCTAGGCTAGAAAGATCATCCTGAGATAGTTCGAGTTTGAGGAATATTTTCAAGATCCAGATCTGCGATCCCTGTCCTAACTCCCAAAGCATAACACAACTTGCGAGTGTGGGATGAGCGCCCCGAATTCGATACCCACATCAAAGCTCTCATTCCGAGTCTAGATCCTTCGCCCTTCTGGACCCCTGTTCGCGCAAGATTTGTCACGTATCCATCCCTGAATGTTTGCCCTTGGTCATCTCGTTCAACTTTTGTCGCCCATCAGCGGCGGTAGCCTCCCAGGAGAGCGTCAATAATTGATGCGATGAGGAGGGCTCCGCAGGCTATGATTAGTCAATAGATTATGCACGAAGTGGGGGTTGTGGACCCTCCTGCGCACATTCCGAAGATTGGTTCTGGGATAGTTCTTGGGATTCCAGTTCGCAAACCATCAGACATGGCAGAGCGCATTGTGCCCTTAGCTTCTGCTCTAAATATCTTTTTATATTTTGTGTCTTCGGATTGATGGGTACAGTAATACTATCGCTGAAGTGCCTCCTAATTTCGGCTTCAGCCTGAGACCCTCCAGCGAAAAATATTCGGGTCCTGCATGGGTCCTGAAGGATATCCTGCAGTGACACATGAAGCTTTAGATACTTAGGAAGGCCCTCATCTAAACCACCGGTGCCGATAAAACCTTGGGCGTTGTGGCAAGGGCATGCTTTAGCACCTGGACGATATCCGGAAGTCCCAGACCTCGACCACCGACTTGCTTTTCGCCTTTCGAAATTCCTTTTGCACTCCTTCCAGCACTGCACCTCTAACTACCAGCTGCTTAAGGATGGCTCCTATGACGTTGGCGGTTGAATGCTCCGGCTGGTGGCGAAACTTGTTGTAGAACAATGCAATTGGAGTGTCTTCCACGCCGGGTTAATCACAAAGGTTATCGATCGCTAATGACCCAATGTTCCTAATCATCAGCGATAATTCCTACTTCTTCTAGATAAGCCAGGCACTTACGTTAGACATATCTTCCCCACTCCCGGGTTCCCGTAGTAAAATTGGACAGCCTTATCTCACCCACCCCCCGAAACTGGTTTGTTTCTAAAATCAAATTTCCCACAACATCGAGCCTTTCGGCACGCACATCCTGATGCCTTCTCCTATGGTCCAGTGGAGAGAGCCACTGCCTTATTTCTGGGCTCTTATCGGCTACGACTTTGTTCGCATTGACGATATTGTTATGGCAATTCATTAAGTTGTAGGAGCTGACATTACCGGTCTTAATCGAGTGCAGATATGGTGTGTTGCCCATGGTTTTTCCAGAGTGTTGGCCCAGTAAGGGTATGTTACCGGTATAATGATAGCTATAGTAGCGAGATTGGGTATAACGGAATGTGCAGCAGCTGGGCTGGGAAAAGGAGATGTGGGGCTCCAACATCCAAAATTACCATTCAATTACTTCCCACTGAGTAAATATAAGTACTGTACTTCCACGTGAGAGATACAAGATGAAGATCACAGAACACTGGACAGACACTACTCGGGCGGAGAGGCAATCCAGGCTTCAAGTGCAGACTCTGTACTCCAGTGCAGACTCTGTACTCCAGTGCAGAGTACGGTGTTTGTTGAAATTGAACCACTGCCGGCTTGTGCAGTGGAAACTTGGGACTGTCCGAAGCTGGAATAACTTACGATTATAAGTATCGCAAGGCGCCTAACCTCCCTCCAAAATTGATGAGCTACACGTTAAAAACTCGTGAAACCCACTATTTTAGCAAAGCCTGTAATCTCCAGATTCTGAGTTAAAGGCCCTTGAGAGGGATTAGTGTTCTCCTAACACAGCATAAGATCTGCCCAATGGATGTGTTAGATCTTGTGAGCTGGAATTCGCAATTCTGTTAACATGTCGAACTAAATCTATCATGGGCTGATGCAAGGATTGATGGGGATTAAGGTCAGACGAGGATAGTGGATTTCGCGAGTTTTTATGGTATCCGAATTGTCGAGCTGCCGGATCCCTGCCCAGATAAATGCACCTGCCATAACTGAGCTTCAGAACATGGGTCTATTTGCCCAACCGTCCAGTCCAAAAATTTGGGGGATAAACCTAGACGGTGGCTTAAACGGCGCCATTTTCCCAGACATAGCGCAAAAGCTTACCCAAATTTCTCCTGTCCTAAATTCTTGTTGCAAGACGGCTAAAACATGGCATGGCCACCGAGATCAGTTTGCAAATTCCACCGGACGCTAGACGGCACGCTACTGCAGGCAATCACCATCACCTTACCAGCACACCTCCACACACCTCCAACCCCCTTTGATGGTCTGTGCTGTCGAATGCCTTGACGGAGTTGAGGCGGTAAACAAATAACTACCTGCTACCCAATGCTGTTGCGTTGTTTCTGTGTATTGGATGCGTCGTCGCTTATCGCCAGTCCTAGCGTATACTCGAGGGAAGGGGTTCATCGGGGATCCATTGTGGAAGGGAAAGAGCGAGACGAGAATTATCCGGAAACCATTGATCATTGACTGCTTCCTTCCTTCCTTCATCCCCCATTTTCTGAGCCACTGTGGCCCCCGATAAATTCCTGTGCCAATACCCAAAAAAAGAACGTAGATTCCCGGAAAACCCCCGACAGCGCCGTCCCGAGCTGCTAGACGGCTGTCTATAGGTAAATGGGCCCTTAGTCTGTCGGATATGTTGATGAGCTCCCCCGCTGTAGCATCCCGTTCCGCGGTTGACCAGGTTGTCGGTGGGGGCCCCTGGGTCCGGGGGAGCTTGTAGTACCGGTAGCTGGGATTGAGCGCATCTAATATTACTAATATTTCTAGTCAAATAACCGTAATATCATAAGACGGACAACTCTATTCGGTCTGGGATACAGTACCTCCACAGCCATAGATGGATCTACAAGCATGAGAACCGCCATATGTTAAGCTACCGTATCGCAGTAACCTACTCCATCCTAACCCAAAAAGAAAGTAATGGTCTCGTGGGGAAACCCCAGAACACAGGAACCCATAGCTTAAGGGTTTAGCTAACCGTCGTTGAACCCCGGTATTATTTGAAATAGTTAAAGTACGACAGCGAATAGTAGCCGGGATGGATAGTGACTGAACTTCTTCTCATGGCTCTTGCTGAACTAACGCTAAAGGCCGAAGTATATATTAGAAAATGTAACCAAGTCCTGATCTTTCCATTGATCACCACACATGTCTACTCTCTTCCGCGCATGTTCCATACAGTACACCAAATAGAAACAAAAAGAAACATTCTGTGTAATCGACGAACAAAAGAAATGCATCGCAAAGACTCCCGCTCTACTACACCTTGGGTTCAATCCCTGACTCTTGTCCCACCATCATTTCCATAGCCTTCAAGGGTTGCTTTGACTCCATACTCCTTACCCATCAATGGAAGTATCTTCCCGTGCTTCTGAATTTTCATGAAACTATAGTTAGAGCATGCCGAGCAGTACCAACTGATTTCCAACAACGAAACCGACACTTTGTGACAAGGTGATAAGTATTTGTCGGCCTTCATCCAACATGCCAACCCAGTAAGTTGCTTGAATTCTTAAATGTTCCGGCTATAACATCTAAACAAGTTGGCCCAAAAACGGACCAATTCCACCAAATTAGTGGCGACGTACAAGAATTCCCTACATTATTGGTATCGGAAAAGTAGCTACTTGCGGGACAGGGTAATGCGCATACCTACTATAATGCAGAGCCGTTCTCTTGCTCTGAGTGCTCGCGCAGGGTGTTTAGTGAAGCGAGCCTACAGTTCGAGTGCGGTGCTATAGCGGAAGGTGGCGTGGTGAGTACAGTAATAACCTATATAAAAAAAGCACATTAGAGTGGTTTTGGTCAGTACTTGTAACACAATGACTCTCGTAGAAGGAAAGAAAAATAAAATGATTGAAAAATTCCGAAATCGGATCGGAGGATGCCCAGTGCTCTAGCTGTAGTCCGGATCACTTCCGAGAACCAAAGTACTATAGATTTCTAAAGTAAAAAAATTAAAAAAAGAGTGGGAGAGGGAGAGCGGATTAGGTTACTATCTAGTATTGTGAGCTGGAATGCAAAATGAGAAGAAGGAACAAAAGGTGTGAGGTGTATTTAGTATCATATATGGAGTGTAAGGTGAATTTCTCACTGGAAGAATCCATGACGCCCCCGGCCCCCCGCTCGGTACAGTATACGATATCTAATACTAGGGGGAAAGGGTAGAAGCAGGTGAACTACAGCGCCGTTTCCCAGCATGATTCCGATTTTTATTGGATTATGCACGATTACGGTTAAATGTTCGTTCTGTGAGGAGTATTTCTGCTCCCTGGGGTCGCGGTAAGTTGAGTGGGGGTACTTGCGCTGAACGCCGTCATGGCTGAGCACTCGTCCTTGCTCCTTCTTTGGGAGATGGTTTTTAGAAACAGCAGTTTAATGGCCGCACCGGGTATTTTAAACAATGGGAGTGTGGTGGGGTGGGAGCTGGCAGGGACGGCCGGGGTGTGTGCCCGTTGTCAGAGCGAGGAACTTGTGATACATGGTGGGTATAAGTGATTGAAAATAGGCCTCACCAGTGCAACTTTGTCTATGGAGGTTACGAGTGGGAGGGAGTCGGGTTGCGGGATTCTTATTGGGTTGTTTCTTATAGATGTCAAATGCGGCCGTCTTTGATATAGTATATTGTGAGTGGTAGAATACTGAGGAACAGAGAGGCGAGGGCGCGAGGGGTTCCTATGATAGAGTACACTAAAAGAGAGAGAAGGAGAAAGTCTGGGCAGGAAAGCGGGGGAAATGAGTGTGTGGGTAACAAAAGGAGATAACGTTAGATGGTGTTGTACTGTACAAGTGAGAGATAAAGAAAAAGGAAAAAAGTGACCGGAAAAAACACAAGGAAGTAGATCTTATGGGCCATATTCCACCTTATGTATCAAACAAGGAATGGTGGCCATTTTTTCCAATCCACTACGCATGTATAATCTAGTAATCACCTATGAAATGATGGTAATAAAATAGGAGTCAAAGAGAGACTGACGAGGGCGAGGAATTAGAGAAGAATTGAGGAGGAGGGAATAAGGACGGAGAGAAAATAGCTATTGGGAGAGGGGGCTAGGTTTCGGGGGAAGGGGGTTCTGCTGTGAAAAGCGGGCAGGCTGGAAAGGATAAAAGGGGAGTTGAAGTAAGTCTGATGGCTTAGGTGAGGGACGCTCTGTGTTTCTTTCTGGGGTTTCCTTCATCGCCGGGAGGGATTGTTCTTTTGTTGTTGTGCAGGGTGGCGCCTGGTGGAGGGGTCTTCCGCGCCACGTTTTCGGCTTTGTTGGTGTCTATGGGAGTGGGAGGGGAGGGTTTGAGTTCGGAGAGTAATCGCATAACTCCTGCATGTCCTCGGGACGTAGCGATCTCAAGTGCAGTTTTGCCGCTGAGGTCTGGGATGTTGGGATTGAGATCCTTTCGTTCTAATAGTAGCTTTACGACTCCCTCATGTCCACCCTTCGAAGCGCCGAAGAGTGGCGTTCGGCCACTGTTCGTGTCTGGAGTGTTGGGATTGGTATCCTCTCGTTCCAACAGCAACTTTACTATCCCGGCATACCCACGTTCTGCAGCCCACGAGAGCGGCGTTGCGCCATATTTGGGGTCTGGAGTATTGGGATGGAGATCCTTCCGTTGTAATAGCAACCCTACTACTCCCTCATGTCCACTAATGGCAGCCTGTAAGAGTGGCGTTCGAATACTTTTGGTATTGGTGCCAGGGATGTTGGGATTGGTATCCTCTCGACCCAATAGCAACTTCACTATTCCACCATACCCGTGTGCCGCAGCCCACCAGAGCGGTGTTCGACAATATTGGGTGTCAGGAGTGTTGGGATTGGTATCCTCTCGTTCCAATAGCAACTTGACTGTTCCCTCGTACCCGCGCGCCACAGCCCACCGGAGCGGGGTTCGACCATATTTGGGGTCTGGAGTATTGGGATTGAGATCCTTCCGTTGTAATAGCAACCCTACTACTCCCTCATGTC
>Ga0307513_10010066_pt1 | contig 11911 bp, 9 predicted proteins | sample 15_EM_MG_FD_202174 | JGI IMG/M metagenome (GOLD analysis project Ga0307513, IMG submission 202174) | Populus trichocarpa ectomycorrhiza microbial communities from riparian zone in the Pacific Northwest, United States - 15_EM | ecosystem: Host-associated > Plants > Roots > Unclassified | place... | reverse complement strand
TCCCGGGCCGCCTTTGTTTCTCGGCCTCGCCTACATCCGCGCGGGCGAATATGCCAAGGCGCGACCGCTTTGGCGGCATGCGCTGGCGCTGACGCCGAAGGATGCCAGCTACCGTGACGAGATCACGCGGCGGCTCGCTTTGCTCGACATGCTGCTTGCCGAACTGGCCCGCGAACAATCCGCCAAGCCCTGAACGGGCCCGACGGATCGCCAGCATCGGGTTTACGATGGATCAGCCGTGCCAGGCCTCGAACGGGAGGTCGAGCGCTTCGGCCACCGCCTCGTGCGTGATCTTGCCCTTGTAGACGTTGAGGCCGTTGGCGAGATGCTGGTCGGCCTTCATCGCCGCTTCCGCGCCCAGGTTCGCGAGCTTGAGCGCGAAGGGCAGGGTGGCGTTGTTGAGCGCGAACGCGCTGGTCCGCGCGACCGCGCCCGGCATGTTGGCGACGCAATAATGGATCACGCCGTCGACCTCGAACACCGGATCCTCGTGGGTGGTGGCATGGCTGGTCTCGAAACATCCACCCTGATCGATGGCGATGTCGACCAGCACCGATCCGCGCTTCATCGTCCTGACCATGTCGCGGGTGACCAGCTTGGGCGCCGCTGCACCCGGGACGAGCACCGCGCCGATCACGAGATGCGCGTTGCGGACGGCCTGCGCGATCGCCTGCTTCGACGCGTACTGCGTCTTGATCTGGCTCGAAAAGAACATGTCGAGCTCGGCCAGGCGGTCGTTGTTGATGTCATAGATGGTGACGTCGGCGCGCATGCCGACCGCCATCTGCGCGGCGTTGATGCCCGAAACGCCGCCGCCGAGGATCGCGACCTTGGCCGGGGCAACGCCGGGAACGCCACCGAGCAATACGCCGCGGCCGCCCTGTTCCTTTTCGAGGTAATGCGCGCCGACCTGGACCGACATACGGCCGGCGACTTCGGACATCGGCTTCAAGAGCGGCAGGCCGCCACGCGCCGCGGTGACCGTCTCATAGGCGATGCAGGTCGCGCCCGACTTCATCAGCCCTTCGGCCTGCGGCTTGTCGGCGGCGAGGTGGAGATAGGTGAAGAGCACGTGGCGCGGCTCAAGCATCGCCACTTCCTGCGGCTGCGGCTCCTTGACCTTCACGATCATGTCCGATTCGGCGAACACGGTCTTCGCATCGGACACGATCCGCGCGCCGGCGTCGATATAGGCCTTGTCCTCGAAATCGATGCCCATCCCGGCCTTGGTCTCGACGATCACCTCGTGACCGGCTGCGTGGAGCTCGGCGACCGACGAGGGGGTCAGGCCGACGCGATATTCGTGATTCTTGATTTCCTTGGGGACACCGACTCGCATGCGAACTCTCCTGAAAGGCGTTGGCATGCAAATAGCGCCGAAAAGCCGGGAGAGGTTCGCAAGTTTTTTGACATCGGCGACCCCTGGCAGGATATATTTGCGTGATTATATTCCAGGGAGAGAAAAATGCTCGATCATCTCGACCGCAAGATTTTGAACCAGCTGGTGATCAATTCGGATCTGACCAGCGCGGAACTGGGCGAGGCCGTCGGCCTGTCGGGAAGCGCGGCGCATCGCCGCGTCGGCAGCCTGTGCGACCGCGGGCTGATCGCCGGGTTCCGGGCGGTGCTGTCGCGCGAGGCACGGGGCCATCCGGCCGTGGTGATGGTCAACGTTACGCTCCGCGACCAGCGGCAAGAGACCATGGCCGCATTCGAAACCGAGATTCGTGAATGTCCCGAAGTACGCGAATGTTTCCTGATGAGCGGCGAGGCCGATTACATGCTCCACGTCGAGGTGACGCGCGACGACAGTTTCGAGCGGATCCACCGCGAGACGTTGTCGAGCTTGCCCGGCGTGACGCGGTTGGCGTCGCATTTCGTCATTCGCGAGGTCATCCGTCGCCCGTGACGTCCGGGGTGACCCATAACGAGCGACCGCATTCAATGCGGCGTTGCGGGCGTTGCCGTGCGATGCTAGGGCGCCGCCACCGTAAACAGGGGCTTCATACGGTCATCATGACCATTCGTGCGTACGCTCGGCGTCTGCCGTGAGCGCGGCCACTCCATCTTCCATCGCTGCGACCGACGGGCACGACGACGCCGTGCACGCTGGCCATGCGCATGCTCATGGCAATGACGGCCTGATCAAGCTCGCCGTCGGCGCGATCGGCATCGTGTTCGGCGATATCGGCACCAGCCCGCTCTACGCATTTCGCGAAACCTTCGCCGGGCATCACAAGCTCAGCCTCGATCACGCGCACATCATGGGCGTCACCAGCTTGATGTTCTGGTCGATGATGGTGGTGGTGACGATCAAATATGTCGCGATCATCATGCGCGCCGACAACAAGGGGGAGGGCGGCAGCCTGGCGCTGCTCGCGTTGATCTCGCGCCGCGCGCAGACCAAGAAATGGACCGCGGGGATCATCCTGTTGGGCGTGTTCGCGACCTCGCTCTTTTATGGCGATTCGATGATCACGCCGGCGGTGTCGGTGCTGTCGGCGGTCGAAGGCCTGGCGGTCGCGCAGCCCGGTATGGCGCATTTCGTGCTGCCGATCGCGATCGCGATCCTGATCTTCCTGTTCGCGATCCAGCAGAGCGGTACGGCGAGAGTGGGGCTGTTCTTCGGCCCGATCATGCTGTTCTATTTCCTGACGATCGCGCTGCTCGGCGCGCTGAGCATCGCCAAGACGCCCGAGGTGCTGTGGGCATTCTCGCCGACTTTTGCCGTCGAGTTCTTCCTGCTCGACCCCGTGCGCGCATTCCTGGCATTGGGATCGGTGGTGCTGGCGGTGACGGGCGCCGAGGCGCTCTACGCCGACATGGGGCATTTCGGGCGCAAGCCGATTGGCATGTCGTGGCTGTGCTTCGTGCTTCCGGCGCTGATCCTCAATTATATGGGCCAGGCCGCGCTGCTGACGCGCGATGGGGCGCTGGCGCTCGAAAGTCCGTTCTATCTGCTGGCACCCGTCTGGCTGCAGCTTCCCCTGGTCATTCTGGCGACGGCGGCTGCGGTGATCGCATCGCAGGCAGTGATCTCGGGCGCCTTCTCGGTGACGCAGCAGGCGATCCAGCTCGGTTTCGTCCCGCGTCTCCGGATCGAACATACCAGCGCCGCGACCGCGGGACAGATCTACATCCCGCTGATCAACTGGATGCTGATGACGATGGTCATCATCCTGGTGCTGTTCTTCCGCACCTCGTCCAACCTGACCAGCGCCTACGGCATCGCGGTGACCGGCGCGATGACGATCGATACCTGTCTGCTGTCGGTGGTGCTGTTCCGGCTGTGGAATTGGCCGAAATGGGCGGCGATCCCGCTGCTCGGGCTGTTCTTCCTGGTCGACGGCGCGTATCTGACCGCCAATCTGACCAAGATCCCCGACGGCGGCTGGTTCCCGCTGCTGGTCGGCCTGATTGTGTTCACGATCCTCACCACCTGGGCCAAGGGACGGCAGCTGATGATGGCGCGGCTGCGCGAGGCGGCAATGCCGATCAAGGTGTTCATCTCGTCGGCCGCCACCTCGGCGACGCGCGTGCCTGGCACCGCGGTGTTCATGACCTCGACCGCCGATGGCGTGCCGCACGCGCTGCTCCACAACCTCAAGCACAACAAGGTGCTGCACGAGCGCATCATCTTGCTGACCGTCAAGATCGCCGACGTGCCATTCGTGTCGCAGATCGAGCGCGTGAAGCTCGATCATCTCGGGCATGGCTTCCACCGGCTGGTGCTGCGCTATGGCTTCATGGAAGAGCCCGATGTGCCCGCGGCACTGGCGCTGGTCACCGGGTGCGGCGACAAGTTCAAGATGATGGACACCAGCTTCTTCCTCGCGCGGCAGACGCTGCTCCCGTCGAGCAAGCCCGGCATGGCGATCTGGCGCGAGAAATTGTTCGCCTGGATGCTTCGGAACGCCGAAAGCGCCATGGAATTCTTCCGCCTGCCGACCAATCGCGTGGTCGAGGTGGGGAGTCAGGTCGAGATCTGATGGTATCGGCGTGACCACGTCAGCACCGATCATCGTCACGGCGGTGATCGGGGGAGTCGATCAAGCGTGGCTCGACGCCCAGCGAACGGCCTATTTTCCGCCCGACCGCAATGTCCTGCCGGCGCATCTGACGATGTTCCATCATCTGCCGCCATCGCTCGAGAGCGAGGTGCGGCAGCGGCTGGGTGAGCTGGCGAGGGAAGGGGTGGTTGGCGCGCGCATCGCCGGGTTGATCTCGCTCGGGCAAGGGGTCGCCTATCGCATCGAGTCGCCCGATCTCGAGGATCGGCGTGCCTGGCTCGCCGACCTCTGGGCTGGCGTGCTGACCCCGCAGGACCGCGCGGCGTGGCGGCCGCACGTCACGATCCAGAACAAGGTTCCGCCCACCGAAGCGCGAACCTTGCTCGCTCAGCTCCGGACGGATTTCCGGCCGAGACCGCTTGCGATCGCCGGTTTCGCGAGCTGGCATTATCGCGGCGGCCCGTGGGAGAGACTCTCGCGCCATATGGTCGCTTGACCGTCGCCCGGCGCCTACCTATAGGCCGCCGCTCGCGGCAACGCGGGCCTTCCGGGGCGGAGTAGCTCAGCTGGTTAGAGCACGGGAATCATAATCCTGGGGTCGGGGGTTCAAGTCCCTCCTCCGCTACCACCTGGACAGTCCGAGAGGACGTCCGGCGGGGCATGGTGCCCCTTTCCATTGCGATGGCGTTGCGTTCGGGTGGCTGTTCGTCGGCGGCGACGCGGAACACGGCGGCGAGGCCGCGCGTGGTGGCTCGATATCTGTTCCTCGGTATTTACCGCCGGACGGCCTCACGGGGGACCGCCGTTGACGCGTCCGATCCGGACCGGCACGCTCAGCCCCATGAGCACCGAAAAGACCGCGCCGACGACCGATCCCCAGCATCCACAACCGCGCGCCCGCACCCACAAGGAGCGCGCCCGCGAGGCCTCGATCGAGCGCATTCTCGATGCCGCGGAGGAATTGTGCGCCGAGTTCGGCTATCACGGTTTCACGTTGAAGGACGTCGCCGCCCGTGTCGGCGTGAGTTCGACGCTCATCCATTACCACTTCACTGGCAAGGAAAGCATTTTCGAGGCGGTGTGGGCGCGCAAGGTCCCTGCGTCGACCCAGAACCGGCTCCGGGAGCTGCGTCGCTACGCCGAGGAAGCCGGCGACACCGTGACGGTCGAGGGCGCGCTGAATGCCTGGATAGATCCCGATCTCAGATTGCATCTCGAAGACCGGAATTATTGGGCGGCGATCGGCAAGATCAGCGCCCAGGCCAATAGCGCCGCCGGCTGGGGCGCGGAGAAGATGACCAATTATTTCAATCCGGTCGGCGTGGCGCTGATCGAATTGCTCAAGAAGGCGATGCCCCGCTGCGACGAAGAGACGATCTTCTGGGGGTTCCATTTCCTGTCCGGCGCAATGACCCACAACATGGCGCGTACCGGCCGATTGGACGAGTTGTCGCACGGGCTTTGCTCGTCGGATGATTTCGCGTCGATCCGCAAGCACATGGTGACGTTCATGGCGGCCGGCTTCAAGGCGATCTGCGAGGCGTCGAGGAAGGACAAATAGAACAGCAAATCGACGTGCCTTGGCGCCGGGCACGGTGCCGTCCGTCCTCGATTTTCCCCGGTCGGCAATTGCTGTCGATCCTCGTCGATCCGATCGCGATCGCCCGGCGACTTAATCGTGCGGGCGGCGTCAGGGTCAGCTTCGCGCGATGACGATGATGACCTCCCGCCCCCGGCATTCCCCGCGTAGGATGGCCGACGACTATGGCAAGCTCAAATATTGACTGATAAACAAGTCAGTGATTCTGCTGGCTGATTTCGAAATTCGACAATCCTGCCCGCCTGATTGTCGTCATTCGACCCGTCGCGACATGGCTCCCAGGTAAGGGTCAGCTCCCGCGCGAAGCACGAAAAAGATATTACCTCTCAACATAGTGAATGTTTGACATTGCGGTTTTGGGGATGCCAAATGCGATCAATCGGCGGACGGTCGAAAGGGAGAGCAGCATGTGGCACGCTAGGGCGACGCGAAACTCGGGATCAAGCTTGATCAGGGGCGCGCGACTCCGGATCGCCTGGGCCGTTGCCGCGATTGCCGCCGCGCTGCTGCAAACGGCCCCCGCCATGGCGACGCCGCTGGCGGCATCCGACGTGCCCGATTACGCCAACCCGGCAGCATGGTTGTGTCGTCCTGACCAACCCACCGACGCGTGCGGCCGTTCCGATCAGAACGCGGTCATCCTCCGTGCCGACGGCTCGACCACGGTCGAACGCTTCCGCGCCGATCCCAAGGCGCCGGTCGATTGCTTCTACGTCTACCCAACGGTGTCGCGCGACCCTGGCGGCAACGCATCGATGAAGGTCGAGCAGGAAGAGATTGCCGTCATAAACCAGCAATTCGCCCGCTTCGGCGCGGTCTGTCGGCGCTTTGCGCCTTTGTATCGGCAAGTGACGCTTTCGGCGCTTCATGCCAATATCCGGGGTACGCCAATCCCCAGCGATCGGCAGATGGCCTATGACGACGTCAAGCGCGCCTGGGACTATTACCTTGCCAACGACAATCACGGTCGCGCCGTCGTGCTGGTCGGTCACTCGCAGGGCTCGGGCATCCTGGCCCAGCTGGTCAAGAACGAGGTCGACGGGAAGCAGGTCCAGCGCCAGATATTGTCGGTGATCCTCGCCGGGTACCGGCTGCAGGTCCCGGTCGGCAAGGATGTCGGCGGGGATTTCAAGGCGATCCCGCTCTGTCGTGCCGTCGGGCAGGTCGGCTGTGCGATCAATTTCTCGTCGTTCCGGGCCGACAGCCCGCCGGCGCCTGACGCGAAGCTGTTCGGTGCCTCGGCGGGGCCGGGGCTCGAGGCGGCGTGCGTCAATCCGGCGGCACTGGCCGGCGGCGATGCTCCGCTCCACGCCTATCTCGGCGCCGGCGCCGAGATGGTGACCGCCAGCGGTGAGCAACAGGGTCCATGGACCAACCCGTCCAAGTCGATCAACGAGCCTTTCGTCGAGGTGCCCAGCCTGCTCAGCGCCGAGTGCCGTAGTGAGGGGAATCACAATTTCCTGGCGATCACCATCCATCCCACTCCGTCGGGCAAGCGCACCAACGTGATCGTCGGCGATGTCATCATCGACGGACGCAAGCTGCCGGACTGGGGTCTGCACCGTATCGACGTGAACCTGACGATGGGCAATTTGATCGATGTCGTCAGGGCCCAGGCGAAGACCTACCTTGCCACGAAGCGCTAGTCGGCCCGGCTTGGAGCAGTCTTCCGGATGTCGGGCCGCCGGTCCGTCGACCCGGACGATTTGGCCCGACATCAACGAAGGTTCCTGAGATTCCCCACTGGGCGGACGTTCCGGCGTCCACCCGTTTTCTATCGCCCGGCACCGTTCATTGCTCGCGCCGTGCTCCAGCTAAGCGATCCCATGCAATCCTACGATCTGACCGTCGATAAATTCCTCGACCACGCCGCACGATGGGCGGGCGCGCGCGAGGTGGTGACCGCCCGGGCGGGCGCGGCATCGCTGCGGATAGGCTACGCGGATCTTCGCGACCGGGCCAATCGCGCGTCCGGTGCGCTGCTTGCGCTGGGGATGCGCCCTGGCGACCGCGTCGCGACGCTGGCCTGGAATACGCAGCATCATTTCGAACTCTATTATGCGGCCATGGGCATCGGCCTGGTGTGTCACACGCTCAACCCGAGGCTGACCGCCGAACAGCTAGCCGTGATGATCAACGAGGCCGCCGACCGTATCCTCGCGGCGCCCGCCAATCTCTTACCGTTGATCGAGCAATTGTTGCCGCATTGTCCGACGATCGAGCATCTGGTGTGGATCGACGGCAGCCCGCCCGCGGCGAAAACGGCAATTGTTCCGGAGTGGGGATTCGAACGTCTCCTGGCGACGATGGGGCAGGGCACGGTCTGGGGCGCGTTTGCCGAAACCGCGCCGGCGGGCCTGTGTTACACCTCGGGAACGACCGGGCGGCCCAAGGGCGTGTTGTACACGCACCGATCGAACTACCTTCATACATTGCGCGCGCTGCAGGCGGACGCTTTCGCGATCACGGCGCAGGATTCGCTGCTGATCGCGGTGCCGATGTTCCACGCCAATGGCTGGGGCCTGCCGTTCGCCGCCCCGGCGGCAGGCGCCAAGGTCGTCTTGCCCGGCCGCCAGGCCGATGGTGCCAGCCTGTCCCAATTGATGCGCGACGAGCAAGTGACCATCGCGGTAGGGGTTCAGACGGTGTGGTTGGGTGTCGTCGAGCATCTCGAGCGTACCGGCTCGACTCTTCCCGATCTCGAGCGAGTGATCGTCGGTGGATCGGATTGCCCCGAGGGACTCGTGCGCCGGCTCGAAGCGGGGCTGGGCGCCAAGGTCCAGACCAGCTGGGGCATGACCGAATTGTCGCCGCTGGGCGTGACCGCGCCCCCGGGGGGCGAACCCAACCCAAGTGCCGGCCGGCTGCTGATGGGGCTCGACGTGAAGCTGACCGATGCAGATGGCGTCGCCTTGGCCCGCCAGCACGACGCGGTCGGCCACCTCAAGGTCAAGGGCGCGAGCGTGCTTGATCGCTATTTCGGCATGACCGAGGACGCGCTGGACGAAGAGGGGTTCTTCGATACCGGCGACCTTGCCTCGATCGACACGGCCGGCAACCTGACGATCCGCGGCCGGTCCAAGGACCTGATCAAATCCGGCGGCGAATGGATCAATCCCGCGGAGATCGAGGCGATCATCGGGCGCGAGCCCCTGGTCGGCCAGGTGGCAGTGATCGCTCGCGCCGACGGCAAATGGGGCGAGCGTCCGGTGCTGGTGGTCGAGCCTCGGCCCGGCGCGACCTTGCACGATGAAGACCTGATCGCGGCGTTGCGCGGCAAGATCGCCGATTGGTGGCTGCCCGACGACATCGTCCGGATAGCCGCCATGCCGCTGGCGCCGACCGGCAAGATCGACAAGCTCGGCCTGAGAGCCGCCTATGCCGCCGGGACAATCTGACGCCCGGCAGCACTCATTTCGCGCTCGAACGAGAAGGCTCGGCCGATGGCCGGAAATGCGCAAGGAGAGGGACTGATGGCGATGAAGCGGCGTGACGTGCTGCAGGGCCTGGGGGCCGGCGCGGCGATCAGTTTGGTCGGTCTGCCAGCGCGGGGCGCGGCTGCTCGGTCGCCATTGCTCGGGCCGCCCAATCAGCAATGGGTGGTGTCGGAAGCCGAGGCGATGGAATGGCATCGCTACAAGGACAGCAAGGGACCGGCGCTCACCGGCAACGAGTCCTGGCACTCGTTCCTTCAGTTTCTCGAGGCCAGGCTCAAGGAATTCGGCTGTGCCGACGTCCATCGCTCGCCCTGGACGTTCAAGCGGATGGTATCGAGCGTCTGGCCGGATGCGTCCAAATGGGGCTTGGTCTCGAACGGGCGCACGATTCACGTCGCCAATTTCGGCGCGAACTGCGGGACCACCGGTCCAAATGGTGTGGCCGCCGAGTTGGTTCTTTGGGATCCGGCAGCCAAGCCCGATGTGACCGGCAAGATCGTCGTCTATCGACCGGTTCCACGGGCCGAGGTGCGCGAGGCCTTCAGCGGCAGCGACTATGAATACAGCACGCCGTTCGACAGCTGGCCGGTCGAAGGCAAGCCGGTGCCGCAGAGCCAGCACGGCACCAATTCCATTTCCGATGTGGTCTGGGACGATATGACGGCTACGGCGAGCTTCGTCGTGGAGATGAGGGGACTGAAGCCCGCTGGCATCGTCTTCGCGATGAACCTCAACCGAGCGGCCACGGAGGGGCTCTATACCTTCCCCGTACCGGCGCTGTACGATTTCCCGTCGGTCTATGTGGACCGGCTGGTGGGCGACACCATCATCGAGGACGCCCGCAATCGCGAGACTGCCACCATCCGGGTCGAGGGCGCGCTGGTCGACAGCGTGGCATATCAGCTGATCGCGTATCTTCCCGGTCGCGACTACGGTACCGACCGCGATCAACAGGTCCAGTTGCGGACCCATACCGACGGGCCGTCGATCAGCCAGGACGACGGCGCGCTGGGACTGCTCGGTATCGTCAACTATATGAGTAGAATCCCCCAGGCGGATCGCCCGCGCACCGTGATGGTCGAACTCGACTGCCGGCATTTCATGCCTGGCGCCGAACGCGCCTGGGTCAAGGAGGATTATTTCGAGAAGAACCCGCGCGCGCGCGACAAAATCGTCGCGATGGTGGCGATGGAGCACCTAGGTCAGATCGAATATGTGTTCGATGGCGACGAGATCAAACCCGGCGGTCGATCGCTGCCGACCTGGGTCTATGCCACCACCAACCAGGGCATGATCGACGAGGCGTTGCAGGCAGCCAAGGATAATAAGGTCCGATCCTGTGTGATCCGGTCGCCGGGGCGGCCGGGTGTCCATGCCCAGTCGCAAGGCCCCTGGTACGGCATGGGCAGCGGCGCCCGATATCTCGGCATTCCGGGCTACGGCATTCAAGGCGACCTCGGCGCCTATTGGGCGCATTCGGGACGGATCAACCGGTTCGATCCGCGATCCTACCGGCGAGAGGTCGCGATGTTCTGCCAGCTGACCGGATTCCTGATGGCATCCGACCTGACGAAACTACAGGCACCGAAGGTCGATCGCGCTGCCGAACCGATTCCGCCCGCCCTGAAACAATGACGCGCTCAATCCGCCAGCTGCCAGGGTTTGCGCTCGGAAAGGCCTGGCGGGACGCAGCGTTGAATCTGACCGATCGGTGATGGGGTGGGGTGTTGCGTTCGATCCGCATTTAGTTAACTAACACGATAGTGAAGAAAAGGAGTCGAGCATGGGTTTGCGGGATCGCGTCGCTATCGTGACCGGCGCAGGCGGCGGACTGGGCAAATCCCACGCGCTGCTATTGGCCAATCTGGGTGCCAAGGTTGTCGTGAACGACATGAATGCGACGAGCGCGGATCAGGTCGCCGCCGAAATCGTCGCGCAAGGCGGCGAAGCGATCGGGTTCGGCGCGTCGGTGACGGACGAGCGAGCGGTCGCGCAGATGGTGGAAACCGTCATGGCCCGTTGGGGACGGATCGATATCCTGGTCAACAACGCCGGCGTCCTGCGCGACAAGTCGTTCGCCAAGATGGATCTCGCGGATTTTCGCCTGGTCATCGACGTCCATTTGATGGGGGCGGTGATCTGTACCAAGGCGGTCTGGGACATCATGCGCGATCAGCGATACGGGCGTATCGTCATGACGACCTCGTCCTCCGGTCTGTATGGCAATTTCGGCCAGGCCAATTACGGCGCGGCAAAGATGGCTCTGGTGGGCCTAATGCAGACTCTCGCCCTGGAGGGCGAGAAATACGGCATTCGCGTCAACTGCCTCGCGCCCACGGCCGCCACGCAAATGACGCGGGACGTGTTGTCCCCCGAAGCTCTTGTGCAGCTGTCCCCCGATCTGGTCAGTCCCGGCCTGTTCGCGTTGGTGCGGGACGAGGCGCCCACGCGCGCCATCCTGTGCGCCGGTGCCGGGCATTTCGCTCGGGCCAATGTCACTCTAACCCACGGCGAATATGTCGGCGGCGGTTCCGAGGCGGCCGATGGCGTCGTCGCCGCTTGGCAGGATATCTGCGATCGTGCGGGCGAGGTCGTGCCCGATTACGGATTTGCGCAGGCCGAGCGTGAGCTCGCCAGTGCCGGCCATGATCTGCCGACAATGGCCTCGCAGCACTGATCGGTCATCGCCAGCGGGAGCGGCGTGGCTGGACTCCAGCGCGCGCCGGCATCTCCGCCCACGTCGCTCGAAGCTTGACGTCCAGGTAGCTAAATTGAAAGGAGCGTATCTGGATAATAGGAAAGCACGAGGTGACCCGAGTTAAAGCATCGTCCCCGCCCGCCGCGCGGAGCCGCCGCGCCGCCAC
>Ga0307513_10010065_pt1 | contig 11911 bp, 11 predicted proteins | sample 15_EM_MG_FD_202174 | JGI IMG/M metagenome (GOLD analysis project Ga0307513, IMG submission 202174) | Populus trichocarpa ectomycorrhiza microbial communities from riparian zone in the Pacific Northwest, United States - 15_EM | ecosystem: Host-associated > Plants > Roots > Unclassified | place... | reverse complement strand
CGCCCGCAGATCATCACTGTAGGGTCGGGTCATCGATGCTGGCCTCCTCCCCAGCCAGCATCTTGAATCATGATCCGCCCCGCTCGGGAATCCCTCGCGATTCACTCAGCTCGGACGATGCTCTAGGTGACGATGCAACGGCGCCGGCGCAGGCTCGCGCCCATCAACCCAAAGCCCGCGATCAGCAGGGCCCAGGTCTCCGGCTCCGGAACCGCCTGCAGGGCGCCGCGGATCTCGCCGCCGCCGAACTGGCCGTTGTGGATGTTCGAATAGGCCCGGCCGGCGGCCAGCCCGTCCAGCAGCGCGGTTTCCGACCCTGCCGCCGTGCCGCCGCCGAAGGTGGTGCGGAACCCCATGGTGTAGATCGTGGCGTCCAACAGGTCGAAGAGGTGGCTGTACGAGCCGCTGAGGGTGGTGGGGAAGCCCGGGAAGCCGACCGCCACGCCGACATTGCTTCCGGGATCGATGCAGCAGTGGATATGGGCCGCAGCCGGCGGTCCGCCGACGAGGCCGGTCCAGACGACATCGACCTGCATGGTGTCGAGGAAGTCGTCGATGGTGACCGTGGTGAAGCCGGTCGCCGGGCTGGCGTTCGGCGGAACCTCGTTCAGGCCGTCCATATGGGCGGTGTAGACGAGGATGGCCCCTTGCGCGGGGCCGGCGAGCGAAAGCAGGGCGGCGGCGGCAAACGACGCCGTCAGCGAACGAAGCATGGGAGCCTCCCGACACAGCTTTGCCGAGCCCGGCCGCGTGCGTTACAGCCAAGCTTTACGTAAGGTCAACTTCGTCAGTTTGCGCCGCCGGGTTGCAGAATCAAATCACGGACCGGTGTTCGCCCACCACACCGGCGGGACACACGCGCTTGACGCTGGGGCCGCCCGGCGCGACCTTATCGGCGATCATAAAAACGGGAGACACCCGATGGCGGACGGATCGGTTGGCGGCGTGGCTTCGCTGCGGGGCAAGGTCAGCGCCGAGGAGTGGCAGGTCCGCGTGGATCTGGCCGCGCTCTATCGCCTGGTGGCGATGTATGGGTGGGACGACCTGATCTACACCCACATCTCGGCCCGCCTTCCGGGGCCGGAGCATCACTTCCTGATCAACCCCTACGGCATGCTGTTCGAGGAGATCACCGCCTCGTCGCTGGTGAAGATCGACCTCGAGGGCGCCATCCTCCAGGAGACCCCCTATTTCATCAATCCGGCGGGCTTCACCATCCACTCGGCGATCCACGCCACGCGCGACGACGCCCGGTTCGTGATGCACCTGCACTCCGACAACGGCGTCGCGGTCGCCGCCCAGAAGGACGGGCTCCTGCCGCTGTCGCAGCATGCGATGATCGTGCTGCCGCGGCTCGCCTACCACGACTACGAGGGCGTCGCGCTGAACCACGACGAGCGCGAGCGTCTGGTGGCCGACATCGGCGACAAGACCCTGATGCTGCTGCGCAATCACGGCACCCTGGCGGTGGGCGACACCGCCGCCAACTGCTGGTTCGGCATGTACTTCCTCGAGCGGGCCTGCACCATGCAGGTGCACGCGCTCTCCGCCGGCCGCGACAATGTGCTGGAGGCGCCGGTGGCCGTCCAGACCGAGGTCGAGAACCAGGTCACCCGCGGCGCCGGCGGGGCGCTCGCCTGGCCCGGCTGCCTGCGCAAGCTCGATCGCGAGCTGCCGGGCTACGCCGCCTGACGCCGTCCTCTCACGGACGGCTTTCCGGCGCCTGAAATCGGGCGCCGACTGCGCTATAGCGTGGCTATTTCAACGCGGTAACGCGGAGCCATCGTTCTGTCACTGGACCTAGTGTATTCGGGCTTATTAAGGGCGCCCGGTCTCATTTCTGCCAAGCGTCTGCTTTATTTCAGGCGACGGAGCCCATCGGTTTGTTGCGACGGCATTTTTTCCTGATCGGCGCCTTGGCGGTCCTCATCATCATGGCGGTCGCCGGCGGGCTGAAGCTCGCGAGCGCCAAGGGCCCTGGCGCGCCCGGCGGCGGCGGGGCGTCGGCCCAGGGCGGCGGTGGCGGCGGCCCCAACGGCCATCGTGCCGGCGGCGGCTTCGGCGGCCCGGCGCAGGTATCGCTGGCCACCGTGCAGAACCGCACCTTCACCGACGAGATCGAGGCCCTTGGCGTCGCCAAGGGCCGTCAGTCCGTGACCCTGACCGCCGCCACCACCCAGCTTGTCGACCGCGTGCATTTCTCGGACGGCCAGTCGGTGCCGCGCGGCGCGGTCCTGGTGGAGCTGAAGAACACCGAGCAGGACGCCAGCCTCGCCCAGGCGCAGGCCGCGCTCGTGCAGGCCGACCGCGCCTACCAGCGCTACAAGACGCTCGGCCAGCAGGGCTGGGCCTCCAAGGCGCAGATCGAGCAATACGAGGCGGACTACAAGTCCGCCGTGGCCAACGTCAATGCCGCCAAGGCCCGCCAGAACGACCGCACGATCCGCGCCCCCTTCGCCGGGATCGTGGGCCTCTCGGACGTGACCCCCGGCGCCCTGGTCAACCCCGGCGCGCCGATCGTGACGCTGGACGACCTCTCGTCCATGCGCGTCGATTTCCAGGTGCCCGAGCGCTACCTCTCCCAGGTCCATGAAGGCCAGGCGATCACCGCCAAGGTCGACGCCTATCCGGGCGAGACCATCAGTGGACGGATCGCCAAGCTCGACACCCGTATAGACGAGCGCACCCGCGCCATCACCGCACGCGCCGAGTTCCCCAATCCGCAGCATCGGCTGAAGCCCGGCATGATGGTGCGGGTCGGCGTCGCCCGCGGCGTCCGCCATAGCGTCAGCGCGCCGGAATCGGCGGTGTCGGTGCAGGGCGAGTCCGCCTTCGTCTACGTGCTGCACGCCGTGGGCAAGCGCACCGTGGCCGAGCAGCGTCCGGTGGTCACCGGCGTGCGCCAGGAGGGCTTCGTCGAGATCACCGACGGCGTGAAGGTCGGCGACAGGATCGTCGCCGACGGCCTCAACAAGATCCAGCCCGGCCAGCCTGTGCGCGTGGTCGGCGGCCCTGTCGGCAAGGGCCCCTTGGCCCATGCGGGAGCTCGGCCCGCCGCATGATGCTCTCCGACCTCTCCGTCCGGCGACCGGTCTTCGCCGCGGTGGCGGCGATCATCCTGTGCGTCGTGGGCCTCGCCGCGTTCACCGCCCTGCCGGTGCGCGAGCTGCCGAGCGTCGATCCGCCCAACGTCTCGGTGCAGACCGCCTATCGCGGCGCCTCGGCCGAGGTGGTCGAGGAACGCATCACCCAGGTGATCGAGCGCCAAGTCTCCGGCATCCAGGGCATCGACCGGGTGAACTCCTCGTCGCGCGACGGCGCCTCGCGGATCAACATCTCCTTCACCCTGGACCGCAACCTCGACGAGGCGGCCAACGATGTGCGCGACGCGGTCAGCCGGGTCACATCCCAGCTGCCCGAGCAGGCCGACCCGCCGCAGATCGCCAAGGCCAACGCCGACGCCCAGCCGATCATGTTCCTCAGCCTGATCTCGAGCACGCTGAACCGGCTGGAGCTCTCCGACTACGCCAACCGCTACCTCGTGGAACGGATATCCACCGTGCCGGGCGTCGCCACCGTGGGCCTGGGCGGGGCGCAGTTCTATTCCATGCGCGTCTGGCTCGATCCCAACGCCATGGCCGCGCGCGGCATTACCGTCGACGACGTCGAGGCCGCGCTCGACAGCCAGAACCTCGAGCTGCCGGCCGGCGCACTGGAGGCGCCCGCCAAGGACTTCACCATCCGCGTGGCGCGCGGCTATTCCACGCCGGCCGAGTTCGCCCGGCTGCCGGTGGTGCCGATCGGCGCGCGGGCGACGACCCAGAATTCGGCGACGCTCGGCGGGAGCTCGGCCGGCGCGGGCGCCGCGGCCGGTGCGCGCTCCACCATCACCACCACGGCCGGCGCCAGCACCGCCAACGCCTACGTCACCCGCCTGGGCGACATCGCCCGCGTCGAGGAGGGACCCGACGAGCGCCGGCGCCTGTTCCGCTCCAACGGCTCCGACCAGGTCGGGATCGCGATCACCCGCCAGTCCCAGGCCAACGACCTGGAGATCTCGGCCGGCGTCCACAAGGCCGTCGAGGAGATCAACAAGACCCTGCCCAAGGGCACCAAGCTGATCGTCGCCATCGACTTCTCGGCCTTCACCAAGCACGCGATCCAGGAGGTCTGGATCACCATGGCCATCTCGCTGGGCCTGGTGGCGCTGGTGAATTTCATCTTCCTCGGCACCTGGCGCGCCGCGGTGATCCCGACGATCGTGGCCCCGATCTGCATCCTGTCGACCTTCATCGTCCTGGCCCCGCTGGGATTCTCCATCAACCTCTTGACCCTGCTGGCCCTCGTGCTGGCCATCGGTCTGGTGGTCGACGACGCCATCGTCGTGGTCGAGAACATCCAGAGACGGATCGACGAGGGCGAGCCGCCCATCGTCGCGGCCCAGCGCGGCGCGCGACAGGTGTTCTTCGCCGTGGTCGCCACCACCATCGTGCTGATCGCGGTGTTCGCGCCGCTGATGTTCATGCCGGGTTACATCGGCCGGCTGTTCGTCGAGCTTGCCGTGGCCATCGCCGCAGCGGTGGCCTTCTCGGCGCTGCTGGCGCTCAGCCTGTCGCCGATGCTGGCCTCGCGGCTGCTCAGGCCGGCGCACGGCGAGGGCTGGCTGGCGCGCAAGGTGAACGCCGGCATGAATCGGTTGCGCGCCTCCTACCATGCCTCCCTCGACGCCTTGCTCGGCCGGCGATCGGCGTCGATCGCGGCGTTTGGGCTGGTGATCGCGCTGGCGGTCGCCGCGACGTTCCTCTTCAACATCCTGCCCAAGGAGCTGGTGCCCAACGAGGACCGCGGCCGGGTCGACATCGGCATCCAGGCCCCGGAAGGCGCGGGCTATGACTACACCCTGCGCGCCGCCGGCCAGGTCGAGGCGCGGCTGCAGCAGTTGCTAAAGGCCGGGACCATCGAGCGCTACACCGAGTCCCTGCCGAGCTTCGGCGGCAACCAGTACAACACCGGCAACGCCAATGCGGTGATGAGCGACGACAAGAAGCACGTCATCAGCTCGCAGGACCTGGCGGCCCAGCTGAACAGCCAGTTCTCCGCCATCACCTCGGCGCGCGCCATAGCCTCGGTCCGTCCGAGCATTCAGCGCAACACCGGCGGCGGCGGCGGGGGCGGGGGCGGCGGCAGCAACATGGACCTCATCGTGCTCGGCAACGAGTACCCGGAGATCAACGCCCTGGTGCAGCCTCTGCTGACCGCGGCGCGTGACAATCCGGGCATGGCCCGTCCGCGCATCGAATATGAGCCGACCAGCCCGCGCCTTCTGGTCAATATCGACAAGGAAAAAGCCGCCTCGCTCGGCGTTTCGGCCCAGTCGGTCGGCCGCGCCCTGCAGACGCTGTTCGGCTCGGAGAAGGCCACCACCTACATCAAGTCCGGCCAGGAATATGACGTCATCCTGCAGACCGACCGCGACCAGCGCGAGAACGAGGCCGACCTCTCCAAGGTCTATGTGCGCACCAACGCCGGCGCGACGGTGCCGCTGACTGCGGTGACCACCACCAAGGTGAGCGGCGACACGCCCAACCGGCCGCGCCTCGACCGCCAGCGCTCGATCACGCTCTCGGTACAGCTGAACCCCGGCTACACGGTCGGCGAGGCGGTGAAATTCTTCCAGGAGGAGATCAAGAAGCAGCCCACGGGACTGACCTACAAGTGGGGCGGCACGGCGCGCGACTATCTCGAGGCCGGCGGCTCGGTCGGCCTGGCGTTCGGCCTGGCGCTGCTGCTGGTCTTCCTGGTGCTGGCCGCGCAGTTCGAGAGCTGGATCCACCCCGCGGTGATCATGCTGACCGTGCCGGTGGCGGCGTTGGGCGGGCTTTTCGGCCTGTTGATCGCCGGCTCGACGATGAACACCTACAGCCAGATCGGGCTGATCATCCTGGTGGGCATCGCGGCCAAGAACGGCATCCTGATCGTCGAATTCGCCAACCAGCTCCGCGACCAGGGCCTGTCGATCCGCGAGGCGGTGATCGAGAGCGCCTCGCTGCGGCTTCGCCCGATCATCATGACCTCGATCTCGGCCGCCGCCGGCGCCATCCCGCTGATCGTCTGGGGCGGGGCAGGTGGTGAGAGCCGCAAGACCATCGGCGTCACCATCTTCTTCGGAGCGATCTTCGCGACCCTGGTGACCCTCTTCGTGGTGCCGGTGTTCTACAACCTGCTGGCGCGCTTCACGAAGTCGCCGCAGGCCACGGCCCGCCGCATCGAGGCCTTCGAGGAAAACGAGAGAGCCGCCGTCGCCAACGCCGCGGAATAGGGCCTCTCAGGGAAAAAGACCTTCCCCGTCGCCGGGGAAGGCCCAAGTCGGTTGCCGGGACCGGACGGGGGACGTCGCGGGTCCAAGCGGTTGTCGCGGCAGACCTGGGGGCGGCGCTGCGGCGACCGTGTCGACTGGATGATGCTTAGTGCAGGTTCGACAGGCCAACGATGCGCCAGCTCAGGCTACGCGTCAAGGTTGTGATTCCTGGTCGCTCGCCACCGGCGATAGGGGTGTCCTGCTTCGAGCTGTCGCGCCCTACGGCTTATAGCCCGTCTGGATCATCAGATAGGCGATGACATCGGTGCGGTCCTTGGGGTCCTTGAGGCCTGCGAAGGTCATCTTGGTGCCGGGGATCATCACCTTCGGATCGGTGATCCAGGTGTCCAGGCGCCCGGCGTCCCAGGTAAAGCCCGCGGCCTTCATCGGCTCGGAGAACGTGAAGCCGGCCCGAACGCCCGCCTTCTCGCCGAGGATGCCGTAGAGGTTGGGCCCGGTCATCACCGGTCCGCCCTGGCTCAGCGTGTGGCACGAGGAGCAGAGCGCGAACTTCGCCGCGCCGTTGTCGAGGTCGGCGGCGTTGTAGGGGGCGGGCAGGGCGGCCTGCAGGGCCTTCACCTGCTCCGGGGTCGGCGCGGCTGCGGCCGGCGCTGCGGCCTGGTCCGAGCCGGCGGCCGGCGGGCTGGTCGGCGACTTGCCGCAGCCGGCGAGCGTGATGACGGCGGCGGTGGCGACAAGCGTCAAACCCAGGCGGCGCATGCAGATCTCCTCGGACGAAACAACTGTCATGGCTCTAGCGCGAAGCCCGGGCGATGCAAGACGCGACTAGCGAGCGGGCTTTGAAGTTCACTCGGGCGCCTGCCACAAGCGCTGACGAACTTCGGAATCGGGGCACTAGCGTTGCCTGCGCCGTTCGCGGTTCACGGCCTCATCCAGCGCCTGCAGGAACTTCGAGCGGTCGCCTGCGGAGAACGGCCGCGGCCCGCCGGTGACCTCGCCCATGGAGCGGATGTGCTCGCCGATGGCCCGCGAGGCCAGCGCCGAGCCGATCGAGTCCGGCGTGAACGGGCGCCCGTTCGGGGCGATCGCCGCGCCGTCGGCCTTGATCACCCGGTCGGCCAGCGGGATGTCGTTGGTGATCACGATGTCGCCCGGCGCGACCCGCTCGGCGATCCAGTCGTCGGCGATGTCCGGACCCGCGTCGACGATCATCCGCTCGATCAGCTTCGAGGGCGGGATGGCGATGAAGCTGTTGGAGACGACGGTGGTGGTCAGGCCGTAGCGGGCGGCGACCTTGTAGACCTCGTCCTTCACCGGGCAGGCGTCGGCGTCGATGAAGATGCGCATGGATCCTGCCTAGCGAAGGCGCCTTGGGATTGCACGCGAAAGACGGTGGTTTTTGCCCGCCTCCGCCCTGCCGGGCTACGGCGCGGCAAGCCTCCGCGCCAAGGGCCCGCCGAGCCGAAGCGGGCGCGGGCGCGAAGGCTGGTGCCGGATGCAGGACTCGAACCCGCGACCTTCGGTTTACAAAACCGCTGCTCTACCAGCTGAGCTAATCCGGCGTTCCGCGACGCCCCTCGTAGCCGCAGGCGCGTCTGCACGAAACCCAAATCCGCACCGCATGCGCAGCCAAACGGCCAAGCTCTCCGTACAGTCAGGGTTCGTTGACCTAATTCGGCGTACCTCGGGTTGCAGGCGCGTTCGCAGGGGGCTAGCTCTCCCATGGTCAAGCTGGGGTTGCGCCGATGACGGCCGGCCCGCATCTGGAGTTCGTGAATGGCATCCTTCGATCGTCGGACCCTGATCACCGGCGCCGTGGCGGCGTTCGCCCTGCCGGGCGTGGCTCTCGCGGGGCCAGTGCCGGCCGACAACAACCTGCACTTCGCCATCTTCCGGAACGGCAAGCCGTTCGGGCAGTACAACGTGCAGTTCGCCACCAGCGGCGACCTGCTCACCGTGACCACCGACGTGACCATGAGCATGAAGCTCGCGAAGCTCAACGTCTTCGACTACCAGCATCACTGCGTGGAGACCTGGCGCGGCGGGAAGTTCGTCTCGATGAGCGCCAACAGCATCCGCGACCGCCAGCGCGACCAGACCAAGTTCGTCACCGCCGAGCGCCGCGACTTCGGAATCCGCATAACCACCAACACCGGCCCGCTCGACGCGCCGGTCAACGCCGTGCCCCTGACCCACTGGAACCAGGCGACGCTGCAGGGGCCGATCTTCAACCCGGAAGACGGGCTGATGCTGACCCTCACGGCGACCCCGATGGGCCGCGAATCGATCCTGCTGGCCAACGGCCAGCGCATCAACGCCACCCACTGGGCGCTGCGCGGCAAGCAGCAGATCGATGAATGGTACGACGACGCCGGCCTCTGGGTCGCGCTGCGGGCCGTCTTCCCCGACAAGTCGATCATCGAATACCGCCGGGTCTGACGCCGGCCGCCTGGGGACCTTCCGGGCGCCGTTTTCGCCCGGCGCAGAGGGCAGGGCGGGGCGCTCCATTCAAGATGTCGTGACTCGCTCCGTAAGCGACTCCGCGGCGCGGCTCGACCTGGCCTGCCGGCGGCAGCCGGGAGAGCCCCGTTTCCTCCCCATTCCGGGGCGCGCGTCCGGCGTCGAAGGCCTGACCATGGCGACGTATCGCCGCGGCAAGGCCGTGGAGGCTTCGACCTATGTGGGCGGCATCCAGGTCCCGCACGCCTATGCCCGCGCCCAGGCGGAATGTTCGGAACCTATGACGGGCTGCTGCTCTCGACGCCGGGCGGCCCGGCCATCCCGATCGGCTGGATCAGCGAGCCGCCGCAGCCGATCGGCGAGCGGCCGTTCGCCTTCATGTCCAACACCCAAGTCTTTCATAAAATTGGATAACCGGAGATGACCGGCCCGCTGGCCCGGAGTCGCGGCGGCCTGCCCATCGGCCTGCAGTTGGTGGCCAGGATGAGGGCTGAAGCCGGGCTTTTCCGGTTCGCAGACCAGCTGGAACAAGCTCAGCCGTGATGTGGCGAAACGGCGCCAATTTGACGGCCAGAACCACTCGCCTCTCAGGAAGTATTACTCGCCTCTGAGGGTGTGCGGTGCGGGAAGATATTGTTAGTTTTGAGGTTTCGGCGAGTGTCATAACAAAAGCATAGTTGCCTCAGGCGCCACAATGCACGATCTTTGCATTGTTAAGCTCATGGCCAAGACCCGTATCAAATCGAGACGTCGACATGCCAAGAGGCTCCTCCCCGGAGTCCTCGCGACCTTTATCGCGGCGTCGGCGATGGCGTTCGGCAGCTCGAGCGGCCCGGCCGGCCACGAGGACGAGGCCCCGCAGGAAATCCACATGGCGATGGCCGTGACCTCGCCGGGCGACGGCGCGGGTGACGAGACCTCGGGCGATCAACAGGACACGGGCGGCGCCGGCGGCGGCGGCGGTGCTGAGTCACAAGGCGGGGCTGGCGGCGGGCCCACGGGCGGCAGCGGCGGTAGCGGCGCCGGCGGCGGCGAGGGCGGCGACTGGGGCGATCGCGACGGCTTCCTGCCCAACGGCGAGAACGGCCTGATGCTGCTGGCCGACTATGCGAACAGCAATGGCGGCGGCGCCGACCAGGGCGATGTCCCCGGCGCCGGCGACGGCCCCACGGGTGGCGACGACGCCTTTGGCGCCGGCGCGCAGGTCGCCGACGGCGGCGCGCCGGGCGATGAATTCCAGACGGCCCAGAACGACTCCGGCGGCTTCGGCCTCGGCGGTGGCGGTGGCGGTGGCGGTTCGGGCGGCGGCGGCTCAGGCGGCGGCGGCGGCGGCGGCGGGCCGACCCCTCCCAATGACGGCCCGCCCGGCGGGACCGAGTCCAAGCCCAGCCCTGACGGCACGGGCTCCAATCCTATCATCGTGGTTTCCGCGCCGCCTCCCGAGGGCGACCCGTGCGAGCTGATCAACACCTGCGACACCGGCCCGATCAACCAGTTCCGGCCCGAGCCAAACCCCGACCCTGGTCACGACGACCCGCCCGGCGGCGGGGGCGGTGGCAATAACTTGCTGGCGCCGGTTCCCGAGCCCTCGACCTGGCTGATGCTGATCGTGGGCTTCCTGGGCCTGGGATCGGCGCTGCGGGTCCAGCGCCGCAAGGGCGCGCTGGTCTAGGACCTGGCCCGGCGCCGCTGCTGCGCCAGGTAGACCGCGATCACCCCGGCCGCCACGACCCCGATCAGCAGGGTCGAGACCGCATTGATCTCCGGATTCACCCCCAGCCGCACCTGGCTGTAGAGCCGCATCGGCAGCGTCGTGGCCCCGGGGCCCGAGGTGAAGCTCGCGATCACCAGGTCGTCCAGCGACAGGGTGAAGGCCAGCATCCAGGCCGCCGCGACGGCGGGGGCGATATTGGGCAGGGTCACCTTCAGGAAGGCGCTGAGCGGCGTGCAGCCGAGGTCCTGGGCGGCTTCCTCCAGGCTGCGGTCGAAGGCGCTCAGGCGGGCCTGGACCACCACTGTGGCGTAGCAGAGCGTGACGGTGGCGTGGCTGACCGTCACCGTCCAGAACCCCCGCGGCAGGCCCAGCGCCACGAACAGCAGCAGCAGCGAGAGCCCGAGGATCACCTCGGGCATCACCAGGGGCGCGTAGATCATGCCGGAGAACAGCGGCCGCCCCCGGAAACGTCCCGCGCGCACCAGCGCCACGGCCGCCAGCGTACCCAGGACGGTCGCCAGGGTGGCCGAGATCAGCCCGACCCGCAGCGTCACCCAGACCGCGTCCAGCATCTGGGCGTCGTGGGCCAGCGCCGCATACCACCGCGTCGAGAACCCGCCCCAGACGGTCACCAGCCGGCTCGCGTTGAACGAATAGAGCACCAGCAGCACGATGGGCGCGTAGAGGAACGCAAGGCCCGCGATCACGCTCGTCCGGTTGAAGGCGCTGGGGCCGCGCCTCACGACAGCACCTTCGCCCGCTGGCGCTGGAAGAGGACGATGGGGATCACCAGGGTCGCCAGCAGCACGATGGCCACCGCCGAGGCGGCCGGCCAGTCGCGGTCGGCGAAGAACTCGGTCCAGATCGTCCGGCCCAGCATCAGGGTGCCGGATCCGCCCAGGAGGTCCGGGATCACGAACTCGCCGACCATCGGGATGAAGCAGAGCAGCGCGCCGGCCGCCACGCCCGGTATCGACAGCGGGAAGGTCACCCGCCAGAAGGCGCCCGTCGCCGTGCAGCCGAGGTCGCGGGCCGCCTCGATCAGGCTCTCGTCCTGCTTCTCCAGCACCGCATAGAGCGGCAGCACCATGAACGGCAGGTAGGCGTAGACCAGGCCCAGGACCACCGCGGCGTCGGTGTTGAGCAGTCTGATTGTTCCAATATGGAACACCGCCAGCGCCTGGTTCAGCAGGCCCGCGGGCTTCAGGATGGCGATCCAGGCGTAGATGCGGATCAGGAAGCTGGTCCAGAATGGCAGGATCACCGCCATCAGCAGGCCCTGCCGCGCCGCCGGCCCGAACCGGCTCATGCCGTAGGCGATGGGGTAGCCGATCGCGAGCAGGATGGCCGTGGCGACGCCGGCGAACTTCAGGCTCGACAGGTAGGCCGTCAGATAGAGCCGGTCGGTGGCCAGCCGC
>Ga0307513_10010064_pt1 | contig 11911 bp, 11 predicted proteins | sample 15_EM_MG_FD_202174 | JGI IMG/M metagenome (GOLD analysis project Ga0307513, IMG submission 202174) | Populus trichocarpa ectomycorrhiza microbial communities from riparian zone in the Pacific Northwest, United States - 15_EM | ecosystem: Host-associated > Plants > Roots > Unclassified | place... | reverse complement strand
CGCCTGTAATCAGACCCAAGACCTGAACACTCAGGCAACTTCGGTATCTCAACCATCTTATCCCTCCCACTCTCATCCTGCCCTGTACTAGCCCTAAATCCGCCTCCTCTCTTTCCCTCTCCGTTTCCTTCCCCTTGCCTTTCTTCCTCTCCCGCTCCAGCGCTGCTTTCAAATTCTCTCCGATCAGGTCGAGCAGCACCGTCCGGAGCAAGGGGTACTTGGTCGCAAACCCAAAGCCTGCTGAGCTGGTGCTAGACGAGCCGTTTGAGTAGGATGAGGCAGAGGACTGGTCCAAGGCATGGTCAATCTTTACGGTTGGGATGTTTGTTGGTGGCCAGGGATGGGAATGCCGGAGGGACTTGGCAAAAGCTTTGGACTTGGGTTTGAAGGGCAAGAAGGGCAAGTGACGGACAGGCGTGGAAGGGAACAGGGAATTCGTACTGGATTTTGTTTGTGTGGGTGAGGACGAATGTTGGGAGCAGGAGAGAAGGGTACGGCGGTAGTTGTACATTACGTAAGGAGTGTCTAGGAGGACGGTTAGATGCTCAGTTCACTTTGTGCGCAACTTCAAACTCTATTGCAAACACTACCTATCAGACAGGACTACGTGGCCCAGAAGCGAATTCCCCGTCCTGCCCTCGTGTGGGAGAAGAAAACCACAGGTCCCCCTAATACCGGAAGGGCGTGCTAACCGCTGCACTACTGGGCCATTCATTGGAAGAATCACTAACCCCAATGCCTCGTCCTAATATCGCGCGTTAGCGCCTTGCCAGTTACGCTTGGCGGGACCAAAATCCATTGATGGGCATGGGATTGAGAACAAACGATATCTCGTGGTTAGTCTTCTTCAGAGCTGTGAAGTCGACCTCCATCACTCATCCCAACGCATGTGAGATCATAGCAGCCAACGAGCCCTTGTATTCGAACCAGACCGAGAACTTGACGGGAGATGCACCAGGGGTCATGGTGGGTGTATCCCACTCAAAGGAGCTGTCCCGCATGGAGTTAGGAGGTGAAATGGAGTCGCGGGTCCATTCGTCCGGGGTGGAGATGCTCCCGGATGAGGAAGGTCAACCGAACGAAAGCACTTGAAATGGAAATTGGTCAATTGCGCATGTCTTGCACTGAGGTAGGTTAGAGGGATTGCCAACCGAGAAAGGAGTTATGATCTCTCTGTTGCCAGACGCCACCTCGACCTTCGAAGTTCCCTCTTCCCATGAAAGAGTCATGTTTGGAGTCGTCCTGGTGTAGATCTTGATGAGAAGACGGGTAATACGAACGGAATAATTTTGCTCACAGTCCCTGGTACCTGATGGTGTACGCGCCATTAACAACGTTGTCTACATAGGGCCATAAACCTTTGCTGCTGAGCTCTTGCAGAAACACTCTAGCGATGGTGATATATATTAGCATTTCCATTATACTGCTCCCAGCGTGAGACTAGCCCACGGTGAGACACAGTAGCCAGGGCGATGACTTTGAACAAGCCAACTGTCACGATGACAAACATAAGGTGAACTGGGACCGTCCAACCCGGTTCTGGTCCATGCACCAAGCAATCATTGCTCGAGGGGTGGACGTCTTGTTGGTAGGCAGCGACGAAGTCGAGGCAAGGTTGAGAACTCAAGCAAGCATGGTATAACACGCCGACGGGCAGGAACCCACAGCACGTCCCCGGATTAGGCAGGTGTCCCGGGTCCCACTATGGTCGCACCCCAGCCTCGTTGTCATGCGGCAGCACATGACGTGTCAAATGACCGCTACTTGAAGGTTGACAGCTGTCTCGGAATTCCACCCGCTGTCAACCTGAGTGCTGTCAGGGAGGCTAAATAGCTCCAAGTTATAGGAGGACGAGCAATTGACTTCTTTAGATGCTTGCCATCAACTTCTCATAATAAATCTGGTATGCCCAAGGTTTTCTCGAACTCTCACCAGAAATAGTCAGCCTTGATGGTATTTTGGTGATCCATTTCTTTACCTGGTTGCCTCCAACCATTACAGCGATTACATCGGCGAACGGCCACTCTCAACCACCAACCACCTCTGCCTCCACTTCCCCACGCTTCTCTTCAGTGCCAGCAGCGCAACGTGAAAGCCGGCCGATGATCACACCCACAGAAGAGATAACGCCAGAACGGCCGTACATTCTCGAACCTTGTTGATTCACTTTTATTCGACTACAATTACACTCGGATATTCTCTCTTTTGTGATTCACCTAAGCTGCCTTCGTACTCAGAACAATTATTTCGATAATGAGCAACCCACAATAGGCCAAATGCAGGTGAGGATATCTTGCTTCAACGGTTCGTACATCCCGACCCCAGTTAAGGGAGGGTCTACAGTGCCCGTGAAATACGACTGATCAGAAGCCACTCATATCATTTTGAAGCACAGTCATATACACAGTCATATACACACCCATACACTAGTCCTGCACATCCAAAAGGTTCCCTTATCTGGTGGCAGATGACGAGTATACGTCTGAAGCTGGTGATCCCAGATGGCGACAACAACACGCTAGACTTAGTGTGTTCGACAGTAGATAGCCAGTCAGATCAGTTGTACACCGGTTCCAGCCATGCTAACAGCCGAAGGCACTTCGTTGGTATTGGCCTCATTGTATAAACCACACAGATGACACACCCTGCTCCCAAAGGAGAAGTTGTTTGTGCCATGTTACCAGGACAAAACAGAGATGCCCAAAGGACCATCCTGATTCGGAGTACGCGGCCTATCGCGTGCTACAATGTTCCGGAACGGGAACGGGAACAACGTACAACGGAAACGTGTCTCGAAGGTTACAAACACACATCACCATGAAGGCTAGTAATTTTTGGTAGCAGTTCGAGATACTATTGCACATTCGTTTGAGTTGATTGCATCGGACGGATGAATACGCCGCCTGCTCGTCCTCTATGACCATATCAGCGACGCTTAGGACATTGGATATGGACAACCCCCTGGAGAACGCAGAGGCTGTCCTGAACCATTCCTGGAAGGTTCGATAGGATATCTGGACCGATCGGATCAGATGGTTTTATGTAGCATCCCGATTATTGCGCGGAAGATCACTAGATTTCAACAAAGGCGTAAAGCGGTCGTCTTTGATGCAATGGTACGGAATATCGGGTCACTATGTATACACAAAGGTAACGGAGCAAACACGACCGAAAGAACCCTGTAGAGAACGAACCACACTAAACAGCCCTCAAATTCGTCCTCATCGAAGCCTTCAACTCGACCATATTCTTCAACGCATCGATAGTCGGTGTAGGGACCTTATATGCCCTCCCAAGCTGCCCCAAATACCCGTTCATGTAGTTGACCTCCAATAGTCCTCCCTGACGCATATCAACGAGCATAGAGCTGTAATTCGCGCTCGTCTTCTTCGCAATCCTATGGACCTCATCCTCTAGTCTCGCACCCGACAGCCGATCCAGGCCTCCATGAGTGGTCCGCACGCCAAACTTGAAGTCGTCCTCCGTGGTAAGCTTGCGGTATACGTGGCCAGCTTCCCTACAAACGGCGCGTATAAGCGCATGCGCAGGTCGGGAGGTGAGGAGTTCGCCGTTCCGACAGTCAAGCAATGCCGTGATGGGGTTGATGCAGCTGTTAACGACCAGCTTCTGCCGGAGGACGATATGCATCTCTGTCATAGGCACCCAGGAGGTATTAAGGTCTGACAGGGATTGAAGTACTGCGATTGTTGCACGGAGTGTGCGGTAAGGCGAGGGCGAGAAAGGGTTGTCGGTTTCTGCACGTGATTCAATGTCGTCCAAAGATAATTGCGCTGGTGGTGCTACGGTGGTGCCATCCTTTGGTGGGGGAGGTGGTTCCCAGAAGCTCCGCTCATAATCCCGCGCGTGCATGCGTCCGTCTGCGACGATTCCAAATTGCAAGGTACCAATTCCAGCGTGTACAACGTGGTGTGCAGTCGTAACCTCCGCCTTTTTCCACGCACCATGGGTTGTCGACGCGATAATAAAATTTGGTCTGCTCTCTGGGTTTGGGAAGAGCCGATCGACAACAGCTTCGTAGATTCCCATTCCGTTCTGAAGGAGCACGATCGTCGTCCCACTATGTAGGCGGTCTCTGCACTCCTCAATTGCACGTACGACGGCCGTCGCCTTTGTCGCAACGAAGAGCGCGTCGATTTGGGTAGTACGGGGACGATCTCCCACGGGCGAAGAATGGATTGCCCGTCGGATCCAACTGGGTGCCTGGTCTTGCGGATTGGCTGATGCCGCGTCCGCAAGGTCTTGGATGCGTTGCATGTACGTCTGCCTCTTCTGTCGCAGGAGGTCGTAGATGTCTTGCCTGAGCGGATTGGCATACTCGACATCAAAGCCATCGAGACTCGCTTTGAGGCCGTTGCACTCGATAACGATGCGTTTCGGAGCATTCGGAGGCGGTTCGGTGTGGTTGTTGACACGCCGGACAATAAGAGATATTTGATGTTGAGGTGGGAGGGCCCTTCGAAGGTGGTAGGATAGCAGAGAGCCGATGGAGCCGACACCAATGACATGAAAGCGCATTCGAGGCAAGTGAGCATGCGCGAGAGCTGCAAGGAGAGTTAGGACAGTAAGAGACAAATAGATAGAGGCACACATACGCCTAGAGTTGTAATGTGATTATTTCTTCTCAGATAGTGTGGTCTCGGTCGTCTCGAGTTTCTGTGAGTTCACAAGGAAAAGAAAACGTGTAAGGTCACTACGGAACAAACAAATAGATGGGTGATATACGAGAGGCGCTTACTAGGTATATGGCGATCGTGGAATTGGAAAGAAAGGGTAAGTGACCCGCCTAATAAACAGGCCACCGGCACGCGTTGGAGGAGGAAACCCCTGCCCAAGCTGTTGCCCGACAGCCGTACAGAGCTCTTGGGTTCTCTGGATATGATTTCGCGATGGGCGACCTTAGACCGTGTTGCACAAGGTGTCGGTGGCAGGTCGAAAGCTAGCTGAAGTTGGGTTGATTTGAACTTCCCTGAGGATACACCCAAATAACTGGAGAAGAAGGACTGTTCTCCGTCTTGGTTGTCCGTTGTATCAGGGGTCGTGGTCGGCGTCCAAAATTTTCGGTTGTCTACCACATCCGCGGGCCTGGCTGCTCTTGCTACTAATGCACAGAAAAGGCACACAAGGCGCCGGAGAGACGCAGAAGAAGCGGTTTTCCAAAAATAAGGCAGCACAAAAGGGTAAGGATCGGGAAGTTTTACAAGATACCTTGCAAGTTGGCGAGGATGGATCGAGAAAGAGGGATCGGGGGCAATACGAGGGACACGATGTTACGCCATGGCCCTGGGCACCCCTTGTGGACGCGGCTGTTTCCTCTCAGCCCGCCGTTTTTACGCCAGACTCAAAGTAAGCGGGGAAAACGCGAAAAGTGTCTGTTGCAGGCGTTGATAAATCTATCCAGCTACTTCTTTATAGCAATATCAAACTCGGTCAAGATTTACTCCACGTCTACCGGGCAGATCGTCTCCACTTTATCGGGTCGGACGACCGCTGGTGAAGCCGGCGTGAGTACTGGGCACTCAGACAAAATAACGGCACTCTCCCTTGACCCTGAGTCTCCTTTCCAACTTATAACTGCTTCCCTGGATGGAACCCTCAAAATCTGGGATCTTCTTGAAGCAACCCTCCTCAGAACAATTCAAGTCGGACTACCAATAACCCATCTATGTCTACACACCGCACACCCTGGTTGTGCCTTTATCGCATGTAATAGGCCGTCTAAGAAAAAGCCAAAAGCGGATGGTGCGCAAACCCATTTTCCAGCGTTTGAAACATCGAAACCCACTGACAGCGTATTACAGCGAGCAAATCCCGAGATGAATCCTCCTTATTCAAGATATTTCTCGCCGCCAAATCAGGCATCGCGATCGAATCTGCCCAAACAACCCGTTACCTTCAAACACGTCGGGCCGTCTCAATGAGCCTCACCGCATCCGGAAAGTTCCTCATTGTCGTTGGCGGACACAAGGTCTACGTCACGCGCGTCGAAAAGGAACATGAATCAACTTCACGAGATAGGCGGAGCGACTACACCAAGTTTCTCTCCCCTGAGCCCCTTACTTGCCTCGCTATGCACCCGACTGAGGAGTGGTTCGCTACAGGTGATTCGAAGGGTCAGATTCGGCTGTGGTATTGTCTTCAAGATGGGGTCTTTGCGAGGCCAAGTGGGGAGAAGAGAGTACAAACTACTACTCTGCACTGGCATGCTCACGCTGTGTCTTCTCTTGCGTTCACACAGAATGGAGCGTACTTGCTGAGCGGTGGTGAAGAGGCCGTACTCGTAATATGGCAAGTGCACTCGGGGAAGAAAGAATTTGTCCCTCGTGTTGGGGCTCCTATCCAGAATATTTCTGTGTCCGGTCCTCAGGGCGCAAGTGAAAGTCGCGCACAGGAGTATCTCCTAGGTTTAAGCGACGGAACTCTTGCGTTTGTGAAGGCAGATTTGCTCAAGGTACACCGGACTATCGCTAAGCTGAGGCTTGGTATGTAACTTGCTTTCTTTTTGGCTGAAAGAGGTGCTCACCGGGTTCTCAGACTTTGGAAGACCATCAACACTACCCCCACTTGCCGTTCACTCCACGACCCAAACTCTCCTTCTTCCCTCCTCTCATCCCTCTTCCCTGCAAATCTACTCCATCTCCAGCTCAAAGCTCCATTCCGAACTTGAAGTCTCCCCTTCAAATCGCGTCTCGCGTCCCCACGAGAAACCGCTCACTGCAGCACGAGTTGACTTAGTCTCTGTCAGCGCAAATGGGATGTGGATGGCCACCCTCGACGTAAGAGCAGACCCATACGATGACTTTGGGATAGAGATTGCGCTTAAGATTTGGAGATGGGAAAGCACTGGGGGCCGGTGGGAGTTGAACACCCGTATCGACAGGCCACATGGGCCTCACCGAGTGCGGAATGTCGAGTTTTCACCTAAAAGTGAAGGATTACTCGTCAGTACTGGGGAGGACGGCAATATCAAGACGTGGGTCGAGCGGAGAGTGAAAGAAAAACAGGGCGAAGTTGATGGTTTGTTCGCCCTCTTCCTTCGTTCGCGTGCTCGTGTTAATTTGCTGTTGGCCGGTAATAGTGTATTGGTCCAATCGCTCGACATTTTCCTATCGTACTCTCCAACCACGGCAAGCCAAGTTCAGTCCGGATGGTAGTCTTCTTGCTGTCGCCCATGACCGGGGACAACTCAGTCTATGGGAAGTTGGTACGAACGTCATGCTCCAAACCCTGTCATGCGTGGACGTGAAGGATTCCCGGGAATGCGCTTTCCTTGGCAAGAGCGGACGATATGTGGTGCTCTCAGGGCCGCGTGCGCTTGCTGTTTGGGATTTGGTGTCGGGAAAAGGTCCGTGTCCTTCGATTCTCAACCGCACCCTGGACTAACGAAGCATAGTCATCAAGTCACATCGCTTCTTCACCTCGCATATACAACACGTCATCTCACATCCTTGCACTGAACAGTTTGTCGTGCTGCAACAGACGCATCAGCCTAATAGTATCATCACTATATTTTCTCCGACTTCTTCAAAGGCTACTCGACAGCGCTCTTTGCCTTTCTCTCTCAAGCAATGCGTCTTCTACAATCAAAATTTAACTCTGGCGCCAGCAGGGTTTTCATTGATCGGCATCACCGCCGACTCCGCGCTCGTACACATTGGAGACGCGGTGGAAGAGCGGCTCGATCCTGGTGATTATGCACAACCTCTTAACCTCCGAGCCTCGGACTCGTCGCATCCGACTTTATGGCAAGATATATTCGGGAAATCCGCTTTGCTCTCAGATGGGTACCATGTTGAGCGCCTACGGGATCCGGCGAGAAATAGGAAGGATGGAAGGATGGACTGGGGTATCCTCACAGAGGGTGGTCCCTCTCATCTCCTCCCCGCTGCGCGACTATTATTCGAACCGCTCATCAACAATATTCTTGGCATAGGTGAGAGCCATAGCACAAACCACAATAGAAGCCGAAAGAAGGAACCGGAGGAGGATGTAGAAATGGAGGATGTACAGGAGCAACCGCAGCCGCGCGAGATTACGCGTGACGTGACAGGTGGAGAAATGGACATGCTAGTGGAGCTATTTAAGAGTGCTGAATTTACAGGTGCGTTCCGGTACTACCCTGGCTGCGCATGGGTTGATCTCCCTTCCCCCTTAGCATCATCCCGTTGCTCGCCATCCTCACCGGCTACGTTAAAACCGAAACTATTCACAAATGGGCCACTAAAGCATCCCAGGGGCAAACCGAACGGCATGCACCCTGAGTTAACTCCTTCTCAACCGACGGCATCTTCACCAGTAATAACATCTAAAAAGTCAAACGGAAAGGACACCGCCCCTTCGCCTGTGATATCTTCGGACCCGCCTATCAAAATTGGGAAGAAACGCAAAAAGTCGGTAGTAGAGTAATACCCTAGACACCTCGGGTTTGTACCTTGTACTCGTGTTATCGCGTACCTCTTGCATGCTTCTCATGTAACTTACACTCCCTGTCGTTTATTCATGTGGATTGCGTTTTTGGAGCAGCTGGAGGTCTACGCCTTGCTAAAGAACAGAAAAAGAAAACGCGCAGAACAGCCTCTTGTTCATCTAGTACCTCGTCATACATTCAAAGGGCTCTCGTACCATCGATCTGGACGATATCCTGGACATGGCCACAGACAAGCCGGAAAATATGGCCGCCGCAGAAACCAAGAGTACCCGAAATCCATTTGGTGCGAGGACACCATTCGATCCTGCAGGACGCGGAAGAGAGCACCTGATTAGGTATGAGCGTACAGCCGGGAATTATGGCGCATGCCATGTCTGTCAAAAGCTTCCTCTCTGTGGTTCCCAATCGACCATCCTCTGCCTCTGCCTGCAAAACCATTTCTGTTAAGCACGATCGCGAATTGCTACACGGCGGCATATCCACGGGTAACGCACACAAGAAATATGGCATCCACTAGAACCAGAGACGGAACGTTCTCCTGCTGACCTGAAATTGTAAGTGGACTATATCTCTATCCTTCTGGTCACGATCAAGCCCTCAGGTCATGCATTGTCTTGTCCTTCTCAGGTCTGCCAAAGGCCTGTGAGGAAATGTAAGGTCCAGATGGGACTCAGAGAGATGGAAAAGCAAGCGGCCATGACGGCTCCAGTACCACGGCACATCATAGCAAATTGAGCATTGAAAGCACTCGCATCAAGAGTAGAGTCCCACTTCGCTCACTTGTGTAGTCCGCTTGCCGTCGCGAACTGCGACCTACGCAGGACGAGGATGGTAGGGTGTGTAGTAGTACTCGAGTGGGTACTGACCGCAACATCGACAAACACCACGGTCCCGTACCCAGGATGGCAGACTTTCCGAGCGGCCGGCAGTCTGTGCGCATTTAAGCCTTGAATTTCCACAAGAGTTCATACCATGGTGCGATATACGCTCTCAGGGGTAAGCACTACACTGCATTCTAATGCTCTCCTATTGATTGATAATTATAAGCAGGTCCGTCACGATGAGCTCTGGACACCCTGCTGTCGGACCGGGATGCCATCACAAGGAACGCTTGGAGGACGAATGCGTTTCAACCCAGTTCCCTTGAGCTGGGACCATCTGGATTGAATGAACGGTCCAGTATTGATTCCGGCGATGCTGTAGACCGCTGACAACCTGGAAAACGTTTCTTCTTTAGCTTGATGATGTGGCGCTGTTGTGGTGGGGGCGGACAAATATTCCTCTTAGTCGTTGTCTCTGTACTAAATGAACCGAAATCCATTCCTGTCCCCATCCTGCCGCGACGAATCTCTCCGCCTTACCATCTCTGTCATAACCAAATTGTCGAATGTGTCGAGTCAACTACGGTCCTGGGCGTCCACTTGATCTGCTCCTACGCAATTCGAGTAGCTAGTCTATCAAACTAAACGGTATGGGTAACTTCGATCGTCAAATTGGATGACCGATGGCCAGGAGATGGGAGGAGACGCGGTGGATAGATCGAATTCTGGAACGGTAAAATATATCTAGACATTCTTCCGTTCTGTGAAGGGTGTTGAGGATTGAAGACTCGTTCACTGAGTGCGGCCATCTTGTTGAGATCGAGAGCCTGATTGCAATTGGACCAAACCGACTCTATCGACAAATGGCCAGTCCAACATCACACTATAAGCCTCTCGGAGGCAGCGAGTGAGGCAAGAATTATGGTGGGATCTATTGTTCACTCGGAGAACAGCACCAAGGCGATCAATATTTGGTCCGTGTCGGACTTTGGTCCCTACCACATCATCACAAAGAGCAAGCCAAGAAGACACTAAAACACGAAAAAACGTTCTCCAGCTCGTTAGCGACCCAGAGCATCGTCGGAATCAATACTAAGGCCTTCAAGAAAGACCTAGGTCCAGGAAATTGGGTTAAAACGCATCCTCCCGGCAACGAGCCTACAACGCCCGTATTTATAACCGCCTGTTTAGAGGGAGAGCGATATGTCAGGTGTGGTAAATCGCCCGATAAATAGGCAGGAGCACGCACAAAGACAGTGTGGCAATAAAATTATCTCTTCCTCCTCATCTTCCAGAGACCACACAAGGCTGGGTTGCATGCCTCGCTCCATTCATTTATGGTGATAGCATGCCTGTCCGGGAGCAGAGGGCTGGGTCGGCAGGTGTCCAGAGCTTGTCACGACACACTTATTCAGGCTCCAAGAATCTAATCCATGAACCTTTACGGTTTTTCAAGACTTACGTCGGCGGTACTTCAAAAGGGCTGTCACTTGGACAGCCTGATGCACGGAAAGGCCTCACCACTGGCGAGCGGATTGGTTACGGAGGCGCAGGGTTGTCGTTATTGCGGTCCGTACCCAATTAATTACTACAGTCCCGGCCATACTTGTCCTGTGAAGAGTGCGGTTCGCGACGGAACTGGGCACCGCAAATATGTAAAGTGGATCGATGCGAGCGCTTCCAATTTCCACTTTGCTATTGTGTAGTGCGGGAATGGAGCCATCCCGGATGCTTGTTCTTCCATCTTCTTGAGTGCTAATCGGGCCTCGTGCTTCCTCTCAGGCCTGGGACAGACCTGAGCCAACACATGGGCTGATGGCTCGATAGCGACTCGATAGAACCTTCCGTCCCTCGAATAACTTTGTTGAGTGGGTGTCACGTTTCTCGTTGCCCGCGAGCTGCGACAATAATTTTGTATTGCGATATGCCAAGGTCGAGCCAGAGGATGGTCGATTGGTAAAGACTGAGAAGAGGGAAGTAAATGGCTCTTAAACTCCGCTGATGGAAGTGTGCCACGCGCCAGAATCACTGAAAGACCTGTACACTCAAACCTTATCAGCTAGTCTCTTACACGTTCTGGCGTGTTAAATGATGCTCTTGCATCCAATGGGTGTCTGTTATACTTTATGGAGTAGTTTTTACAGCATCAATCATACCACATTCTTGAAGGAGCCAAGGGACCTATCCCGATATGTCGTTGGCAGTGTCTCCACTCTCTCCAATAGTCTCGTAGTATTTCATTGCCTGCGGCGATAGCAGAGCTCCTCATACCTGTCATCAGGGTCTCTCCATCGATCTAGTTACCTCCTGTTAAGATTGGAACTGGGATCGGAACGATCCCAGCGTGGGTTTTAACCGACAGTATAGTATCGCTATCGGGCGTTGGCCAGTCCGGGGGTGTGCATGGGCGGACAGGAAGGACATGGAGTCCTGGGTCGTACGATGAAGAAGGGAGGAACAGAGGTGAGCTGAAGTCGGGTGGGTAAAGGGAAGTAGAACCAGAGGGAGTGTAAATTGGGAGGGGGAGTTCTAAGTCGATTACCAGACTAGCGAATGATCTACAGGCTTGTACGAGTTATAAGGGAACTACATGAAACGTACTAGAGATCGGCTAGCTAATGAAACGACGAGAGTGAGGAAGATA
>Ga0307513_10010063_pt1 | contig 11912 bp, 12 predicted proteins | sample 15_EM_MG_FD_202174 | JGI IMG/M metagenome (GOLD analysis project Ga0307513, IMG submission 202174) | Populus trichocarpa ectomycorrhiza microbial communities from riparian zone in the Pacific Northwest, United States - 15_EM | ecosystem: Host-associated > Plants > Roots > Unclassified | place... | reverse complement strand
GATACCAGTGAAATTGGTATCGGTAATGTGATAAGCAAGAATAATCATGGTTGATCTCATAAAGTCTGGAATGAAGGTTGAAAGTGGCAGAGGGAACAATTATTAATAGTTGAATAAGGAAGAGATTATAATAAAAACTAAAAAGGAGAAGCGAATGAACTATGAATACATTTTACCCTGTTGAAATTGTTAGATATTTGTGTTGTTATATTTATTGTAATATTCACCTTTCAATAATATGTATTTTGTTTCAGGATCATCGCATGCACGACAAGAGTAGATCCTAGCTTATGTTCCTTTCTTGTAATCTAGGTTCTAGGGAGTATAACCTTGTATTTTGTAAACATGAAAATGTTTGTATAACTTAATTTGTATAATTAATGTTTAAACTTGATTGAATGAATTTAACCCTGTAGTTCATATAACCATATTTCATGTCTATGTATTTATATTTATTTATTTTTATCCATCCATAATGATATTTTGTTATATAATGCATATCATAAATATTGTGGTTGATAGGGTGAGTATAAGTGTGGAATTGAAACCCAAGATGATTGGGTCGGGAATTAAGTTATGAGATGCGAGCTATTAGAAGTGTAAACATATTCCATGTCAATAACTTGGGACCTTCCGGTATAGGGGGGACTTCGTTGAAATTTCGGTAGATTTTAATACGAAGACCATGAATATATATATATATTAAAAAAAATTAATTACTCTGTTTTTCGATTGACATGAGATTGTTGTTTTATCCCGGAATGAGGGATGTTACAGGTGTGGTCTTAACTTAACAAGGCAAAATCGTTGCCTTTATAAGTCATACACTAGGAGTTTAGTGAAAATTAAGCAGTGAATGCCCTCTCACGCAAGCCCAATAGTCCAGTCCTTAATCATCTTCATGTACCCACTGTAACCATGTAGGATGAAGTTCGAAAGGCATATGAAGTAGATCCATACATTCAGTCACTCACTCACTCAATTTGTTAAGACTTAAACCGAAAGGATACATAACGACAAGGGTTATCCTACTTCAAAGGCAGGGTAATCATTCCTTCCTAAGGGGAGTTACGAAAAAGGATGTTACATGAGGCTCACAACACAAAAATCGAGGGGTATTCAGGAGTGTTGTGGATGTTCAAGCGGTTGGCTTAACAATTTTATTGGCCTAAAATGTATCGAGAAGTCCACAAATACATCCAACACTGTGAAATATGCCAAAAGATAAACTCTGAGACACTTTCACCTGCATGACTTCTCCAACGGTTGCCTATTCCATGCCAAGTATAGGATGATATCACTCTCGACTTCATTGAAGGACTGCCCACTTCCCACAACAAGGGTACAATATTGGTAGTAGTAGACAAGTTCAGTAAACCTACGCATTTCCTAACCTTAACTCAGCCATTTGTTGTTAAAGGTGTGATTGAAAAATTTATGGAATGGATTATCAAGTTGTATGGACTGCCAAAATCCATCATTAGAAGGTTTTGGAAAGAAGTTTTTCAAATGTTAGGCACCAAATTACAACTTAGCTCTGCCTATCATCCGCAAACCAATGACTAAAAGGAAGTGGTCAACCACTATGTGGAGCAGTATCTTCGGTGCTTTGTGCATCAATGGTTGCACAAGTAGAGTTCCTATCTTCCTTGGGCTTAGTTATGGTATAATATAATGTACCATGCCTCAACGGGAATGACTCAATTTCAGGCATTATATGGGCGTCCGTCCCCCCTTATTTCCACTTTATCATAATATTTTTTCTTCTGTCAATGAAGTGGATGGGCAACTGATAACTAGAGATGTGATACTATGGCAACTCAAAGCCAATCTGGAAGCCTCCAGCAATCGCATGAAACAAACAATTGATTAAAAGAGGAGGGATGTCATGTTCGAAGTAGGTGAAATGGTGTTTCTCAAGTTGCATCCCTATCGACAACAATCAGTTTTTAAACGTACCCACCAGAAGCTTGCTAGTCAATTTTATGGGTCGTATCCTATGATACAAAAAATTAGAGTGGTTGCTTGCAAACTTTAGCTGCCAACGAGAGCCTGCATTCACCCAGTTTTTCACATTTCCCTCTTAAAGAAATTTATTGGCGAGCGTACACTATCCTCTACTAAGTTACCGCCCATAACTGATGAAGGAGCGATCATACTTGAGCCCCAGCACATTCTGGATACTCACTGGATCAAAAAGGGCAAAAAGTTCGAAGAAGAACACTTGGTTCAATGGAAACATTTGCCAGCTCAAGAGGCCATATAGTAGACACACCAGTCATTGCTCGAGTAATTTCTAGATGTGGACCTTGTAGACAAGTGTCCATCTGCTGGGGAAAGTATTGATAAGCCACGACGTTTAGATAGAGGTTTCAAACCAAATCACAAATATTTGAGAGGAGGTTGACGGGAGACACAAACAGGATGTAATGATGTAATGCATGAGAGTGGCATGCATACATATATGGATCGGGTCTTAGCAGCGTGCATTAACTGAGTCTTAGCAGTTGGAGAAAATTATGCTTGATGTTATCTTTCTGATGCATTTTATTTTAGTAGTACGTGGAGTCCATTTTCTATCATTTCATTTGTTAGGCGTCGGTTATTGGTAATGGTCTTAGGATGATTCTTTGTTTTTGGCTTACCATGTTTTTCAGTTTCATGCATATGGTTTGCTATTTAAGTAGTTGTGGATTATCAATGAGAGATAGAAAAATTATTCCAGTTAATCTGTGGTACATCCTCACCCGCATAGAATATTTTCGTGAGTTTTTTTATTTACATTTAAACAGAACCTATATATATATATATATAACCCTTTATATAACTTAATCATCTCATTAATTTTGTATTATATTTTGAAAAAAATATATAAAAAATTATCAATGTTAAAAAAAAATTTAATACAACTCACTTATCCTGCTAACCTTCTAACCGGAAAAAAAAAGGAGGAAGAAGAAAGGGGTAATCGATGCCGGTCAAGAAACTATAGACTAATCAATTAGTTTCAATAAATTAGAAGGACCAAGCTATACTTAACTCTAGTTAGCGAGGAACGTATACGTGGCAAAAGATAAGACAGGCAGTGACTTTGAGAGGGAAGGAAGGTAAGTTTAAGAAAACCCAAACAGATTTTGTGTTTTGCTTAAATAAAGCGGTGTTGTGTCCCGAAGAAGGGGCTAGTCCGTCGAGAGTCAAATACTTAAAATTGGTGAGCTGAAGCGTCGAGAAGAGAAGAGAAGCCGAGAGAGGCATGGCACTGAAAGAGCGTAGTCCTGAAACCCCTAAAACATCCCCCAAGGTACTACTCCGATTCAATCACCTAAAATAATCTAGGGCTTATGTTTCCGATCCGATCTCTATAGAGTTAAGTAATTTAGTTGCTGAGATTTGTTTATTTATTTTTGAAGAAAAGATAAGGGTAGGGATGTTGCAAGCAAGTGAGAGATGTTTTGATCTATCTTTATGTCTGTACATTCAACCCTAACATGAGATTGTCTTTATTTTTCTTCGATTTGCGCTGTAAAGATGTTTAATCTTCGTGAACAAAAAAAAATTGTCAAAAGATTTATTATCATATGCGGATTAATTAGTAGTTGTTGCTATCGGGTGGGAATACTAGTTCAAATTGATGATATGGTACTTTATTGGTGGTTCCACGTTAGTCTGGTCGTTTGGTGCCTTAAGGTCCTCAACTTTCAATGGTTGTTTGGTTGTTTTTACTGCTCTTGCCGTTGATTTTGTATCTTTGTATTAGGGGTAACGTGACCTCTGTGTGTCAAATGGGTACAATAGATTATAAAAAAGATGCAAAAATTTTCTTTTCCATTGTTTTTTCTTGTCGATTTTAGCAGCACATTGAATTACCCATTTCTTTTCCAAGGCTGATGATTGCCTTTCCTAGTGGCAATCCAAGTTTTTAGGATGCACTATAGAAAGAAAGATACACGTGGTTGCCTAAAACCATCTCCATCATGTAGATTCATTATATTACAATTCCCTTTTGATTCTTGTAATTCAAAATTTCAGAATCTTTTTTTTTTAAACATGAACCTAACCTGCTAAATTAGTTACAAATTTGTTTACTTTTTTCTTTTGGCATTTGAGGAAAATAAATAGGAAAGAGATGTTAAGTGCTTTTTAAGTTGTGATGACAGAATCCACGAGTTGCCGTGCGATCAATTGATACATATGCTGCACAATGCGACAAATGCTTAAAATGGAGGGTGATTCCGACTGAAGAAGAGTACGAGGAGATAAGAAGTAAAATGGAAGAGAATCCATATGTTTGTGACAGAAAACCTGGCGTATCTTGTGATGATCCTGCTGACATTGAGTACAATGCCACTCGAACCTGGGTCATTGATAGGCCTGGTGTTCCCAAGACTCCGGAAGGTTTTAAAAGGAGCTTGGTGCTTAGACGTGATTTCTCAAAAATGGATGCTTACTATATCACTCCCACAGGAAAGAAGCTGAGAACACGCAATGAGATAGCAGCATTTATAGAAGCAAATCCAAAATACAAAGATGTAAACCTCTCTGCCTTCAATTTTACTTCTCCAAAGGTAATGGAAGACACCATCCCTGAAGATGCTGTGAGAAAGGTTCCCTCTAGTGCAAATGGCAACAAAAAGAAGGCATTAAAGGATTCAGCTTGAAGTGGAACTTTGTCTGCTGATCTGCAGTAAATTTTGTTGGGGTCTTGTAACTTGTGAGATTGGTCTGGTGAGCATTTCCTGCAGCTTTTTACCTCATGTGATCTTGTTGGTTTCCGTCCCTGTCCTCCTCCTCCCATTCCAGTTCCCTATTGATTATTGTAAGGCAACTAGAAAGAACTGATGCTTTGAGAAGATGTTAGAACAGTGTTTTTTAATAGTTAAACTAGTTGTTAGCTTACTGTTTACTTTATTTAATTGCATCAGATATTTCACAATCAGTTGCAATCTTCTTTGGGTGCAAAATCTAGTCCTTTAATGGAAACCCGTAGTCTGTAGGGATCCGTGTTTACTAGGATTCCAGGGGTGAGAGCAGAGGTATTGTTACTGTATTTTTTTTTCTTTTTCTGGTGATTGCAGCAGAGAATTAGTTTTCCTTTGGCGTAAGTATGGATCGTGGATTGTGGACCATACTACTTGCCAGTGTCAAGGAAGGCAGCGATGCGGTTGGCATCTGCAACTTATTTGGTCTATGAACCAACATCATGAGTTTTGGTCGGCTGACCCGATAAACTGCGTCAAGCTTCTTGACAATAGATGCCATTGATTTGAGTCGGTATTAGATCCTTTCTCCTCTCAAGAGAGTGTGGAGTTATTTGTACAAAAAAAAAAAAAAAAAACATTTTAGAGGTGCTGTCATTTTGAAGTTTAACATATTTGTTTATTGTGGAAATTGGCGTATCATAGAGAAATTTCAGTGTTTAAGTTGTAATTATCAGTATAGAGGAGAGAGAAATATGCGAGAGGAATTTTTATCATATTTTGGTAGTTTTTTTTTTTTTTTTTCATGTTTCTCTCTTCTCATGTTTATCTTTCTTATAACGTTGAAAATATTGATAGCATCACTTTTTTATTTTTTTGCATTATTACATTTGTTTAACTTTTTTTTTTAATTTAAAAATTACTCCAATGAACAATAACACAATTTGAGTACAAGGTTATAGATTATTTAATAATGAATGAAATATATTATAATCCTTGTTGATATTTTATACTGTGAAGCACAACACAGCCCCACAGCTATGGAAATAATTCTGGTGTCTAGTCATGAATGGTCTGGTTCTGGTTCTGCATGTTTCGAAGCAGTTCATTGCGAATATCTGATATTGCGGTTGTTTCTTGCATTACCATTGTTACTGATGTATATCACTGCACATCCTCTTGTGTTAAATTGGGGGAAAAACCACCCAAAAACATCATCAATTGTAACACTTGAGAGAAAGTAACCAAGAAAAAATCTGGAAAAAACTCTGGGCGCAAGAAACTGAAGACAATCGAATCGTTTGGCACTCTTGACATGCGTACAAGTGGGTGCATCATCCTAGCAAACGAAGAAATATTCGAATCCCACAGCTGGATGAATGTATTGAAATTTGATTACTCATTTTTCTTTTTAAATTTTGCAAGAATTGATTCAATACATCAAGAATACAGTTGCAGACACTTTTAACACCCCCAAAAAAGTTCTGTACAGGATCTCGGGTGGGTGTAAGCTTGTGTGCATCACAGGAAAATATCTACTTTGACCCCGTAATTTTCATTTGCTAGTTGTACTGCCCTACATTGGCCATGCGGGGAAAGAAGTCATAATTATAAAGGTCCTACGGTGAAATTACAGTTTGAGGGCCAATCTCAAATAAGTCTTCATCAAAATCGAAGCAGCGAATCCTCTGCAGAAATGATATTATGTAGCTTGGAAGGGAAAGAGAAATCATAATCCATCCATGCCGTGGTCTCGAGTAACTTGGTGCTGGTCAAACGTTGTGTCAGCATCTATCCTTGTGAAGTGAAACTGCAGGGTGGTTTGTGTCAGTGCTCGTCTGGTTTGGTGTCCTCCAGAAGCATGTGTGGCGACCTGTAAATCTTTATTAGTGTCCAGTAAAGAACCTCTTCAACTCCAAGCTCACCCTCTGCTCTCGCATCATTAATGTCCTCACAGATGGCTATCAACCTACAGCAAATCAGGTAATGCCAAATAAATTTTCTTGTATGAATGCAAATGTTCCATCCGATCAAGCATGTTACGGAATAAAAATACTGATCATTTTTTGACGTTACGTTTTCTTATAATCGAGCGTCCATGTTCCGAAAAGTCAACACATAAGAACAGATGCAGAATGAGGCCACGTTAGTTGTTACCTGCCACAGAAGGTAGATTCTCATATGGTATTCTCATTCTTAGGTCTGAGCATTGAAGTCTAGTAAATCGGCCCACAGCAAGCACAAAAGTTATTTAGAGGCCCCAGATGCTGAACTTAATTGCTGACGGTGTCACCAAGAATACCCTCTGCAGAAGCATTTGAGCATTAGTTTTATCAAGAAAGAAAATGCCACACCATATTGTTAGATACATACATGACATAGAAATGCTTCTTTCAACTCACGCGGTGTCTTCAGACATTATAATTGCCATAGGTCCAGCAAACCTCCACAGCCACGAATATCTGACGAATTAATATCATGGAATGACCACCAGTTAAAATCTGCACGATTTATGACAAGATCTGCACTAACTGCATCCATCTGTAAATATTGACTTTCAGTGGTATTCTAATAAACGTATGTTGCGAAAGCATGTAACGTTGTTTAGGCCAGATGGTTACATGTCTAGACTAACTCATTTGAGACCAATTCCAAGTCAACTATCAATTTTCCTTTGCTGAAAAATTCAGAGCACAGAATGTCATGTTACAGTAATCCCAGCCTATTAAAACTATTTAGCAGGCTTTAACAGCACATTATGAAAGCACAACTTTGATATAAGTTGCACGTATTTATGAATGGCAGATATGCAGATGCAGAAATTAATTTCATCATCAATAATTCTCACAAAAACATCATAAAAGACTGAGAAACAGTGTCTAGTAGTACATCATAATTCTAGATAGTTTAGACAGATGAATTGGTAATTTCTTCATAGAGGGGGAGAAAGGGAGAGAAGGAGTATTATAAGAATCGATTGAGACAAGTATTTAGACAAAGTGTAGATTACGTCTTGTTCAAAAGATATGACTTCACCAAAACCAGTAACACGGAAGAATCTAGCATATAGATTATATATGATCCAAAAGCTGTTTGTAGAATTATGATAAAAGGAAGAATTTTATGATAACATATTCTATAAAACTTCATTACATTTATAGAAAAACAAACAACTGAAATGCTATAATAAAGCATCAAATCAGCAAATAATATCTTAACTAACTAATTTGATCCTCTAGACTAGCTCAACGTTTGTTTGATGATAACAGGATTTAAAAAAAGGACTCCTGGATTCCTAAAGCAGTCTTCAACACTCTTCCTTGCTTCAAGATTTACATATCCTAATTTTTTATCATTGGAATTCGAATTTGCTTGGTGAACATATCTGCTAACTAATCTTTAATTTTATAGTTAATTAACATTAACATGACCTCACCATTTTTCTGCACTTCTCATCAAAAAATAGAGTTTGATATTAAAATGTTTGGTTTTTCCATAAAACATTGGATTGTGAGAAATTGCTATTGTTGGGTTCTCGAATATCTTACACACAACAAAAACTATGAAACAAAATTATTCGAGAGTCCCTATGATCCCGTTAGACAGATCTGGAATTGTTTAGAGATTTATTATCTAAAGATCTAATCTTTTTTGGCTTTGAATAATTATTTAAAAGCTGTGTTGTCGAAACCACAAGCTGTTCAATTTTTCAGCCTCCAACGGTAATCCACACTAACCACCCATGAGAAATCTCTTAAATATCTATTTAGAAGAGAGGGATTGTTATGCCTAAAGTGTTAGCTCTAATTCTGTGTTTTTGTAGTTTTTCTGTCTAATAGATAACAACTAAAAGATAAGAGGCATATCTTACTATTTATAGAAAAATTTGAAAAAACATATTAATTAAAAAAAATATCAATTTGACCTTGAATAATATTCATATATTAATTCAGAATAATTTTAGAAATTAACTCAATCAAGTCTTCACTTGATTTTTCCAAGTCTAGAAATATAATTTTTATATTAATTATATTCTAATCCTTACTTTCTAAAATATATTTTAATCAAGTCATACTTAATTAAATCATCCAAATTTGATTTTTGACTAATGATTCTTAATGTGTGTGACCCATTATGTTCCTAATATGTTGGCCAATTATAAATTATAATTCTAATTAAATAGAATTAAATAAATTAAACAATTTAATTTATTATCAATTAAACAATTGATTAATTTATATTTGAAGATTAGGTGTATCGTTTAGTAACGTGTCACGATCCTCCAAATATTAGAAAAGTTATTAGTGGTTTAACTAAAGTGACTGGTTTCTCAGTGTAATTAATATCCTTTTTATGAATAATGTTCCAAGAATTTTTGTGGGCTATAGTTTACTTTCTATAGCCAACAAAATTTATCATCCTCAAACAAAGAAGATGACAATTTCATTAAGATTAATAATGGTTCTCAAATAATGTGCCCTTGTTGATGTGTTTCTGGTGGGTTGAAACGGATCAAGTTGGCTTGCTGCCCATATGCCGGGTTGGATGCTTTGTGTCTTGAAGCTGGCTGGCAATTTGGTCTGCTAGAGTTGGACTTTCTCCTCTGGCTTGGTTCTTCTGGCTTTCTGCCATGAATTCAGCAGTCTCATGCAGGTGGGCTCCAGATTGGAAGGATGCTTCTCTGATTCTGGTGTGCCCTGTTGTGAGGTTTTGGTTGCTCAATGCTACTGGCTTGAAGACAATGTCTTGATGTTGTTTTGCTAGTATTTAGCTTCTTGTTCGGCTTAGTGGGAGCATGTTCCCCTAGGCTTTTTAATTTCTATTTTGTCCTGCATGGGGGCTGTCCATGCTCTTGTTTATGGGATCCTATCCCCTTTCTTGGGTTGGCTAATGTTCCCCTGCACTCGCCTTTTGCATTTGCATGTAATGTTCTGCTGGCTACCAGCTTGTATCGCAAGCTTGTCTTGCTCTTTTTTATCTTAATATATTCTTATATTTGATCCAAAAAAAAATAATGAAATTATAAGGATTCTTAGATCAAGAAGTTCGTTGAAGATCAAATACTTTGGCATAATGAGTTGGTTGATGATTCACCATTTAGATGAATAAAGTCTCTAGTAGAAATTTATCAAAGAAGCAATGTGGTTATGTGTGAACCAGATGGATATGAAGAAGCACACAAAGTTTCAAAATGGAAGAGAGCAATGGAAGAAGAAATATCAATTATTCAAAAAAACTCCACCTAGAAATTGGTTGAAAGACCTCTGGACAAAAACATTATTGGTGTTAAATGGATCTTTAAGACTAAATTAAATGCATATGGTTCAATCAATAAACATAAGGCTAGGTTGGTGGTTAAGGGGTATACTCAAGTATTTGGTTTTGATTATTTAGATACCTTTGCCCTTGTTGCAAGATTAGACACCATTAGATTGTTATTTGCAATCGCTACACATAACAACTAGAAGGTGTTCTAGTTAGATGTTCAATCAACATTCTTAAATGTTGTTTCACAGGAGGAGATTTATGTTGAACAACCAGCTAGATTTGTGGTTTAGGGAGAAGAAGATAAAGTTTATTTGCTAAAAAAAGCTCTTTATGGTTTAAAGCAGACACCTAGAGCTCTTTATGGATTTGTTCAATAAGCTTTGGTTTTTAGAAAATCATCAACCCTGTTATACCAAGCAACACCATTTAAGAGCTTTGGTTTTCAAAAAATCATATACCATGGAGATTTATGTTGAACAACTAGTTGGAACACCTTCTAGTTATGTGCAACAATTGCAAATAACAATTTGATAATGTCTAATCTTGCAATAGGGGAAAAAGTATTTGAATAATCAATATGAAATACTTGAGCATACCCTTTAACCACCAACCTAGCCTTATGTTTATTGACTGAACCATCTATATTTAATTGCTAGATGATACACCTAATCTTCAAACATCACGACTTGTATTTAATGAAGAAAATCCAACACATTCTAGTAAGATCATCAATAAAAATAATATATTAATAACTACCTTTTAATGAAGGTGTTTTTTGAGAGCTTGCCACATCAGTATGGATCAAGGTTGTCAATTCCGTTCCGTTTCGCCCGGAATGGCCGAAACATTCCATACCAATTCAAAAAACGGAACAAAACGGAACAAATTTCATCTCATTTTAAATCTCGGTCCGTTCCAGATTTTTCAGCTAAATTTCACCCGGAACGTTCCGGTTTCATTCCACATGTTCCGTTCCGCTCTTGAAAAGCCATTGAATCAAATTGAACCTTATTCAATTTAATTAATTAAATCACCCAATTATAAAAAGCTCCTTTTCATTACTATTTTCAATAACAATAATATTAATAATAATATTGAAAATTATTATTACTATTTTCATTAACAATGATATTAATTTTTTAAAATTAGATTTATCACTAATATATATGGTTTATATTCATGTTTTTTTTTTTTATGTTTATACTTTGTAGGAATTTGAGCAAAACAAGGGATGCTTTAGATTATATTAGCCTTGATAACATTGACCTAACTTTATATTTAAAATATTTGTGTTAAAATATTTTACTTTCATAATATTTTGATATTTTGTTTGAGTTGAATTACTTTAAGTTAAAGATCTATTTAATCTTGACTATTTAGAAATATTTTAAATTTTGAAATTATATTTGTTTGACATTGTGTTTGTATTGCATAATTTATAATTAATTTATCTTGAATTTGAATTATATTTGTTGAATATATATATATATATATATATGAACAATACAACTCCGAAACAGCATGCCGAAACACTCTGAAACTGAAACATTCCATTCCAATTAAAAAAACGAAACACCTACCGAAACGGAATTGACAACCTTGGTATGGATCAACTGGAGTTTTTGTGCAAATCTCTATGTCGATCTGGGAAATGGCTTTCTGTTTTGCTTACCAAACTGACAGGTTTGATAGTTTGGTAATTGATCAGTAAACAATGGTAGACCTTTCACAACATCATTCTTCTTCATATTGTGCATGTATTGAAGATGACAGTGTCCCAGTTGTTTGTGCCATACTTCTGTGTTGTTAATCTTTGTTGAGAAAGTTGTATGCTCCTCTTTAGATTGTAAGAATGAGAAAATTTTACCTCTCATCTTAGCTTGTTGTATATTCTGTCTAGTAGCATAAAAAATATGACAAGATTGATCTTCAAAAGTCACCTTCATT
>Ga0307513_10010062_pt1 | contig 11912 bp, 11 predicted proteins | sample 15_EM_MG_FD_202174 | JGI IMG/M metagenome (GOLD analysis project Ga0307513, IMG submission 202174) | Populus trichocarpa ectomycorrhiza microbial communities from riparian zone in the Pacific Northwest, United States - 15_EM | ecosystem: Host-associated > Plants > Roots > Unclassified | place... | reverse complement strand
TCCACTTTTTTTTGAATATCCATTTGGATTTTATTTGCCGTCTCCACTGCTTACCTTGGACTTTGCGTCTTAAGGTCACCGTCCTCACTGTCTCCAACGCTCTCGTTACACCAACGTGATCGGAAAACGGAAGGTGTTGTTTACCTCTCCATCTGATCAAAAACATATCCGTCTCATTGCGCTCTTTGTAGCGCCCACTGTCACCGTCAACGTCACCGTCTCATCGCGCTTCGGTAGCGCACACTGTTACTGTCAACGTCTCAGCGTTCCTCCGATCTCCCACTTCTGTCGCCCGTCGTGGCTCCTCAGCTGAGATCTAAAGCTCCATTGGGAAAACTTCCCGCTACGACTGTCACTACCAACACTCCTGCCTCTCCACCATCTAGGTGATGTGGCTTGATCCTTACAACCCATCGATCTACGCAAGATAAACAACCACCACCACAACTTGACGCCGGCGCAAAAACCAACAACGATGCGAAACGACAAGGGTGTACGACCACCATCACAACTCAGCGCCGGCATAAAACCAAACAACGACACCTCTCCCCTCCCCAGGGGGATATGGGCTGGTTTGTGCATGGCGAGGATGAGGAGGAGGGAAACTGCAATGACATGCTTGACCATAGCCAGTCGAACACAGCGATTGGCCAACGATGGTGAGTGGGGGAGTCAACAACCGGAATCCAACCCAACCACAGCAAATCCAACCCAGCCGCGGCAAAGTCGAATGCAATTACAGGCAAGTTGAACACCAACTGCCGCGAACGTGGCTGACGCACCCCCACCACCTAGCCTCAACCGCCATCAATGCAGCCCACCGCTCTCGCCTCCCTCATACCCGCCTTCTCAACCACTGCCAACACAGTTGATGCCCCCCCTCTCGCCCTACTACCCCACCTTTTCAACTGCCGTCGTCGCTGCCTCCGCCTCCGCTTCCTCAACCTCTTTGACGCTGCTGATGCAGCACCATCACCACTGCCGTACCCGCCTCCTCAACCACTGCCAACACAGTTGACACCTCTCCACCTACCCCACCTTCTCAATCACTGTTAATGTGGCATTACCACCACCGCCTCCTCAATCCCCATCGACACTGCTAATACAGCCCCATCACCACCGCCTCCTTCTTGATCCCGCCAACACCCCGCGTCCTCAAGCACTGTTAACACGGCTAACACATCACCACCACCAGCTCCACCTCTCTCGCCCTCGAAGCGGTCGAGGCATACCCACCACCATCCTCTACCACTGCTGTCGACGTGGCTGATACCTCCCCACCTCAACCGCCTTTGACACAGCCAACGCTGCATTGCCCCTGCCTCCTTAACTACCACAGCCCGCATTTATTCCCCCATATCTTTATATTACTGTTGCGATTCATGTTCAGTAAGTACTATTATAACTGTTATTAGTATAGGCTAAGCACAAATAATAAGCAATGCTAGAATACTTGTATTTCTGTAGTATGATTTTAAATATAATTGTTTATTATTGAATAGAATGGAATATCTTTAAGCTTTGGCAGTACTTTGGGCAGCTTTGAATGTTTTTATGACTGCTTCATGGCTGGTCTGAGATGCTTTGAAGGACACTCTAGGATGCTTTGAAGGATGCTCTAGGATGCTTTGAAGAAATCAGAAGGATGCTCTGGGATGCTTTGGGGGCCCTTTGGGTTGCTTTAAAGATTGAGTTCTAACTCCACCTTGGCCTAAAGCGACCTGGGACTCTTTGGGTCTTTGATATTTTTACTGTCTTCTGAGACACCCAGGCTGCTTTGGGTGTCTCAGGAGCCAACCCCCCTTTTCCTGATGAACAATGACAAAGCCGCCCAACAATACCACATCACTACCTCCAATCCACCCCCACATCACCACTGCCACTGCCACCCATTTCGACACCCACACCTGCCACATTACCACCCATTTTGACCACCCCAACCACCACATCACCCCCCAATTTGATGCCCATAGCTGCTATGTCACGACCAGTGCCTATCTGTCAAACAATGCCCACCTCAACCACCACTTGTGCCATGTCACCACTGAAGGGTAGCAGTGAAGTCAGGAGAGTGGGGCAGGCAGACAGATGATGAGGCAGCATGAATTCCACATGCCATCTCCTTTTTCTTTTGTTTGTCAATGGGCTGTGAGGAGAGGGAGGAGGGGAACAAGGGGAACACCAATGATGACTTGCTCATCATCATTCCCCAGATTTTTCATCAACAGCAAGGGGGATGGAGGGGCAGGGGGCAACAGTGTACCCCGTCGTTGTCCCCCCAGAGTTTTTGATGATGACAAGGGGGTAAAGTGGCACATATGTGCCCCCTGGAGTTCTTTACAGTCCTCCTGGTATTCCTACCAGAATCTGGTGGAATCCAGTCGATTCTGGGGATTCCATGAAATGGAATTTCAGCAGTAGTGCCTGCTAAAATTGTTATTTCTGTTCCATGGAATTCTGGCAGATTCCAGAATTGGCCCAAATGTGGGCAGTCACAGGGGCGCTCGATGGCAGTGGTGCCAGCCACGCATGGTGGTGGTAGTGGGAAGAGATGGGGAACATCACAACATGTGATGTTCATAACATTTCAACTGTGGTTGCTTGATTTGGCAATGCATGGGTGCCTATTATTAATTAACATTTAAAAAAATTCCACAGATTCCATTCCAGTCAATTCCGGATGCGATTTCATTCTGGTGATTCCTGTGCCACTCCAGAATCTGCCAGAATTCCGCTGGAATGGAAATAGCCATTTTAGCAGGCAGTACTGCTAAAATTCCATTCTGTGGAATTCCTGGAATCGACTGGAATCTGCTGGATTCCAGCAGGAATATGTGGAGGACTGTAAAGAACTTGTACTTTGTGATGTACACAAGCACCCTCCACCTCTTCCACCCCCCTCCACCACCTCAATCACCAGTGCAATGTATAGTACCATCTATCAGGAAGTAGTAGGTTAAATACATATATAGTTTATATTGTATGTCTATAGTATGAATTCTAATATGGTTTATTATTATTCTATAAATGCTATGAAGTGAAGGAAAGTGTAAAGGCCATATCCTAAGCTGCTCAGAGTGCTCTAGAAGTGATCTGAGGATGCTCTGAGGATGCTCTAGAAATGCTCTGAAGATGCTCTGGGAATACTTTGGGATGCTTTGAGATTGCTTTGGGAGTGCTCTGGGTAATTCAAACATTTGGCACTTAGTTTGGAGGCCTCTCTGGGTGTTTTTTAGTCTTTGAAAAGAGAAAAGGCTAAGGATCATGTGACATGTCTCTATCTACTATAGGGTTGGGTAAAAAACTGTTTGTTTTTTATGGCTGAATTATTTACTGGTAACTTACCAGCTGAGGGGGGTTGGTAACTTACTAGTAATTTACTGGTAAGTTACCAAGGTCACATGCCTTGACTGTGCAGAATGAAAGTGCCATTCAGAGGCTACACAATACTTATTTATGATTTACTGACTGTAGACCAGATCTATATACCTCTCCCATAGTAATAGGCAGTGAAAGAACATTGGAATGAGAAAAAAAATTGGTGTTACACCGCAGGAGAAATTTTCTGAAAATAGACCACATGATTGAACATGTGATAGGTAAGTTACTAGTAAGTTACTGGTAAGTTACCAGGCATAAAATCTATTGGGTAACTTACCAGTAACTTACCCCTTCTGTGAATTACTTACCCAACCCTAATCTACTGACTATGTCACATGATCTAACTACTGAAATGGTTAACAACAGTGATGGGGCCTCAAAGAAAAAAGGAACATGGATCAATGACAGGAATTTATGGCAGCACATATGTTGGGGGGAATGTAAGGACATTCCATGGGGTGAATGACAGAAGCATAAGAGGTTGTAGTGATTGTCAAGGGTTTTGAAACCTGCACGGGTTACGGGTAGGGTACAGGCGGGTACGGGTATGAGTACAGATTCCTGTACCTGCTTCCTACAAAACAAGCTCCAGAACATCCAAAACAGATGAGAATTGGCAGAGATATGGTCAAAACAGTAGGAAATACTGTTTTGCACATATCTCAGTCATTTCTGGGCCGTTTTGGCTGTTCTTGGGCTCAAAAACCCGCAGGGTTGCGGGTAAGGGTCCCTGGGGTAAGGGTACAGGTTGGAAAAAAAAACCCCAGGGTTACCCGTGACAATCACTAAGAGAGCAAGATGATAGAAGGGGAGACAATTGTAAGGCTGTTACCGTTAGTCTGTTACATTGTCACGTATATATATAGATGTGTTTCCTTTCTCTTCTGTCGTCTACTTTCCCCCCTTGTACTATGTACTCGTTCTCATCCTCAGAACATAGAGTTTGGTCCTGTTCCCTTGTGTGACAAACTCATCTCATTGGCCATGAAGGGTTTACAACAATCCCCTTACAGAGCATAGAGAAAAAGGTGGAAAACTAGTTTCAGTTAACTGCAAAAGGATGATGGTATGATATGTCATTATTTTTAATACAAAATATCCAAATATAGAAAGACATTAAACAAGAACAAGCTTATTAGCATAGCCAGAGACAATTTGCTACAGACAAAACCTCTGCCTGCAGTCTAAGGATAGTGGGAATAGTTGTATATTTATATTTTAACACATGCACTTAGAGGTAGTGGGATTTGCCACAGTTGGCCCTATAGCACTTATCAAAGGCATTTTCACTGCCAAATAAACTTTTTCAATCCTGCCTATTAAAAATACTGGTGACTGTTATACAAGTAGTATTACAATGTTCTAATGTGATTTTTTATAGATCAGATTGCTATCCAGGAAAGTATCAGTACCTGAAAAATAAAATAAAACAATAACTACCTGTGTTTGAATTTCTTACACTTTTGAAACAAAAACTATTTGTGTTTCTGACAAAGATATCAGTGTCAAACCAGAAAGTCTAAAATAATATTGCTTACAAGCTTGTTCTTGATAACCCAGTGAATAAGCCAAACAGGACCTTCTTTATCACTGGCATTATTAAATGCAGTTTCAACTTCTTTCATCACCAGAGTAATGTTGATGTGTTTTTGGGATTTAAAGGACTTGGCTGCATAAATAAAATTTTCTATGATATGATTACCAGAAAACCAAAAGGAATGCTCTGTCAGAAGAGCAACAACTAATAGAATTGTTAGTTATTTACATATATATAGTAAAAGAACTTATAATACTGGCAATTGCCTGAAATTGTAAAGGTCCCTGCAAATCCAGTGAGCAAGAATACAACTGAGAAGTTACAAATTAACTTACTTGATACTCTTTGGTTTCATCTTCTGAAAATAGAAAAGGAAATTGTGAAGATAAATGCTAAAAAGACAAATAAATAATGTAAAACAGTTAGTAACAATATGCTAACCTTCTATAAAATGTGTATTAACTATATATAGTAAAACAAGGGACTATTGGACACATACCAGCTGCCAAAGGTTAGCATGTAATAAAATATAAATGTATATTGATTACAATCTAGGTTATTTGTGAGCTTAGACAAATCACTCACAATCTGCCAAATGTATTTGTGACATAATTCCAAAATTTTAATTAAAAAAGAAAGGTAATCTTGTTAAACTCACAGTCTATATTAGCATATGCAAGGTTGTTTAAGAGATCAGGATAGCTTTTCTGAGAAATCAGAGGCACTAGACTCACATTCTATGTTGGGACATGCAAAGGTTGGTTGAGTGATCAGAATATTTCTTCTGAGAAATCAGAGGCATTGGACTCACAGTCTATGTTGGAACATGCAAAGTTTGGTTGAGTGATGAGAACATTTCTTCTGAGAAATCAGAGGCACTGGACTCACATTCTATGTTGGGACATGCAAAGGTTGGTTGGGATATCTTCTGAGAAATCAGAGGCACTGGACTCACATTCTATGTTGGGACATGCAAAGGTTGGTTGAGATATCTTCTGAGAAATCAAAGGCACTGGACTCACAGCCTATGTTGGAACATGCAAAGTTTGGTTGAGTGATAAGAATATTTCTTTTGAGAAATCAGAGGCACTGGACTCACATTCTATTTTGAAACATGCAAAGATTGGTTGAGTGATCAGGGCATCTCTTCTGAAAAATCAGAGGCACTAGACTCACAGCCTACATTGGAATATGTAGGAGATCTCTTCTGAGAAATCAGAGACACTGGACTCACATCCTACATTGGAACATACAAAGATTGGTTGAGTGATCAGGACATCTCTTCTGAAAAATCAGAGGCACTGGACTCACAGCCTACATTGGAACATGCAAAGATTGGTTGAATGATCAGGACATCTCTTCTGAGAAATCAGAGGCACTGGACTCACAGCCTATGTTGGAACATACAAAGATTGGTTGAGTGATTAGAACATCTCTTCTGAGAAATCAGATCAGAGGCACTGGACTCACAGTCTATGTTGGAACATGCAAAGGTTGGTTGAGATATCTTCTGAGAAATCAGAGGCACTGGACTCACATACTATGTTGGAACATGCAAAAGTCAATTGAGTGATCAGAACATCTCTTCTGAGAAATCAGAGGCACTGGACTCACAGCCTATGTTGGAACATGCAAAGGTTGGTTGAATGATCAGAATATATTTTCTGAGAAATCAAAGACACTGGACTCACAGTCTATGTTGGAACATGCAAAGGTTGGTTGAGTGATCAGGACATCTCTTCTGAGAAATCAGAGGCACTGGACTCACAGCCTACATTGGAACATGCAAAGATTGGTTGAATGATCAGGACATCTCTTCTGAGAAATCAGAGGCACTGGGCTCACAGCCTACATTGGAACATGCAAAGATTGGTTGAGTGATCAGGACATCTCTTCTGAGAAATCAGAGGCACTGGACTCACAAACTATGTTGTAACATGCAAAAGTCATTTGAGCAATCAGAACATTCCTTCTGAAAAATCAGAGGCACTGGACTCACAGCCTATGTTGGAACATGCAAAGGTTGGTTGAGTGATCAGAACATATCTTCTGAGAAATCAGAGGCACTAGACTCACAGCCTATATTGGAACATACAAAGGTTGGTTGAATGACCAGAACACATCTTCTGAGAAATCAGAGGCACTGGACTCACAGCCTATGTTGAAACATGCAAAGGTTGGTTGAATGATCAGAACATCTCTTTTGAGAAATCAGAGGCACTGGACTCACATACTATGTTGGAACATGCAAAGGTTGGTTGAGTGATCAGAACATCTCTTTTTAGAAATCAGAGGCACTGGACTCACAGCCTATGTTGAAGCATGCAAAGGTTGGTTGAGTGATCAGAACATCTCTTTTGAGAAATCAGAGGCACTGGACTCACATACTATGTTGGAACATGCAAAGGTTGGTTGAGTGATCAGAACATCTTTTTTGAGAAATCAGAGGCACTGGACTCACATCCTATGTTGGAACATACAAAGGTTGGTTGAGTGATCAGAACATCTCTTCTGAGAAATCAGAGGCACTGGACTCACATCCTATGTTGGAACATGCATAGATTGGTTGAGTGATCAGAACATCTTTTCTGAGAAATTAGAGGCACTGGACTCACAACCTATATTGGAACATGCAAAGGTTGGTTGAATGATCAGGACATCTCTTCTGAGAAATCAGAGGCACTGGACTCACAGTCTATGTTGGAACATGCAAATGTTGTATGAATGATTAGCACTCTCTTCTAAACTCAAAGGCACTGGACTCACATGCTATATAGTCCATGGAAGATGCAAAAATTGTTTGAGTGATATTCATCAGAAATGCAATTTCTATTCATATAATAAAGTGCACCTACCTATTGAATATTTTGTAAATGAAACTTTTGGTCAACAAAATCCTTTTTAAGTATAACTTAGCCAACCTTCTGTATAATTCTAGTTAGCAAATATTTGTGTGACAATTAATCTTGTGCAAAACTCCACTTACATACTAGATCTAGAATAAGAATGCCTTATTAAAATTAGATTCAAACATACATGCTACAATACAAGTCAGACTTATTTCAAAAATCAACTCAATACTTACATGTGAACCCTGAAAATAAATACAATTAGTATAGCTCCTCATCACAAAGATACTTTATTACCCAATAATTTGGAAACCATTGAATCATTTTGCCCACTATTTCTTTTGCTGACATTTTCTCTATATTTCATTTGATTAGAAATACACCTTCATAGTATCCAATAATCACCTACCAACTGTCCATATTTCCCTGTAGATATTCAGGGTGGAATTTAGAAGTAAGTAAAATAAAATACTTACTCAATGCTCTTTTTGATACACAAATCAAGGTTGTTCTTCTGTGTTGAAACAAACAAATTGACCAAAACATCATTGTCAAGAATATTCATAGTTTTTTCAGATAATTCGGAACATTGATTTTCTTCCTTGTTCATTTCTAAAATTTGTAAAATTTTTTAAAATCTATAAGAAGATAATGTGTTACCTGCCAAGCAAATATATGCTTTTGGTGGAAAGTCTGTGGCTAGCACATGAGGAAGATATTCATTCTGAAAGATTTTGTTTGCAAATTCATGCATTGCATCTTCAGCCTCTTCATGGTCCTTTCCTTGAGATCGCAACTTATTATAACACATGTCCTCCAGTGCATCAAACTTGGTGAAAATGAGCACAACAGGCACTTGAAAAATAGAAAATATCAGTAATTTAAACTTTCAGAAAAAGAAACAACAAATATACCACTCCCTGTTCCTAAACTGAAAAATGCTTTTTCGGCTCCAGACACTGGGCGCTGGTCATCCAAAGGAACACAGTACCTGTTGAAATATTTAATAAAGCCAATCTATTATGAAAATATAGCTTTACCAGATGACATGGAGTTGATTCTTTAACTCAGCATTCTGTTCTCGTGCCAGAATAAACTTCTTCACTATCTCCAATTCATCTTCCGATCCAGCTTCGATCCCTCTGGAATCATGGAAGATAAAGTTACTGCCAGGGTAGGTGAGCTGATATTCAATGTTATGTTTTCCACGCTAACAAATCATCAGAAACAATTATAAAAAGATTTGGTCTGCTTAACCTGAGTGGAAGGGTCAAGGACATCAGTAGCACGTCCCTTGTTCTGTCGAAAAAATTTAGAGAGCGAGAACAGTCGAGGCTATCGTGATGACCCCAGATTGTGGTTAGTTTTTGCCAAGACTGCGAGATTCCCAAGCCGAACCTTGGTTCGGACCTCCTTTCCTTCTGCATCATATACAATTGGCTTCGCGTCCGGTTTCGCATTGCACACCTTGCGCAGGATGGTCGTTTTGCCTGCATTTGCCTTGCCAATGATGAGGATACGAAATTGAGGACACCTAGCGCGGATTTCTTCTGCACTTAAGGCTCCCTGCCTAACCGGAAGGTCGCTAGACGACTGGGCTTCTTTGTTTGCAGTTGACATGGCAGGAGAGGCTGAGGAACGGACGCTGAGTGTGGAGAGAGATTAACCCTGGGCGTTATCACGATCAAGGGCGGCTGCTTCCTTTTCTGGACAAAGAAAGCCCCACGACCTAGAAAAGCCTGCACTCCATCATGATTTCAGCGGTCTACCAGTTTGAACATCCAGGAAGAAGCACGCGCGACACAGCGACCAAAACTCAACGCAAATGTTGAACGCAGGTAGGCAGGTGCTTGTCCCTCCATGAGCTTTTCCATTCCTATTTAAATAATCTCATGCCCTCCAGATCTCCCGCCTCTACACGTCCGGAATCTCCCTTCAAAATAATCCTTACCATCACCCCTCCTCCCTCCTCCCTATTGCCGAACCTGTATCATGCCAACGCCAGTGACTCGTTCCGTACGTCCTTTTCCTTTCACGTTGCCCAATGCTCGTTTACCGACCACTAGTCCTCAGTCATACACCTCCAATGGCGACGAGCACACAGTCAACAGTCCAATCGAAATTACCTGCCAATGTCCTTTCTCCACGGCGCACGCCTTGTTATCAATCTGGGCGTGTCCCTGTCGTGCCTACTCAAATGGCCACGTTTCTTTGGCCAATCTCTATTACAACACCCTGCGCGAATGCCAAGCGTTATAGCTGGCGTTGAGAGGGAGTCGAGCTGGGAATGTTTCTTGAGATGAGAGAGCGCCCATCATCTGAACCCCCGAGCTGGGGTTGGAGCTCGAAGACGCCGTCATCAACACCACTGCAGCTCCAGTGCGCGTTTGTTGTCGAACTCTGTCAGGGTAATTTGAGAAGAGTAGGATTTTAACCAGGAAGGGATGGTTGTGGAATCTCGCTGGAGATGTGAGGACGGGTGTAATGGGTAGCGTCTCTCTCAATTGCCGGGTTCGTTCATTTTGTAATGATTCTTCTATTCCTCCCCATTTTGATGATTCTCCCTTTCCCCCCTTCTTTTGTTCGACTTTTAATTCCTTTTTTCCCTCACACTTGCTCTCTTTGCCTTGTCAATGTGTTCTTTTGCAGCATCGCCTCATTTCCTCCACTTTTGGGATTATCATGGATAAACAGGAATTCAGGCCACAGCCCCCACCCTTTCCTTGCTACGCCCGACCATGATCTCTTCGACAGATCTCTAGGTTCAACCGTCAAGAACGGCTCCATCTGTGCATCATCTCCCAACTTAAATTATCGACTACACCCACTCACTTATTACCTTCAATTCCCACCTTAATGCCGGCGTCCACGTCGTAGCCGACTTCTACCTTTGTGAACCAGTAGCAACGGCAGCAAGGTCGTCGTTTCCTTTTCGACAAACCCAATCAACGGAGTCCACTGCCTCTTCGGCATCAACCCGTTCGCTTCGTGTCTGCTTCCTCGCAACCCAGCCCCGTTAAGGATTAATCTTCGGGTCTCAAGAACCTGATTTGCTGGCCGTCCTCGAGGAATGTCAAACACGGAATCGGGGCCGACGAAGTACTTTGGTACTCAAGGTGTTGACAACCATAATCCCTTTCTACTTGCATCCACCATGACGCTTCACACCCTCCTCGACTGTTCCAGATTTTCCTCCGACGGCCTTTGTAAAAAGCTCCAGTCGCTCTTGCTCGCCACTTGTGTTGTGGCTTGGAATGTACCCGGAAGGCGAAGAATGGATCGGAGAAGCTTTGGCGGGGGCCATTGTCTCCCGAACCTACACAGGTTCGTTGTGAGTAAAGTCGGTCTCCCATCTATCTGGAGTCTGCTTGCTGCTCTCATCGAAACCATGGATTATGCGTTTCGTATTTCACTGTCCCGTTCTAACCTTTGTTCTGTTGTTAACTTTTTAACCTTTCCAGACTGTCTCAATATCGTAATGAAATCTTTGTCGTACCCCTACAGTTCAAACTTGATATTCGGGCACCCTGGAAATGTGTGCATCCCTCTTTGGCTCTTTGGCGAGTAGTTTCGAGGATGATAGAGGATGGCTATGTAGGCCCAAATTACCCCGGGCCCCGGGGCTCTTGTTTCTATCTTCCAAAATATAACTTGAAATTTGGATTTCCCGCGACCGTCCTTGCATTACTCGAATATTTCATTTCATATTTGGAATTAAGGATTCATTGTCTTATGTACTACATACCGCCAACTCCCTTATCACATTTACGCTCTTTGACGACGCCATAACTGGCCTCTCGCGTGCCTTGACAATTTTATCGCGAACATACTATGATACTCCCCTGCACGGAGTACTTCCTGTCGACGTCGTCAACTACCCATGCACCATCTGAATTGGAAAAAACTTCCCTCGTGCGCAAAATTCCAGTGCAGGTGTAGTAGACGGCAAGAACCGGCATGCAGTTGACACTGTGGCTAGCAAACGCGGTTATACTGACTTACCGGAAACCAGTTCACATCAACTACCTACGGGCAGTTCAAGTGACTGATATTTGAGCGGTTGTGCTGACCCCCGAAAAGGCACTTTTCCACGGTTATGGTGACTGCTTTTTGGGTAGTTATACTGACTCACTCAAAAGTAGTTG
>Ga0307513_10010061_pt1 | contig 11913 bp, 15 predicted proteins | sample 15_EM_MG_FD_202174 | JGI IMG/M metagenome (GOLD analysis project Ga0307513, IMG submission 202174) | Populus trichocarpa ectomycorrhiza microbial communities from riparian zone in the Pacific Northwest, United States - 15_EM | ecosystem: Host-associated > Plants > Roots > Unclassified | place... | reverse complement strand
GTGACGCCGACGATCTCCAGGCCCGTCCAGCGGGCCCGCGGGTTGAGCCCGATCACCTGCGGGCAGGTCGTCGGATCCCACGTCTCGCGCAGGTACTCCTCGTCGGTACGGGTGAACGCCGTGTACCGCGACCGCATCAACAGTTCCGCGGTCGGTGCCGGCGCACCGTCGTGGAATCGGCCGCAACACGCGGCGTAGGGCTGGGGAAGTCCACAGGGGCATGACTTGGGCGGCACGTGATCAGTCTGGCGGCCTATGCTCCGGCTCCATGGCCCGGTACTTCGATGTGCATCCCGTCGATCCGCAGCGCCGCGCGATCGGGCAGGTCGTCGACCTGATCCGCGACGGCGGCCTCGTCGCCTACCCGACCGACTCCTGCTACGCCCTGGGCTGCCAGCTCGGCAACGCGAAGGGCCTCGAGCGGATCCGCGAGATCCGCCATCTCGACGACCGCCATCACTTCACCCTCGTCTGCCGCGACTTCGCCCAGCTCGGGCAGTTCGTGAAGGTGTCGAACACGATGTTCCGGCTGGTCAAGGCGTCGACGCCGGGCCAGTACACGTTCATCCTGCCGGCCACCAAGGAGGTGCCGCGGCGGCTGCTGCACGCGAAGAAGAAGACCGTCGGCGTGCGCATCCCCGATCACGTCGTGGTGCAGGCACTGCTCGCGGAGCTCGGTGAGCCGCTGCTGTCGTCCACCCTCCTGCTGCCCGATCACGCGGAGCCGCTCACCCAGGGCTGGGAGATCAAGGAAGAGCTCGACCACTCCGTCGACGCCGTGATCGACTCGGGGGAGTGCGGCACCGAGCCCACCACCGTCGTCGATCTCTCCGGCGACGAGCCGGAGATCATCCGGGTGGGAGCGGGCGACCCGAGCCGGTTCGAGTAGTCAGCGCCGAAGCGCGGGGATCCTGCTCAGCCCCGCTTCGTAGGGCCACAGGTATCTCAGCGACCCCTTCAGCGGCGGCGCATCGCGGTCGCCCTGCAGCACCCCGATCGTCATCAATGGGAGCCGGGGCACGCCCACGGCGACGGCACCGGTCGGGACGCCCCGGATCCACACGATGCCCGTGTCGGCGATGTTGGCCATCACCTCCAGGCACGGTTCGGGGAACTGGATCTTGACTGTGCGGTCGCCGACCCGGACCAGCCCCGCGACCTCGCAGGCGCGCCGGCGCGGGAGAAGGGTGATCGGCAACGGCGTCCAGGTGGTCGCCGCAGCGGCGGCGGCCGCCGCCGCCGCGAACGAGCGCCCGATCCGCACCGTGGTCGGAAATGACAGTGCGCCACACACCAGCAGCGCACCGCCGACAACCAGTGCGAGCATCGACAGCACCGGCCAGATGCCCAGCAGGAGGACGACGGCCCCGACCGCGCCGACCGCGACCTGGAAGACCCAGATGCGAGCGAAGAGGCGCAAGGTGCGCAGCTCCCGCTCGGCGGGCGGATCGCCCGGTTCGCGCGCCACACCCGCCACCGCTTCCCCGCCGCCCGGAATCCTCCGCACTGCGAAGATCCGGCACAACCCCGCCACCCGGAGCAGCCCGCGCCCGTCCGCGTCGGGGCCGAGGAGGAGCACCTCCCCGCGGTCCAGGACCACCTCCAACTCCTGGTCGGACAGGAAACCGCGCAGCACGAAGGTCTCGTCGTGCGCATGCACGAGCAGGCGCGGACGCATGACCGGCTGGTACTCCCCCAGGACGACCGCGTCGCATCGCCGCCACTCCTGGCCCAGCAACCGCGTCCGGTGGCGCTGCCGATCGACCAGCACGATGCTCGAACCGATCGTCCCGAACAGCCCGATCAGTCCGAGCACTGTTTCGGCGGCGATGTTGCCGGGCGTGGCCGGGAGGACGAGCGCGAACACCACGGTCAGCGGCAGCGCCACCGCGACCACGGTCAGCATCCGACCTGCGAGGCGCCTCTCGGCCACGCCCGCCCCCGTCGACCAGTCCTGTGCCGCCGGGACGTCCGTCCGCGGCTCGACATACCCACCTGCCACCGTGCTCTCCCCCCGGAGTTCCGCGGCGCAGGCTACCGCCGGTCCAGCACCTCCAGCGCCGTGCGTTCGAAGTCGCCGATCAGCGCGCCGCTCGCCTCACCGAACATGGTCTGGGTGAGCATCAGCGCCGTGGTGCCGCGGCTCAGGTCGCTGAACCAGTACGTGCCTGAGCCGCCGGCCCATCCGATGGTCTTGTCGGCGTCGCCGTACACGGACAGGCCGAAGCCCCAGCCGCGGTCGCCGAGGTAGAACGAGCCGCGGTGGCGCGGCTCGATCTGGTCGGTCGTCATGGCCGTGTGCAGCGCCGGATCCAGCCCGTCGCCGCGTAGCAACGCACCGGTGTACGCGATCAGGTCGTCGGCGGTGGAGACCAACCCGCCCGCGCCCGACGGGAAGGAGGGTGGCCGGCTCCAGCAGCCGTCGGGCGGATCGATGACGTCCGTACCTGAGTACAGCGGCGGCATTCTCCGCACCTGCTCCGAGGTGGCGTGGAAGCCGGTGTCGACCATGCCGAACGGGCCGAACGCCCGTTCCTGCAGCACCGTCCCGACGTCGGTGCCGGCCGCCCGGGCCAGCAGCACCGCGAGCACGTCGGAGCCGACGTCGTAGATCCACGACTCGCCGGGTTGGCGCAGCAGCGGCAGCGTGCCCAGCCTGCGCATCCACTCGTCCGGCTCGTGCGGGACGGGCGGCAGCAGCGTCCCGATCGACATCTGCAGCTCCTCGGCCGCACGTCGGACCGGGCTGTCGTGCGGCATCGACGGGTCGTCGCCGAAGCCCCACGTGAACGTGAGCAGGTCCCGCACCGTGATCTCGCGCTCGGCGGGCACGGTGTCGGAGAGCGGGCCGTCGGGTGCGGTGAGGACGCGCCGTGCGGCCAGTTCGGGCAGCAGATCGCCGACGGGATCGTCGAGCCCGAGCACGCCGTCCTGCACCAGCGACAGCACCGCCGTCGCGATCATCGGCTTCGTCAACGAGGCGACGCGGAAGACCGTGTCCCGCGCCATCGGCACTGCAGGTCCCGACCCGGGGTGGGTGTGCCCGCCGATCGCGTCGACGGCCACCTCGTCGCCGCGCACGAGCGCGGTCACCGCGCCGGGGATGGTGCCGGAGGCGATGTGGGCGGTCATGGCCTGCCGCAGCGGGGAGACGTCCATGCCGTAGTGACCCACACCGCCACCCCGATTCATCGCCCGGGGCGCGACCTAGGATGAAGCCCATGGCCCGCCTCGACTACAACGAGCTCAACAGCACCATCCGCTACACGATGTGGTCGGTCTTCCGGGTCCGTCCCGGAGTGTTGGGTGAGGACCGCTCCGACGTCGCGGCCGAGACCACCGCGTTCCTCGACGCGCTGGCCGGCAAGGGTGTGATCGTCCGCGGCGTCTACGACCTCACGGGCCTGCGCGCCGACGCCGACTACATGATCTGGTGGCACGCCGACAACGTCGAGGCGCTGCAGGCCGCCTACGCCGAGCTGCGCCGTTCCACCGCGCTGGGCCGGGCGAGCGAGGCCGTGTGGAGCCAGGTGGCGCTGCACCGCCCCGCCGAGTTCAACAAGAGCCACGTGCCGGCGTTCGTCGCGGGCGAGGAGCCCAAGGGCTACGTCTGCGTCTACCCGTTCGTCCGCTCGCTGGACTGGTACCTGCTGCCCGACGAGGACCGCCGCCAGATGCTCGCCGACCACGGCAAGGCCGCCCGCGGCTACGCCGACGTGCGCGCCAACACCGTGCCCGCGTTCGCGCTGGGCGACTACGAGTGGATCCTCGCGTTCGAGGCCGACCAGCTCGACCGCATCGTCGATCTCATGCGCGACCTGCGGGCCACCGAGGCGCGCCGGCACGTCCGCGAGGAGACACCGTTCTTCACCGGCCCGCGGGTGGCGCCCGGCGCGCTGGTGGCCACCCTGCCCTGATCGACTACCTCGCAGGTAATCGCCCGGCGGCCGCGGGCGGCCGAGGATCGGTGTCATGGACACCAGGGAGACGGTCACCGAGCTGCTGCACCGCATCGGCAGCGGTGACCCCGAGAAGATCGCCGAGCTGTACGCCGAGCGGGTCGACTGGCGGCTGAGCTGGCCGCCGGAGGACCGCACGGCGGTCGTGCCGTGGATCCGGGAGCGGAATTCGCGGGCAGGCGTCGCGGAGCACTTCCGGCTGATCGGGCAGCACCACGTCGCGGGGGCCACCACGGCGACGGTCGACCGGCTGCTCGTCGACGGCCAGGACGCGGTGGTGCTCGGCGCCCTGACCAACACGGCTGCGTCGACCGGTCGACCCTACGAGGCGGCGTTCGCCCTGCACGTCACCGTGGAGCGCGGCGAGATCGTCCGCCATCACATCTACGAGGACAGCCTCGCGGTGTGGACGGCGTTCGCGCCGGCCGGCGTGGATCAGGCGGGGTAGGCAGCTGAGACCTTCTTCGGGACGACCATGCGCCACGCGTCGACGACGATCTCGTGCAGTTCGTCGTGGTCGATCGCGTCGAGCCGGACGCAGACCCAGTTGAAGCGGAGCTCGGACTGCCTCGTGGGCAGGAGGAACTTGTCCGGCTCGGATGCCACCAGCGCGTCGCGCTCCTCCTTCGGGAAGGCGAAGCCCATGACCGTCTCGTCGCCCGAGAACGCCACGTAGACGATCTGTCCGACGCGGAACCGCAGCTTGTTGCGCACCACTGCTTCGTAGGAGCGGTCCAGGTTCGCTGCCACCGCTCGGGCGTCCTCGATGGTCACCATCGCTGTTCTCGCTTTCTCAGGATGTCGGCCGTTGCTTCGTCGGCGGGGAGGAAGGCCTCGAGTTCCAGCTCGGCGAGGGTGATGTCGGTGGCGGTGGCGAACGACGTCAGCGTCGTGATGAGCCGGAGGTGGCCGTCGCGGGAGTCGAGCTCCAGCGGCACGGCGAACCCGAGCACGTCCGGTGCGGTCGTGAGCGGCGGGAGGTAGCCCTCGAGCTCGACCAGCAGCAACTCGAGCGAGGAGTCGGGTGTTCGCGCGAGCCGGGCTCGCAGGTTCTCGGTGATGTGGCGCCCCCACTCGGGCAGGTTGCCCACACGTGGCGCGATTCCCCGGGGATGCAGCGCGAGCCGGAACGTGTTGACCGGTGCTCGGAGCAGCTCGGGATCGACGTCCTCGTAGAAGACGTCGAACGCGCGGTTGGCTGCGAGGAGCACGCCGTGCGGCCGCGCGATCATGGCCGGGTACGGCAGGTGACCGTCGAGGATCGTGTCGAGCGCGCGCCGCACCGGGCGCAGCGCCGCGTCGTCGAGCGGGGTCTCCGGGAACGCCGGGGCGAAGCCGGCAGCGCGGAGGAAGGCGTTGCGCTGCCGCAGCGACAGCTCCATCGCGTCCGCGAGCCGCGTGACGACTCCGGGGCCCGGACGTGAGCGCCCTTGCTCGATGAAGCTCACGTGTCGCTGGGTGGTGTCGGCCCGCACGGCCAGCTCGAGCTGGCTGAGCCGGCGGGCCTTCCGCGTTCGCTGCAGATGCGCGGGGAAGTGGTTCGTCACGGGTTCTGTCGTACTCGCGGAAGGGCGTCGTGGCGATACCTTCCCGGGTATCGCCACGTGCCGGCGGCCGAGCCGACACTGCTGGCATGACCGACACCACGAACGTGATCGACCGGTTCAACGAGGCGTTTCGGCTGCAGGCGCCCGACATGCTCGTCGACATCATCGCTGCCGACTGCGTCATGGAGGGCGTAGGCCCCGCGCCCGACGGCAACCGATGGAACGGCTACGACGAGTGCCTCGCCGGCTGGCAGGGACTCATCCGTGACCCGGACATCCGTTTCGAGGTCGAGCACGTCGACGTGGACGGCGACCGGGCAGTCATCCGCTGGCGCCTCCACACCTCCGAGGCGCCCTTCCGCGGTGTGAACCTCATGCGCATCCGCGACGGCAAGATCGTCGAGGCACTCGGGTACGGCAAGCGGCCCTGATACCTAGTCCTTCCCGACCGGCACCAGCTTGAGCGAGATCGAGTTGATGCAGTAGCGCAGGTCCGTAGGAGTGCCGTAGCCCTCGCCCTCGAAGACGTGCCCGAGGTGGCTGTGGCAGTTGGCGCACACGACCTCGGTGCGCTTCATGCCCATGCTGATGTCGGTGCGCTCGATCACCGCGTCACCGGCGAGCGGGGTGAAGAACGACGGCCAACCGCAGTGCGAGTCGAACTTCGTCTCGCTGCGGAACAGCTCGGCGCCGCACGCCCGGCAGGTGTACACACCCTCGGTCTTCGTGTCGGTGTACTCGCCGACGAACGGGCGCTCCGTGCCGGCCTTGCGCAGCACCTGGTACTCGGCCGGGGTCAGCTCGGCCCGCCACTCCTCGTCGGTCTTCGTGACCTTCGCGGCAGGTTCGGTTTCCATGCGCTTCAGCCTACGTATCCACCGCACGCGCCGCCCCTGTCCGTCACAACCAGGTAAGGAGGACGTAGGTCAGCGCTTCCCACACGATCCAGGCAGCCACCGCGAGCAGCAGCACGCAGACGGCGACGGCGGCCCAGCGGCGCCCGCCCTCGGCCCGGTTCGCGGAATCGGCGAAGGACGCGACACCGTCGATGTAACCCTCGACGGTGTAGGCCGGGCGCTGCTCCTGCATCCGGTCGAGATGCTCGGCGAACGCCTGCGCCTCCGGGTCGTGCGGATCGAGGCCGAGCAGCTCGTCGTCGAACCGGGGGGAGCGAGCGGGCTGCTCCCGGTCCTTCCGCTCGATCATGCTGGGAAGTGTACGGGGGCGCGGTAGCGTGCCTCTGTGGCGAAGACTCCGGCTGCGGTGGTGGCGGTGGGGGAGCGCGAGGTGCGCGTCTCGAGCCCCGACCGCGTGATCTACGAGGCGACCGAACGCACACCGCAGATCACGAAGCTGCAGGTCTGCGAGTACTTCGCCACCGTCGGCGAGGCACTGATGCGCACCATCGGCGAGCGGCCGACCGCGATGGAGCGCTGGCCCGACGGCTACCGCGAGGGCATGCGGCTGTCCACGGGGTACGGCGACGACGGCGACGGCTTCTACCAGAAGCGGCTGCCCAAGGGCGCTCCCGACTGGATCGAGACGGTCCGCATCACCTTCCCGAGCGGCCGCACCGCCGAGGAGCTGTGCCCCAGCGAACCGGCCGCACTGGTGTGGGCCGCGCAGATGGGCACCCTGACGTTGCACCCGTGGCCCGTGCGGCGCCCGGACGTCGACCACCCGGACGAGCTGCGCCTCGATCTCGACCCGCAGCCCGGCGTCACGTTCGCCGACGTGCAGCGGGTCGCTGCCGTGGCCGGCGAGCTGCTGCAGGAGCTGGGCCTGCGCGGCCACGCCAAGACCAGCGGGAACCGCGGCATCCACATCTACGTGCGGATCGAGCCGACCCACACGTTCGAGGACGTGCGGCATGCGGCGATCGGGTTCGGGCGGGAGCTGGAGCGCCGCGACGGCGGGGTGACCACCAACTGGTGGAAGGAGGAGCGGGGCGAGCGCGTGTTCCTCGACTTCAACCAGAACAACCGTGACCGCACCATCGCCAGCGCGTGGAGCCTGCGGGCCAAGCCGGGTGCCCCCGTCAGCACACCGTTGAGCTGGGAGCGCCTGGCCGAGATCAAGGACCCGCGCGAGTTCACCCTCTTCACCGCCACCGACCTGCTCGCCGACGACGATCCGTGGGCGGACATGGACAAGAACCCCTGCTCGCTCGAGCCCCTCCTGCACCTGTGGGAGACGCTGCCGGGCGGGGAGCTCAACTTCCCGCCCGACTACCCGAAGATGCCCGGCGAGCCCCCGCGCGTGCAGCCGTCGAAGAAGGTCGCGGAGCACTGGGACGAGCAGGGCAACCGCATCGAAGGCACCTGACGCACACCGTGATGTGCCCGCGCACATGGTCGACAGTGTGCGCGGGCACACCAAGCTGTGCGTGAGCGTCAGGCCAGTTCGAGCGACCGTCCGATGATCTCCTTCATGATCTCCGTGGTGCCGGCGAAGATGCGGGAGATGCGCGCGTCCATCCAGGCGCGGGCGATCGGGTACTCGCGCATGTAGCCGTAGCCGCCGTGCAGTTGGAGGCAGGTGTCCATCACCCGGCCCTGCAGCTCGGTGGTCCACCACTTCGCCTTGGCCGCGTCCACCGCGGTGAACTCGCCCTTGACGTGCTCGGCGACGCAGCGGTCCGCGTACTGCTGCGCGATGTCGATCTCGGTGGCGAGCTCGGCGAGCCGGAACCGGGTGTTCTGGAACGCGCCGATCGGCGTGCCGAACGCCTTGCGCGAGCGGACGTACTCGACCGTCCACGCGAACGCCGCGGCGCTCTGCGCGACGGCCGCGACCGAGCAGGACAGCCGCTCCTGGGAGAGGTTGCGGGTGAGCCCGGCGAAGCCGGCGCCCTCGGCCCCGAGCAGGTTGGCGACCGGCACCCGCGCATCGGTGAACGACAGCTCAGCGGTGTCCTGCGCGTCCAGGCCGACCTTGTCGAGCTTGCGCCCGCGCTCGAACCCCGGCGTGTCCCGCTCGACGACGAGCAGGGAGAGCCCGCGGTGCGGATGCTCACCGGTGCGGACGGCCGTGATCACGAGATCGGCGTTGATCCCGTTGGTGATGAACGTCTTGGCGCCGTTCACGACGTAGTGGTCACCGCTGCGGACGGCCGTCGTGCGAATGCCCGACAGGTCGGATCCGGTGCCCGGCTCCGTCATGGCGACGGCGGTGATCAGCTCGCCGGAGGCGATGCCGGGGAGCCACCGCTCCCGCTGGGCCTGGTCGGCGAGGCCGAGGAAGTACGGCATGCAGATGTCGGCCTGCAGCAGCGGCCCGAGCATGATCGAGCAGACCCCAACCGCGGCCGCCTCCTCGGCGACGACCACGTTGTAGCGGAAGTCGTCGACGCCCGCGCCGCCGAACCGCTCGGGCACCGCCGCGAACAGGCCCAGCTCACCGGCCTTCGTGAACAGCTCGCGGGGGACGATCCCGGCCGCGTTCCACTCGTCGGCGTGCGGCACGACCTCCTTGGCGAGGAAGGTGCGCACGCTGTCGCGGAAGGCTTTGTGGTCGTCGTCGAAGACGATGCGTCTCACAGTGGCCCGCTCACATCATGAACCCGCCGCCGCAGACCAGGGTCTGCGCGCTGACGTAGTCCGACTCGGGGATGCAGAACAGGTAGACCGAGCCTGCGGCGTCGGCCGGAGTGCCGGCGCGGCCCAGCGGGATCATCTGCTCCATCGCCGTCAGGAGGGCGGGATTGACCCCGACCTTGATCTCGCGGCCCTCGACGTCGATGGTGCTGTCACCGTCGGCCGGGGCCTCGGTGAGCCGGGTCTTGATCAGGCCGAACGCCACCGTGTTGACCGTGACGTTGTAGCGGCCCCACTCCTTGGCCAGCGCCTTGGTCAGGCCGGTGATGCCGGCCTTGGCCGCGGAGTAGTTGGCCTGCCCGGCGTTGCCGCCCAGGCCGGCGATCGAGGAGATGTTGACGACCTTGCGGCACGGCACCGGCTCGCCCGCCGCCTTGGCAGCCTTGACCTGCGCCGCGATGACGGGCTGGGCGGCGCGCAGGATGCGGAACGGCGCCTTGAGATGGACGTCGAGGATCGCGTCCCACTGCTCGTCGGTCATCTTCTGCACGACCGAGTCCCAGGTGTAGCCGGCGTTGTTGACGATGATGTCGAGCCCGCCGAACGCGTCGACGGCGGTCTGCACGAACCGCTCGGCGAACCCGTCGTCGGTGACGCTGCCGACGCACGCGACCGCGGTGCCGCCGGCCGCCTCGATCGCTGCCACGGTCTCCTTGGCGGGGGCGTCGTCCAGGTCGTTGACGACGACGGACGCGCCGTCAGCAGCCAGCTTGCGGGCGATCTCGGCGCCGATGCCCCGGCCGGAACCGGTGACGATGGCGACCTTGCCGTCCAGCTTTCCCATGTCTCTAGTGCCTCTCAGGCGATGGCGACGGTGGCGTCGCCGGTCAGGGTGGTGGTGCCGTCGTCGAGGGTGACGGCGAGTTCGAGGGTGGCCACCCCGTCATCGACGGCGGTGACGCGGCCCGTGCAGGTGGGCTGCGCGTGCACCGGGGTGATCGCGGCGAACCGCACCCGGTAGGAGCGGATGCGTTCCTGCGGGAACCGGTCGGTGAGCAGTCGCCCGAGGTAGGCCATCGAGAGCATGCCGTGGGCGAACACGTCGTCGAGGCCGGCAGATCTGGCCACGTCGACGTCGATGTGGATGGGGTTGTGATCGCCCGACGCGCCCGCGAACAGGGCGAGCGTGGTGCGGGAGATGGGGTCCACCGCGAGCGGTGGCAGTTCGTCGCCGATCTTCATGCCTTGACCTCCGGGTTCTGCACGACGATCGTCGTCCGCGCCTCGGCGACGAGCTCCCCACCGCGGCGTACCTCGGTCACCTTGATCAGGAAGTCGAGCGCTCCGCCCTTCTTGCTGAACGCGTCGACGATGCGCGGCTGCAGGGTCACGGTGTCGCCGGCGTGCATCAGGGAGTGGTAGGTGAAGGACTGCTCGCCGTGCAGTACCCGGCGCAGGTCGACGTCCAGCGCGGACAGCCAGGTGAACGGGTCGGGCCGCTCCAGCTCGAGGCTGAAGACGAATGTCGGCGGCATCGGCAGGTCGGGATGGCCGGCGGCCTTGGCGGCGTCGATGTCGGAGTAGATCGGGTCGGTCTGGCCGATGGCCTTGGCGAAGAACGCCAGCCGGCCCCGTTCGAGCGTCACCGTGAGCGGCTCGATCTCCAGAGCCGTCGCGCGGGCGGGATCGATCGCCATGCTCAGCTCACCTTCTCGTAGAGGGTGACGACGGCGGCGCCGCCCAGCCCGATGTTGTGCTGCAGGGCGACGGTCACGTCGTCGACCTGACGGCCGCCGGCGTCGCCGCGCAGCTGCCAGGTCAGCTCGGCGCACTGCGCGAGCCCGGTGGCGCCCAGCGGGTGCCCCTTCGACAGCAGCCCGCCGGACGGGTTGGTGACCACGCGGCCGCCGTAGGTGTTGTCGCCGTCGGCGATGAACTTCTCCGCCGTGCCCTCGGGGGTGAGCCCGAGCGCCTCGTAGGAGAGCAGCTCGTTGGTGGTGAAGCAGTCGTGCAGCTCCACGACCCGGATGTCCTCCGGCGCGACACCGGCGGCCTCGTAGACCTGCTGCGCCGCGGCGCGGGCCATGTCGTAGCCGACGAGCTTGATCGGGTCGCCGTCGAAGCTGGACGGGGTGTCGGTGGTCATCGCCTGCGCGGCGATCGCGACGTCGATGCGCAGGCCGTGGCGGCGCGCGAACTCCTCGCTGACCAGCAGCGCAGCCGCGGAGCCGCAGGTGGGCGGGCAGCACTGCAGGCGGGTGAGCGGGCCGACGATGTGCGGCGACGCCAGCACCTCCTCGACCGTGACCTGGTCGGTGAACACCGCGTACGGGTTGTTCGCGGCGTGCTTGCGCGCCTTCACCGAGATCTGCGCGAAGACCGCCGGGTCCATGCCGTAGCGATCGCAGTAGGCGGCCCCGGCGGCGCCGAAGTAGCGCGGTGCCATCGGCACGGCCGGATCGACGGTGCCGGTCAGCACGCCGTCGAAGCGCTCGAACGCGCTCGGCCGGTCCTCCCACTGCGATTTCAGCGCACCGCGCTGCATCTGCTCGAACCCGAACGCCAGCACGCAGTCGGCCGCACCGGAGGCCACCGCCTGGCGGGCCAGGAACAGCGCCGACGAGCCCGTCGAGCAGTTGTTGTTGACGTTGACGACCGGGATCCCGGTCATCCCGACCCGGTAGAGGGCGTTCTGCCCGCTCGTCGAGTCGCCGTACACGTAGCCGGCGTAGGCCTGCTGGACCGAATCCAGCTCGACGCCGGCATCGGTCAGCGCCGCGCGGACCGCGCCCTCGGCCAGCACGTCGTAGGTCGCGCTCCGGCTGGGCGTCGCGAACGGCACCATGCCGACGCCCGCCACCAGTACTCGCT
>Ga0307513_10010059_pt1 | contig 11914 bp, 6 predicted proteins | sample 15_EM_MG_FD_202174 | JGI IMG/M metagenome (GOLD analysis project Ga0307513, IMG submission 202174) | Populus trichocarpa ectomycorrhiza microbial communities from riparian zone in the Pacific Northwest, United States - 15_EM | ecosystem: Host-associated > Plants > Roots > Unclassified | place... | reverse complement strand
TGCCAGAAACGTATCTATCGAATACAATAATCACTAATGAACGTTGTAGAGGGCTCCAGAAGGTTCCCTTTGGGACCGTGATGGCCCGGCGCTTGTCTCGCAGTTGTCCGAACCCCATCCACATGCTGTTTTTCCTCAGCCTCGCACTTGTTCTCATTGATGCGTTCCTGGCCATGCTCGTCAAGAGTTGGCTCCAGGAGTTTGATCGTGGGTGGAGGAAGTACACTGTGGCAAATCTCCGCGCACAGGAACGGGAACGACGGTTGCAAGGGCTCGAGCGCTGGAAGCTGGCCGAGCTCGTGACACTCCTCCCGATCCTCATCCAGTCATCCCTCTTGTCCTTCTGTATTGGTCTGATTGTCCTCCTCTTTCCTCTCCATTTGATTTCTGCAATTTTATCCTCAGTCGCCCTCGTGGCTGGCTTTGGCTTCTATGTGCTCACCGTATATGTATCCGTCCTGGATGACTATGCACCATTCTCCTCTCCGGTCTCTCGTGGTCTCGTGAACGTAATGAATCTACTGCGAAAGTCTTGGAGAGGTGTTCCTCTCGCCACTCGCACCATCCAGCGCATCATTCCTGGCATCTCATCCCATTCTATCGGTCTCGATCCACTTCATGAAACCATACCATCATTGGCTGTGAACAACAGAGTGGCCCACCCTTCGTTACTGCCCCAATGCGACATGGGTGTCAAGAAGGGAGAGGTGATAACTCGTTCTCGTTATCAGATTGATCCGCAGACCCATGTTGATGTTCTCGAACGGCTCGTTACAACAACCGCTGAGGCCATTGAAAATATCCCCGTTTTCCTGGAGCTACTTGATCAGCCATTGAAAGATCCTACCCTACGGCCATCTAATGTTAAGAAATGGAAACAAGTGCTTGACATTACTTTGGGGTTGCTTGGAGATCCATCTACCTTCTCTGATTCTGCTGCTCGCACTATCGCCCGGAATGTGACTTTTTGTTATGATGGTGGAACTGCTGATTTGCAGCTATCCCGGAGCCTCAAATTGCTTTTCGAGCATATGAGTTCTGGTCAGACATGCACCCGTAAGCCACTCAATTACCTTTCTGCTGCCTATTTGGGTCACTTCAATACTGGGTCTCCATGGGGTTTGCATGGTACTATTGCATCTCTTGAGCCAAGCAATACTGCCGATGCAGAGCTCCTCTGGATGGTGAACACCATCCGCAAGAATACAACATGGAATCGATTTCCGGCGTCCCTTTCTGCTTATTCCAATTTTTTTGCAGCCGTGCTTACCTATGTTGCAAGTACAGAACAGAGTAAGAGGTCCCAAGTTCCGCTCACAGCTGCTGTGATACATGCTATGCATACCATTAAATCCGCAGTTGACAAAGAGGCTACTGATTCCGTTCCTGGTCACCATATCCCACCAGGGACCGTCCTCACCACTTCTGATTCTATGTCTATGACCTTCCACCAAGTTGATGCACTGGACCTATGGAGTGATCACTGTGTGGAACTTGCCGCAGCCCTTCTCCAACCACACACCCATTGGTCAAGGACTAATGCTATTGATGTTTGGCGGTTCCAACTTCCACTGATTGCTGCCTTGTACATTGATAGTACCAGGCAAGCTGGTCGTGCATCCACTGCTTTTGCACAAATGCTCAAGCTTCCAAATATCACGGGTATTACAATGACAACCTGGGCATACACAGATGCGTATGACCATATGAAACTTGCTGGCTACTGGTACATGGCGCTTTTCGGAGAACTCCGTGATCATCCTGGCATTCAGAATACCCCTTTCCGAGATATTGGAGATATTATTATGCAAACCATTGGGCACTGTTCCGAAATCACGCTCTCTGCTCTGTATCTACTAGATTTTTCTGTGAAACACCTCCATGCAACGGCATCCTCTTCGATAGGTTTGGACATACATCAGACCCCATGGCTTACTAGTACTTTGACACTCGTCTGCACTCTCCCAACTGGCCCCATTAACCGTCCCATATCTAAGAACTGGCAGGAGCCGTTCAATCCTTGGGTCCTCCTCCATCTGGATACTCTATTTCCTGTGAGTTCCATCTTAACGTCAGTAGACTTTGAATGGCTAAAATGGACGGACACACCTGAGAAAGTGCACATTGCAAAGGCTAGGCTTGCTCTCTATGATTCCTTTGAAGGGGAAGATCACAAGGAGACCAAGCCGCTTAGACCAGATCCACAGGTGCTCAAAATGTTCCTTGGTTCCAGTGATTATGTGGTCTGTACTGGTGCATTTAAGTGGTGTCTGAATCTGGTTACCATTAGCCAGCCGGATGCTGCCGTGAAGTTCATTCCGGAGACTGTAGGGTATGAGTGGATTGAACACCTTATGCAGGTGCTTTGTGGGTCTTCTGGATATAGAAGAGCCGGGGCATGGGAGTTCCTCGTTGAATATCTTGTCCCCAAATGGGCCATGCTACCACCTTCCTGGTGCAGTTGCTTTGCATCGGCATTTCTATTTTCCAATGTGAATCGTTCAGGCGAGTTTGAGCGCTATGTTTACCAATGCTTCGCTGGAGCCCTTCGTAATATGGCACCCTTCTTCTCTTTTCTTGTGACTATGGTGGAGCATACCAAAGCTAGTATCACTTGGGGTCAATTCGCTTCAATCGAACACTGGCTTGCCCTTCTTCCAAATATCCTTGAGAAGCCAGATGGACGTGCCCAGCTAGAAAACATTCTAGCGGCCAGAAAGCAGGAGCTTGTAACAAAGACTATGGGATTCTTTGCAGAGCTTCCAATGGCAGATTCAGGGATGGATGAGTGAGCTTTAGTGAGAATGGTTCTCTTATCTATATCCCAGAATAGCACCCCTCATCAAGGAAAAGATTACAAGGCATTGTTCAAGCCAAGTAAGAATAGTAGATGTCTGGGGTACTTGCTCAATACCACCAACCAGGGAGCATGTCCAGAGGTTTCAGAGAGTGGAGTGGAAGAGTAATGATGATTGGCAAAAAATCATCAACAAAGGACAAGGGAATGTTATGAATAAACTCGCTCAGCACACTTCCACTGCTTGATACTAAGGTGACGACGCCCAAATGCACTGTGATGTGGGAAAGGGCCACCATAGGACCATACAAAGCGGCATGCAGAGCTGGGAGGGTGAGACACTTTCAATGCCAATTACCACGGACTATTTATTACCCTCGTAGTCCACAATGGACACAATCGAAGATAAGATTGGCATGTAAATCAGGGAAGGAGACGTATGTAGGGGATCCGAGCGAACCCGACCAGAGGCGCTTGTTGTTGGAGTTGATGATTCCTCCAACTAATGGCCCGGTGGTGCAGCGGGAGCACGCCCTTCCAGTATTAAGGAGACCCGTGGTTTGATCCAAGGTCTGGCCTTATCTTTTCTCCTCCCACACTTGTGTAAGGATTTGCCGATACCATCAAATCGAGTAGAGTTGCAACAGTGGTCAATAGGAATCGAAGGGAGCAACAGGGTAGCAGTGTCCAAAAAAATTATAGATCGCATTCCGTTTGCAGCACCCTACGAGGCCAAACACACGTTTTGGGCTTTGGGGCTTGACACCGCCAAAGGGTGACCCCTAAGTATAGAAGGTTGGGCGCACTGGAAATGCAAAGCTGTTCCCCCCATCGACAAGGAAGGCCGTGTTCACATCAAGGGCCAGCCATCTGACAACGGGGTCTTGAGTACACCATCAGCACCAACCGGGTAGCACGTTCATGGGCTTGGGAGCGCGGAGAGGGACAGCAGCGACGGCACTCCGAATCGTCGAGAAGGGCAGGGGGCGGTATGAAACAGCTTGCTGCGCGCAGGCGCACCACCGCTGCCTGCAGTCAAACTCAGCTCATGGAGCCCAACTTGATCGGAGAGGGGCGGTAAACCCGACCACAGGAGCCCGCGGGGTGCTGAGTCGTGAGTCAAGGACACTACCAGATGCAGTTGAGTCGCTATCGATGCCAGAAGGACGACAATGGATCGACATAGAAAAGCTGTGACGGCAAGCCTGGACACCGAAGTTGGACGTTGTTCTTTCAGTGAATCGTTCCGACAATACAGATACTGTATATTGCTATGTGGGGGTTCGTGTTATACGAGGGAGTAGATGAGATGATATGGGTCGGGAGTCGAAAGTCCGAAAGCATTCCAGGCCATGCCGAAGACACAGACAGGAAGGCAGAATAAATTCTCAAGGAATTTGAAAAGGATGTTAAAGTGTGCCTTTAAGGCTGCACCAGGCCTGCTGAGTCGCAGGTGGCGCTAAGCCTGGAAGGAAGTGAGTCTTTACATTATAGGCCGGCTTAGTATCGAGCTCACCTGTTATTTCCTGGTGCTCTACAATGAGTTCATTATGTGTTGCAGCCTGACTCCGTTGTTCATGGCTCGTGACCTGTGTCGGAAAGGGTCAAGTTGCAATTTCAACAATCCCGAAAATATGAGTGTGGGCCTACAGTTACCTTGCGCCTTGACCATCCGTTCAATATCCGATTTGGAATGCTCGACACTGCAGGAAACAGCTAGAAACCCGCTTTAATGGGCAATCTAGACATGACGACCCCGTGGCATGCCATCCTCTGCCGTCGATATGCTCGCAAATCAGGTGGCTGCATCATTTATCTCATCCAATTGCGTGCTAGCTTAAGGGCGAGCAGGTGAGCTGAGAGCAGAGCCAGTGCCCAAATATAAGAAGGTTGAACAGAGCTGGTGCATTCATTTGCGTGGCACTGTTCTCAGCTGACTTGGTGCCAGGGTACTGCTGGGTTTCTGACTGCCGAACCTTGTAGGCTCTCTGCAGCTAAACCTCATTTCTGACAGTTTGATGTATCACTCGGCCGACACATCGTTTTCTCATTTTCCATCCTATCGATTCGGATATCGTGGTCATGGTCTGGTACCCTTCGTTGGGGGTATGCCGCTTCCCTTTTCTTATCCCATGACTAATGTCCCGCTGGGCGTTGACGGAGACTGACCATATACATTAATATATATAGAGCGTAGAATGAGTTGAGGACCCTTTACGATTCATCCCCGCGTCGTCCGTTAGCACTCCAAGCCAATAGCAAATTGTTGTTGTTGATGATGTTAAAATACGAATTGGATTGCTTGACTTTGCGCTCAACTTATCCGTCCTTGACATTAAGCCATGCGCCAGAGATGATCCACCCATGCTCACTGGTCTACTTTGACTAAACCGTCTTCCATCTGTTCAATCTCCTTAGACTTGGACTGTTGGTCGTAATTTGGTCGTATGCGCCGAAAATTTAGGGGAGTGAAGACGCAGAACTGCCCATCACGTCCCGAGACACTAAACTACAGCCCAAGCTCGGATATCATGATTTAGAGATCACCCTCGGAATTGAGAGTTCGGGTAGAAGGCAAGAGGCACACCACCTGGACCCTACGTCCACACTGCGACTTTCTTGACACCGGTCGCCGTGACTTGAACCACCTCATACTTTCAAAATGACAGAAATAAAGCTAGATGCCCCCCCGCTACCAATTATTTCTAAAGCATTACCATTCGGTGACACCGAACAAGCCTCAGGTGGACGACGAAGAACCGTCAGTGGTCTAGGAAAGGCCACAACAACAGATGTAGAAGCATTTAGTAGGGCATGTGTATGCACATTACAGTTCAACAACTTAGGCACAACCTCCCTGTACAGGTCTCAATATCTACCTTGGCTGCACAGACGGTTAAGTGTTGCGGTATACATTCGAGGGGATTAGTGATGGAGTAAGTTGACCTGTTCTTCAACTATTGTTCCCATGGACTGATGAGCTTTGCAGATTGGAACTTATCAGCTGGCTTCAACGCGGACGTTACCCGGGGACCAACCCTACCACGTCCCTTCAAGCATTGGAGCCTTCATCAATACCGCCGGATACCCATGCCGATCTCCCATAACCAGGTGGGTTGGGCACCCAGAAATCGGTGTGCATAGACTATGGCCTCCTCATATCATCTATGCCCGATCACCGAGTCCAAGTGTACAATATCAACATCCAAAATCTGTCTCAGACTATCAAGTTCCCGTCCTCTGTGCATGTACCCCCGCGCTTGCACTAAGCCGACCAGGCTTCTCCGCGCCGATCAACCAGTGGAAACAGACACTCCAACGACTACCAGTCACCTTCCCACCCACGAGCGTGCCAAAACTTCCCTCCCCCGTCACACGGAGAGACCCGACCGAACCCAGTGGTTCAGGCCTTACACCCCCACGACGTCTGTCCGGCTAGCGACAAGCGCAGCGCGCGCAACTGGAGGGGGCGAACCTCCAACCACCGCAGTTCCCCAAAGCACATGTAATCGTGTTTGGGCTGGATTGTGTTTCCACGCTGCTGCTGTCGACGATTATTTCACAAGCAGATGGGTTGATACTACGGGGAGGTGCAGGGTGATGTGTACCTTGTTGCGCAGGTGCAGAGGAAGCTAGCTGCGCGGCCTGGTGGGGAGGGCGATATGGTGCGTTTAAGTATCCACTAACCTAGGACCGCAGTAGAATAAACATTAATCTCGTGACAGGCGGACGGTATCCGGTATATCCACCAACGAATAGGCCTGACGTAGCTACGAGAGGCGGCCCTCTCCAGAGGTGACACGGATCCTCGGCTCATTTCCGTTCCACCGACCGGGACTGACGGACGACTTCACCCTCGATGTCTTCGCAGCACTCGAGCCACCAGTCCGCCCCCTGCTCAACTCGACCACCAGAGGCAGCTGAAAGAGTAGACCAGCGAACAAGTCAACCTTGTCTTTTCGGCGTCGGAACCCTGAAGTAAGACTAGGCCCTTGAGAGTACCAGTGAGGAGATCACAGAAAACCGAGTCAGTCCCACAGCTGTTGTGTCAAGGACCAATGGTCAGTGAACACTTTGGTGGATAGGGGTGCTCAGCAAAACTCCGCCCCACCTGCACTCTCGACGTCAGTGGCTGCCCATCTCGTGAGGGTCAGCAAGGTGACTCAACGAGAGGAGCTCGGGGAACAATCAGTCCCCACCTCGAAGCATCGCAGCCTAGCGAAGGGTATGAACGCTGGACCGGGGGGCCGGTCGTGGGGTCGCGGTCGCGGGGTGATCCGTCTCGGTGACGCCGTCGGCGCTGAAGTGAAGTCTGAGCGCAGTCTTTTTCAAGTGGCGGGGCTGATGAGTGAGGGGCTTTCGGTTGGCTCGGGTTGAGGCGGGTCGAGAGTATGGTCGAAAAGCGAAATTAAACGAGAAAGGAGGCAAATAAATGAGTTCAGGGATGATAACGACGCGAGAGGGAGTACAGATTGTGCAGCCCGGTACTGAGGTTGGCTGGTGTGGGATTCAGGATGTGCACGATGAGAAGGCGAGGGCACAGCAGGGATGGTGGTGAGGAGCGAGGGAGTTACGCCTTGTGCGCAGCAGCCAACCGCCTAAGATCCCGGAATGCACAGATATATGTGGGTTGTCTATTCTCTGTTGTCGTTATGCTTTGTGACTCAAGTGGCCCCATCAGTTATCTCGTCCACTTGCGTAGGTGAGACTAGAGCCGGTGTATTTCTTCTCCCATGACCGATGTCCTGCTAGGCATTGACGTAGATAAGAGAAACCGACTGTGTACATTAGTATATATAGGGCGTACGAGTTCGGGAACCTTCAAGTCCGCCAACAGATGCGCTAACCACCGAGTGCTTGGACCTCGCCATAAGTTTGCATTCGAGGCTGACCGGCACCCTGAAGTCCCACGATCTCAACTCTCGACGGACCAGTAAAGCCAACTGATACCGACGTTCAGTCATCCGCACTGAGGAAAATGTGCTGAAAGATGAGAGGATGGACGGTTCTCGGTGACCCAGCGGAGCGCTGTACATAATAGATTGTGGATTGCATTCCGTTTTATTTGTCGCACTACCATACGTTTGAAACCTGTGAGTAGTGCTGAGACGATCGCCATCACCCGAAGCATTCCAAGCACACCAGCGTGCCAGTAACATCTCTATCGAATACAATAATCACTAATGAACGTTGTCGAGGGTTCCCTTTGGACCGCGATTCCCCGGCGCTTGTCTCCCAGTTGTCCTAACCCTAACCACGTTCACGTCCCCGTTCACGTCCCGGTCGAAATGCCGATATTCTCCAGCCGAGGTCATATTGGTGCGTCCGACGCTCTATTGCAACCCTCGTCTGCTAATTCTGGCCCTTCGAAGACGAGGAAAGAGTCAAATCAATTGTTATCCGGATCCTCGGTAAGACGCTATTCGACGGCACTCATACGCAAGGCTGATGCTCCTCCAGAGTCTCTTGGGAGAAATGAAAAATCGATATGGGAGTACTACAACGAAATGGCCGCAGTGGAAGACAATATCCGAGAAAATGAGTGGCGGGATTTGGCAGACACGATCCTCGGTTTCGTATGTCTGGGCACTCTACGATACATAGTTGACGATATACCTCCAGGATGGTCTATTTGCTGCCTTCCTTTCCGCCTTCATTGTCTACATAATTCCCCAACTCCAACCCAATAGCACGGACATCGCAATGGACGTACTCATCCACATTTCTCAACAACTCAGCAACTCGACCACTCCCGCATATGCTCCCACTGAGTTCACTGCCTCCCCGAACACAGTAGTCGTTAACATGCTGTTTTTCCTCAGCCTCGCACTCGTTCTGATCGATGCGTTCCTGGCCATGCTCGTCAAGAGTTGGCTCCATGAGTTTGACCGTGGGTGGAGAAAGTACACTGTGGCAGATCTCCGCGCACAGGAACGGGAACGACGATTGCAAGGGCTCGAGCGCTGGAAGCTGGCCGAGCTCGTCACGCTCCTCCCGATCCTCATACAGTTATCCCTCGTGGTATTCTGTATCGGTCTGATTGTTCTCCTCTTTCCTCTCCATTTGATTTCTGCCATTTTATCCTCGGTCGCCCTCGTGGCTGGCTTTAGCTCCTATATGTTTACCATTTGTGTGTCCGTCCTGGATGCCTATGCACCATTCTCCTCTCCGGTCTCTCGTGGCCTCGTGAACGTACTGGATCTATTGCGAAAGTCTTGGAGAGAAGGTGTTCCTCTCGCCGCTCGCACCATCCAGCGCATCATTCCTGGCACCTCATCCCACGCCATCGTTATCGATCCACTGCAAGAAACTATACCATCATCGGCGGGGAACAACGGAGTGGCTAACCCTTCGTCACTGCCCCAACGCGACAAGGGCGTCAAGAAGAGAGAAGTGGTAACTCGTTCTCGTTATCAGATTGATCCGCAGACCCATGTCAATGTTCTCGAGCGGCTCGTTACGACAACCGTTGAGGCCATTGAAAATATCCCCATTTTCCTGGAGCTGCTTGATCGGCCAGTGCGAGATCCTACGCTGTGGCCGTCTAATGTTGAGAAATGGAAGCAACTGCTCCACATGACTTTGGGGTTGCTTGGAGATCCATCTACCATCTCTGAGTCTGCTGCTCGCACCATCGCCCGGAATATGTCGTTTTGGTATGATGATCGAACTGCTGATTTGGAGCTATTCCGAAGGCTCAAATTGCTTTTTGAGGATATGGGCTCTGGTCAGACAGGCACACGTAAGCCACTCAATTCTCTTTTTGCTGCCTACTTGCGTAACTACAATACCGCGGCTACATGGGGGTTGAATGGGGTTATTATATCTCTTGAGCCAAGCAATACTGCTGATGCAGAGCTCCTCTGGATGGTGAATACTATGCCCAAGACTATAGCATGGAAACGTGTTCTGGACTCGCATTCTGCTTGGTACGAATTTTTTGCAGCTGTGCTCACCTATGTTGCAAGTACAGAACAGAGTAGAAGGTCCCAGGTTCCACTCACAGTCGCTGTGATACATGCTATGCACACCATTATATCCGCAGTTGACAAGGAGGCTATTCATTCCATTCCTGGGTACCATAACTCACCAGGGACCGTCCTCACCACTACTGATTCTATGTCCATGACCTTCCACCAAGTTGATGCACTGGACCTATGGAGTGACCACTGTGTGGAACTTGCCTCAGCCCTTCTCCAACCACACACCCGTCGGTCAGGGACTGATGCTCATCATGTTTGGTGGTTCCAACTTTCACTGATTGCCGTCTTGTACATTGATAGTACCAGGCGAGGTGGTCGTGCATCAACTACTTTTGCAAAATTGCTCAAGCTCCCAAATATCACAGGTATCACATTGAGAACGTGGAGACATCCAGATGCATATGACCATTTGAAGCTTGCTGGCTACCGGTACATGGTGCTTTTCCAGGAGCCCCTTTATCTCCCTGGCACCCTGAATTCCCCTTTCCAGGATATTGGACATGTTATCATGCAAACCATTGACCACTGTTCCGAAATAACGCTCTCTGCTCTGCATCTACTGGACGATTCTGTGAAGCACCTCCATACAACGGCATCCTCGTCGATAAATTTGAACAGACATAATGATGACTTTTTCTTCAGGGATATTTTGACGCTCCACTACACTCTCCCTACTGGCCCCATTAAGCATTCCGCATTCCAGTACAACTTAGTCAATCCTTGGGTCCCCTTCCACCTGGATACTCTGTTTCCTCAGAGTTCCATCTTAACGCCAGCACAGTTTGAGCAGCTTAAATGGACTGATACACCTGAGCAAGTGCACATTGCAAGGGCTAGGCTTGCTCTCTATGATTCCTTTGAAGGGGAAGAATACAAGGAGACCGAGCTGCTTAGGCCAGATCCACAGGTGATCAAAATGTTCCTTGGGTCCAACGATTATGTGGTCTGTACAGGTGCATTTAAGTGGTGTCTGAATCTGGTTACCATTAGCCAGCCGGATGCTGCTGGGATGTTCATTCCAGAGACTGTAGGGTATGAGTGGATTAAACACTTTATCCAAGTGCTTTGTGCGGATTCTGGATATGAAAGGACCAAGCCATGGGAGTTCCTCACTAAACATCTTGCCCCCAAATGGACCATGCTACCACCTTCCTGGTGCAGTTGCTTTGCATCAGCATTTCTATTCTCCAATGTAAATCCTCCAGGTATGCCTGAGCTCTATGCCTACCAACGTATTATTGAACCCCGCACCGAGTTTCAATGAGGAACCAATTTGCAAAGGGGTCAATTACCGGCTTTTCTCCCTTTTCTTGTAGCTGTGGTGGAGCTTATCAAAGCTAGTTTGACTTGGGACCAAGTCACTTCGATTGAAAATTGGCTTGCACACCTTCCAACAATCCTTGAGAATCAGGATGCACGTGCTTATTTGGAAGAATTTTTAGGCAACAGAAAACAGGAGCTTACAATAGAATCCTTTGCAGAGCTTCCAATGGCAGATTCAGAGATGGATGAGTGAGCTTCAGTGAGAAGGTTTCTTTTGTGTACATAGCATTCTTCATCTTTTTACTGTCAAGAAAGAACTACACCAACAACTAAGGCGTTGTCCAAGCCAAGTAAGAAAGGTAGATGTCTGGGGTACTTGCCCAATACCACTAGCCAGGGAGCACGTCCAGAGGCTTAAGAGAGTAGAGTGGAAGAGCACTGATGATTGGCAACAAATCATCAACAAAGGACAAGGGGGTGTGGTCAATAAACTCACCCGGCACACGTCCACTGGTTGATATTGAGCTGACAAAGCCCAATTCCACTGCAATGTGGGAAGGAGTCGCAAAAGGACCTATACAAGGTGGTATGCAGAGCTGGGAGGGCAAGGAACCTTCAATACCAATCACCACGCACTAATTATTACCCTTGTAGTCCACAGTGGGCACAATCAAAAACAAGATTGGCATGTAAAATCAGTGAAGGAGACATGTGCAAGGATGAACCTGGGGATCTGAGCACCTCTGTGGTTAGCCAGACCTAATGAGAGGTTCGGTCACCAAGTGTCCCAGGCCAGGGACTTGGTGGGACCTACTGGGTGAGACACGGGAACACCACATCCAGGAATACATTCCCACCAGTCTCAGTGATA
>Ga0307513_10010058_pt1 | contig 11917 bp, 17 predicted proteins | sample 15_EM_MG_FD_202174 | JGI IMG/M metagenome (GOLD analysis project Ga0307513, IMG submission 202174) | Populus trichocarpa ectomycorrhiza microbial communities from riparian zone in the Pacific Northwest, United States - 15_EM | ecosystem: Host-associated > Plants > Roots > Unclassified | place... | reverse complement strand
CACTTTTAAGGGTTCCTTCCATCGAGGTCAAGTATTTCTTTGAACGTGAACTGAATTTATCGGAATAAAGAGAGTTGTACACGAATAGACGCGTAAAGAGTCAAAGGCCTGCACTACAATATTGACGCGACGCGTTTTCAAAGTCCGAAGATTACATAACAAGTTTCTGACGCGGTTTGGGGGGCGTGGTAAAAACAGGACTAAGGCAATGGGTAATAAAGGAAACAAAAAGGACCGACAGATATAGGTTTGTGAGCCACCTTGAATTGATCTAACACAGCCTTGACAATGCACTCAATTGAAGGCTCAAAGAATTTGGCCACATCTGACCCCATGAGTTTGATTTGGCCGAATCGGATATTGCAACTCGGGTCGTTATCCCTTGCTCCGCCAAATTTGATATATTGAGGCTCGTCGGAATTTCGAAATCTGACTTTGGTGGTTTTGTCGAACCATTCGACAATGTTGTCCAGGTCTGCCAAAAAAGGAGATTCCTGGAGATAATCTACACTGAATTGAGCGTGATAAATATCTGGAAGAATGTAGGACAAACTCTCTAAGAATGACCGGGCATGCACTGTGACGAAGACCGATCCATGAAAAAAGTCTATGGGCAATGGATGAGTTTTTGGAAAATCAAAGTTGAGAGAACAGATAATTACACTGAGGTGATGCGACTTCCTCAAATCTATGCTTCGCTTCCCCAACATTTTTGCTGTACGAACTGATGTCAATGATGCCAACTCCAGCGTGGACAATCACCACTCCCTCTCCATCGTCCATCACACCCATTGGGAGACCGTTATGCACAGAATAATGAAGACTGGCCTCTCCTTCAGTCACGAATGAAAGACGAGCATGACCGGCAGTGGTATCAGGGATAAGCTTGGCCAAGACTGAAGCCTTTCGCATCTCCGCCTGTTGTTGACCTTCCCATCCATTTGGGTGCGACAGAACGAAATGGATCTCATCCTTGACGGATGCCCAGAGGTGTGGACCGTTTGCATGTGTCTCCTGGATGAAACTCGAGGCGCATTCCAATAGGTAGGCCAGGAAGTCAGCAAAGACCTCGACAACAGTTTTGTTGAGAGGTAATGGTGGGATCTTGTCCGTCAACTGTCGTCCAGCACCCACTCGAAATCGCAGATGTAGTTTGAACCTGGTTTGGTGGTAAAATCGGCAACCGAGGAAAAGATCAAGACATACCATTCAGCCTTGACCCAATGCTCTTCTTCAGCAATCTCGTAGATACCTTCTTTCACGGCTTCTGCGACTACAGCCTTGACGTTCCCTGCACGATCATAGTAGATGATAGTGGGGATCTTCGAGGCCCCACTGATGTATTCATGGGCCGGAAACCTGCACAACGGTTGGATTGAACAAGCCGATCAAGGTCTTGCAGGTCATTTCGACCCACTTTGTTACTCCTTTTATTTCCGGTATTACTCCAGGATCGAGCACGCTGTTATCAAGGATCAATCACCGTCTTCTGTCTGCAAGGTCACGTACCTGTAAGAAATACCACTGAATGTAGTTCCTACGTCAAATGCCAGGACCAGTTTTCGACTTCGACCGCGAAATGCTGAACGGGAGGTTGACATTGGGAGGATGAAGCTGCCGACTTTCACCTCACAGCCTCGTTGGCGCTTATTGGTTCATAGCTTGTTCGGCCGAACACATACAGATACTTCGGAGTGTCAAAATTTCCTCAAGCTCCGGCATGTAATTTGATGGGTACATCAGTGCCTGAGTGTTGTGTTGATTCTTGTCTACCCCGGCATGTCCATCGCCCAGCAGCCTCTCGTCTGCTTTCCAGCCTCCTCCAACAAGAAAGGGAATATTCAAAACAGTTCTCCTAGCGCCTCGAGTCCTCCAATACCTCCCTGGCCTCGTTCACCGCGTATACCGTCACCTCGCCACCGCCTTGGTCTCATGTTATCATGTCAGTTGCAGGCTCGCTTGCGGGGATCGACGAGGCGCTCAAACAATATGTGCTTGGTATGGAGGGAGACGTTGCGGCCATTGAAGAATGCTGAGTAGGAAGTGCAAGACCAAGAGATCCTGTGCGTTTGTCTTTCTTTTTTATTTCTTCGTGTCTTATTTTTTTCAGAGTCACCCGGTTGATCAAATCGTCCAACTCGAGGAAAAACCAACCAGCGACTCTCGTCGCCGTCTTCACTTTTCTTGTCTGCTGGGCGAAGAGCCCCTTCTCCATAACCTTCTCGTGTGTTCATGCTAGCCTCCACCTTTCACCCGAGTCTAACCATATTTCGTAGGCCCACTCTCCGCATCGTTCTCGTCATCCACAAAGCCAGCAGCTGCTCAGTAGGAGCTCCGAGCCTGTGAAGCACACCTGGCAGCCAACTAATGCCAGTTGGCGATCAAACGATGCACCGCTGTGCCCATATCAGAGCTTTCATGGAGTACGGGTGGGTATGGTTACGGGTGGGCAAACAGGCTTTGTGCGTACTGGAGACAGAGTTTCTAAGTAACAGCCCAGTTTTATTTATATGCAGAATGGTTTATGAATATTTCACAAAGAATAAAGGTGCTCTTCCCCATCATCCACCGATCTCCCGCGAACAACCTACGAAAATGCGATATCACCACCACTACAAGCCCCTTCCTCCGATACCGCTCCAGTTGGGCGGTTCCGGCGCCCGTACTCACTAAAGAAGCAGAAGTTTGCCAAAGCCAACCCCTCGGTCGCTCGAAGCGCGAGCCCGAACGCGGCCCATTTCGTATGTGATGTTCAAAGACGAAGAACCTACACACGTACCATGTGGATCCCTGCGCCGCATTCGATTGGGGGCTATGCGCCAGGGATAGTTACCAACTGCAGGGCCGTCGTCGGGGTTCAATCAGTACGTACGGTGGGCATTCGACGCTGAGGAGTTGAGGAGGAGTTCGGAAGGGGGGGTTGAAGGCGAAGTCAGCAGTTTTGTCAAAGTTCAGAAGTCCAGAAGAAGCTCGTGAAGGAGGGGAAGATTGAGGTGGCGGAGAACCTGGGGTTTATGGCGGAGGCGCAGGAGAAGGAGAAGCGGAGGTTGGGAGAGGAGTCAACATCGACCTCAATACCAGTTGGTGAAGGAGGGGACCGTTTTTAACAGCAGAAACCTCCCCTCCAACGACTCGGATATTGAAGACAGTCCCCCCAAACTTGAGGGTTTTCATGTACTGTTAACTAATGGTTGGTCTGTTTCTGAGCGAGATCCTTATACAAGTCACCATGGCCACTGTTACCCAAGTTCAGCCCTAAATCAAACAGATGAAAACTTCAATTTGAAATAAGTATCACCGGAACCAAGCCAGAACCTCGACTCACATATGCGTAGCGGAGGTGTAAGGAACGATATTATCAGGATCTCGGGGTAGGAAATGGGTTCAGGCGTATTTCATTAACGCGTTACGGTATATCACCCTTCCGGACCGTCATTTAAATATTTACCTCGTTAACGGCCTACCATCTGCCTACCCGATCTAGAGACCTCCCAAAGACTCAAGTACTCATCGATTACCAAAAGTAAGTTAGTTTCATGCTGTTGTCTGGCCTTACATTCTACTTGTATATTTCTATAACTGGGAGGGCGAATTGTTCACGATCATGATCATTATAACGTATGTTTGAGTTCTTGATGGTGGGAGCTTCTATAGGTTAGCCTACGTCCAGAACAGCAATGAGATCGTTCAGCAGTATTTATGGCGGAGTTCATTGGACTCAATCATGAGGATGTACGTGTTATTCTACTAATTATTGAATCTTTGGAAGCTGCACACTTTTATTTAATGCTGCAAGTGCAATGCAGATTTCAACATCTTCATGATGGATATATACACAACAATTTAGACTGGATGGCTGATTGCATTGGCCTGATATGGTCACGAGGCAGAAAGCTACTTCAAAACATCAAGACTAAGTTAAGAGTCGTCTGGATCGTATATGATCTTCGCTGCACTCCGTTGCTCGACGCCCTGACAGGACTGTTAACAAAAGTTGATCTAATGAACGATGAGAAAACCCACGTTTTCCTTCCAAGCGATCACAGCCTTGAACTCTGTCAAACCGAACAGCAGGACAATGTTATATTTGACCTTGTAGAAGTTTCCTTTCCCAGAGTACTTCGGTTGAGGTGAGAGAGGGAGGTGAGAAAGATCGGCTTCAATTGTGCAGAGTTTCGTATAATTGTCTGGACTTGCGATTAAGTAATATTTTGTCGTTTTAAAACCGAATAAATAGTAACCTGGATCGACGTCCTTCCACAAGTTCGGCGCGACAACAGCACCTCGGTAGCACATCACGGATTTAGTAAAGCTTTTGAGCGCATTCTTGGATTCGACTGGCCAACTATAAGAGCTTCTGAATTCCTTGGTCTCCGAAACTTGTGTATCCTGCATAGACGTATTGTTCAACGGCAAGCAATCAAGAAGGAAAATAAGAAAACCTTTGGAAGGATGACAGAGAAATGATCCTTGATACGTCTAACACCGGCAAAATCAGTATATGCATTGTGGAGTCTTTGTTGGTGATCTGGATCAGCGGGATCGAAGCGAGGCTGCGCGAAAGTTCCGTAGGTAAACTTGGAGATTCGAGTGCGTACAAACCGATCATGATAGAATGACAGGGCACCATCAGATACGGCCTTATTCCTGAACATGAAGTTAGGACGAGATTAATTTCGAGGGATGGAGGTACTAACACATGGTTTTGAGGCCGAGTGACATTCATGTCATGCTGCAGGAGCTTTTCCTGGACTTTGTTGAATAACCAGTCATTAGCAGCGAGGCCTCCGACAAGAACAACATGCTAGAATACAGATTCAAGCCAAAATGGTAACAAAGGCAACTAAAGCGACCGACGGATATAGGTTTGTGAGCCACCTTGCATTGGTCTAACACAGCGTTAACGATGCAGTCCACCGAAGGCTCAAAGAATCTGGCCACAACCAACCCCAGGAGTTTGAGTTGGCCGAATCGGATATCACAATTTCGGTCGTTATCCCTTGCTCCGCCAAATTTAATATATTGAGGATCGTCGGAATTTCGAAACCTGAGTTTTGTGGTTTTGTCGAAGCATTCGACAATATTGTCCAGGTCCGCCAAAAAAGGAGATTCCTGGAGGTAATCTACACAGTATTGAGCGTTGTAAATATCTGAAAGAATGGAGGACGCACTCTTTAAGAATGATCGGGCATGCACTGTGATGAAGACTGATCCATGAAAAAGGCCTGTGGTAATCGATGAGATTTGGAAAGTCAAAGTTGAGAGACTAGATAATTACACTGAGGAGATGCCACTTCCTCAAATCTATGCTTCGCTTCCCCGACATCTTTGCTGTATGCACTAATATCAATGGTGCCACCTCCAGCGTCGACAATCACCACTCCCTCTCCATCGTCCATCACACCCATTGGGAGACCGTTATGCACAGCATAATGAAGACTAGCCTCTCCTTCTGTCACGAATGAAACACGAGCATGACCGGCAGTGGTATCGGGGATAAGCTTTGCCAAGACTGAAGCCTTTCGCATCTCCGCCTGTTGTTGACCTTCCCATCCATTTGGGTGCGACAGAACGAAATGGATCTCATCCTTGACGGATGCCCAGAGGTGTGCACCGTTTGCATGGGTCTCCTGGATGAAACTCGAGGCACACTCCAATAGGTAGGCCAGGAAGTCAGCAAAGACCTCGACGATAGTTTTTTTAAGAGGTAGCGGGGAGATTTCGCCCGCCAACTGTCTCCCAGCACCCACTCGAGATCGGAGATGTAGTTTGAACCTGGTTTGGTGATAAAACTAGCAGCCAAGGAAAATATCAAGACATACCACTCAGCCTTGACCCAATTTTCCTCTTCAGCAACCTCGTAGATACCTTCTGTCACCGCCTCTGCGCCTACAGCCTTGACGTTCCCAGCACGATCGTAGTAGATGATTGTGGGAATCTTGGAGGCCCCACTGATGTATTCATGGGCCGGAAACCTACACAACCGTGACGGCCGGATAGAATAAGTTGATCAACATTGTCCTGGTCATTTCGACCCACTTTGTTACTCCTTTGATTTCCGGTATTACTCCAGGATCTAGCGCGCTGTTATCCAGGATCAATCAGTGAGCAGCGCCCATTGTCCTCCGTCTGCAAGTTCGCGTACCTGTAAGAAATACCACTATATGTAGTCCCTACGTCAAATGCCAGGACCAATTTTCGCTTTGGGCCGTGAAATGCTGAACGGGAGGTCGACATTGGGAAGATGAGGGTAAGAAAGGCGCTGTTGATGTCGGCTTTTTACCCCACAGCTTCGTTGGAACTTGGCGCTTGGTTACCTTTTCCCATGTCATTAGCATGATAGCTTGTCCGGCCGAACCGTTCCGTTGATCATCTCTGCCTTATAATTAAATATCATAGATATAAGGAGTGATTAGCGGTTCGCTCATGCTGGAGAAGTTGGCGACTGACGTGATGTGTTGAGATGCGCCACACCGTGCTTCGGCTGCCGGAGTTTTAACCGCTGTAACCTTACCTCAACCTGACCTATGACAAGCCACCGCGCGAAAAAAGAGATACCCCTAGAGGCACCTAACCGGCAGATACTTCAGTGGCAAGCTCCGCCACGTAATTTAATGGGCACATCATCACGAAGTCTGTGTTGTGTTGATTCTTGTCTACCCCGGCATAGTCCATCGCCCAGCAGACTCTCGTGTGCTTTCCACTCTCCTTCAACAAGAAAGAGAACATTCAATTTCAAAACAGTTCTAGTCCTCCAATGCCTCCCTGTCCTCGTTCACCGCATATAAGTACCGCCGCCTCACCACCACCTGGGTCTCATGTTATCATGTCAGTTGCAGGCTCGCTGGCGGGGATCGACGAGGCGCTCAAACGATATACGCTGGGTATGGAGGGGTATGATGCGGTCGTTGAATGATACTGAGGAAGAAGTGGGGGATATCATGCGAGACCGAGAGATCGTGTGCGTTGTCTGTCTTTCTCTTTTTTCTTCGTGTTTTATATTCTGTTTTTTTCAGAGTCACCCGGTTGATCAAAGCGTCCAACTTGAAGAAAAGCGGAGCAGGCAATATCAGAGAGTCGCTGCTCCTCAACCACCGGCGATTCCCGTCCTCGTCTTCACTTTCCTTGTCTGTTGGGGGAGCCCCCCTCGCCATCGCCTTCTCGTGCGTTCATGCTAGCCCCCACCTTTGGCCCGAGTCTAACCATTTTTAGTAGGCCCACTCTCCGCATCGTTCTTGACATCCGCAAAGCTAGAAGTTGCTTAGTCGGAGCTCCAAGCCTGCGAAACGCACCTGGCAGCCAAAAAACGCGAATTGGCGATCAAACGATGCACCGCTATCTGTGATGGGCTCAGTGCCTATATCAGAGCTTTCATGGAGTGCGGGTGGGTATGGTCAGAGGTGGGAAAGGAGGCTTTGCGCGTACTGAAGACCGAGCTTCCAGGTAAGACCCCCATTTTATTTATACACAGAAATGGCTTATGAATATCTCATAACAGAACAAAGACGCTCTTCCATCATCCGCCAGTCTCCCGTGAACAGTAGCACACCCGCACCACCAGCAGAGTCCAATACAACCCGCCCTCGTCCTCTCTCTGGCAACTCCACCACCTCTACCACCGGGTCCTCCATATGCTACAGGATTCGCCACACCAGCCACCTACACACTGGAAACCGTCACCTATGCGCAAGCCATACCGCTCCACGTGTGGGGTTCCGGCGCCGTGGTCACTAAAGGAACAGAAATCTCAACGGACAAGAGGCAAAAGCCGAAGAAGACGACAAATTCCCCCCTTGGCCGCTCGAAGCGGGAGTCTGAACGCACTCCATCTCGTATGCGATGTTCAAAGACGAAAATTTATACACGTACTATGCGGATCCCTGCGCCGCATGCGATCGAGGACTATGCGCCAGGGATACTTACCAGCTTCAGAGCCATCTTCGAGGTTCAATCAGTCAATCAGTACGGTCGGGTATTCGACGCGAGGCCGTCTTCAGGTGCGGGCATGCTGCTGCCGCAGATACAGCCACAGCCTCAACTACGCAACTACAGCCTGCAGCGAATCTTGACGATGTGAAATGACACAAGATAGACAAGAAGATCATAGAAGAGGAGTTGAGGAAGAATTCGGAAGGGGAGGTTGAAGGCGAAGTCAGCAGTTTTGAAGAAGTCAAAGTTCAGAAGTCCAGAAGAAGCTCGTGAAGGGAAGATTGAGGTGGCAGAGAATCCGAGGCTTATGATGGAGGCGCGATGCAGGGAGCTGGAGCGGGGGAAGGAGAAGCAGAGGTTGAGAGAGGAGTCAACGTCAACGTCAGCGCCGGTTGGTGGAGGAGGCCGTCTTTAACAACAAGAAAACTCCTCTCCGACGCCTTGGATGTCGAAGACAGTCCCTCTAAATTCGAGGGTTTTCACGCAGTGCTAACTAATGGTTGGTCTGTTTCTGAGCGAGATCGTTATACAAGTTATCACAGCTGCCGTTTCCCAAGTTCAGCCCTCTATCAAACAGATGAAAACTTCAATTTGAAATAAGTATCGCCGGAACCAAGCCAGAACCTCGACTCACGTCTGCATAGCGGGGGTGTAAGGAACGATACCAGGATCTCGGGGTATGAAATAGGTTCAAAAATATTTCATTAACGCGTTACGGTATAGACTCGAAACCAGTTTCAATACTGCTTCAGACGGCCGGATGGCGAGTTTTCTGAAAACGGATAGGGATTTGGAGGCAATCCGAACATCCCTCCCGATATATTCATCATACCAGAGAGAGGCTGGGTCGAGACTAGTTACGGTATATCTCCGTCCGGACCATCAATTAAATATTTACCTCGTTAACAGCCTGCCACCTCTATTGCCTACCGGACCTCCCACAGACATCGGTTATCAAAGGTAAGTTGGTTTCATCCTGTTGTCTGGCCAGTGGCATTACATTCTACTTGTCTATTTCTATAGTAATAGAGGACTGGGAGGAGGGCGAATTGTTCACGATCATGATCATTATAACATATATTTGAGTTCTTGATGGTGGGAGCTTCTAAAGGTTAACAGGTTAGCCTGCGTCCAGGACAGCGATGAGATTGCTCAACAGTATTTACGGCGGAGTTCATTGGACTCAAGCATGAGGATGTACTTGTTCTAGTAATTATTGAACCTTCGGAAGGTGCATACTTCTTTATTTAACGCTGCAAGTTCAATACAGGTCAACATCATCATGATGGATATATATACAAAACGATTTAGACCGGATGGCAATGGATTGGCCCGATGTGATCGCAAGGCGGGAAGTTACTTCAAGACTCAGTTAGGAGTCGTCTGGATCGTATATGATCCTCGCTGGACTCCGTCGTTCAACACCCTGACAGGACTGTTAATAATAGTTGATCCAAAGAACTAGGAGAAGACCCACGTTTTCCTTCCAGGCAACCGCAGCCTTGAACTCTGTCAAACCGAACAGCAGGACAACGTCGTAGTTGACCTGGTAGAAGTTTCCTTCCCCAGAGTAGTTCGGTCGAGGTGACAGAGGGAGGTGAGAAAGATCAACTTCAATTTTGCAGAGCTCTGTATAATTGTCTATACTTGCAATTGAGTAATATTTTGGTATTTCAAAACGGAATAAATACCAACCTGGATCGACGTCCTTCCACTTCGGCGCGAGGACAGCACCTCGGTAGCACGTCACGGAAACCAGAAAGCTTTTGAGCTCATTGTTGGATTCGCTTACTAGCCGAAGATAAGAGCGTCTGAATTCCATGGTCTCGGAAACTTGTGTGTTCTGCACAGACACATTATACAACAGTGAGAAATTACGCAGGAATATAAACAAACCTTTGGAATGATGGCATCGAAGGAACCCCCGATAAGCCTGTCCCCATTAAAATCAGTATATACATTGTGGAGTCTCTGTTGGTGATCTGGAGCAGCGAGATCAAAGAGAGGGGTCGAGAAAGTTCCGTAGGTAAACTTAGAGATTCGAGTGCGTACAAAGCGGTCGTGATAGAATGACAGGGCGCCATCAGACACGGCCTTATTCCTGAATCGAAAGTTGGGACGAGATTAATTTCGAAGGATGGAGGTACTGACACATGGTTTTGAGGCCGAGTGATATTCATGTCATGCTGTAGAAGCTTCTCGTGGACTTTATTGAATAACCAGTCACTGGCGGCGAATCCACCGACAAGAACGACATGCTAGAATACAGGTTCAAGCCAAATGGTATCAAACGAAACTAAAGCAACTGACGGATATAGGTTTGTGAGCCACCTTGCATTGGTCTAACACAGCGTTGACGATGCACACAACCGAAGGCTCAAAGAACTTGGCCACATCCGACCCCAAGAGTTTCAGTTGGCCGAATCGGATATTACAATTTCGGTCGTTATCCCTTGCTCCGCCAAATTTGACATATTGAAGTTCGTCGGAATTTCGAAATCTGAGTTTTGTGGTTTTGTCGAAGCATTCGACAATATTGTCCAGGTCCGCCAAAAAAGGAGATTCCTGGAGATAATCTACACAGAATTGAGCGTTATAAATATCAGGAAGAGTGCAGGACACACTCTCTAAGAATGACCGTGCGTGCACTGTGACGAAGACTGATCCATGAAAAAGGCCTGTGTGCCATGGATGAGATTCGGAAAATCAAAGTTGAGAGAACAGATACTTACACTGAGGAGATGCGACTTCCTCAAATCTATGCGTCGCTTCTCCAACATCCTTGCTGTATGAACTAATGTCAATGGTGCCACCTCCAGCGTCGACAATCACCACTCCCTCTCCATCGTCCATCACACCCGTTGGGAGACCGCTGTGCACAGCATAATGAAGACTGGCCTCTCCTTCGGTCACGAATGAAAGACGAGCATGACCGGCAGTGGTATCGGGGATAAGCTTGGCCAAGACTGAAGCCTTTCGCATCTCCGCCTGTTGTTGACCTTCCCATCCATTTGGGTGCGACAAAACGAAATGGATCTCATCCTTGACGGATACCCAGAGGGCTGCACCGTTTGCATGTGTCTCCTGGATGAAACTCGAGGCACACTCCAATAGGTAGGCCAAGAAGTCAGCAAAGACCTCGACAACAGTTTTATTGAGAGGTAATGGAGGAATGATCTTGTCCGTCAACTGTCTTCCAGTACCCACTCGAGATCGGAGATGTAGTTTAAACCTAGTTTGGTGGTGAAACAGACAGCCAAAGAAAAGATCAAGACATAAGTACCATTCAGCCTTGACCCAATGCTCCTCTTCAGCAATCTCGTAGATACCCTCTTTCACCGCCTCGGCCCCTACAGCCTTAACGTTCCCAGCCCGATCATAGTAGATGATCGTGGGGATCTTCGAGGCCCCACTGATATATTCATGGGCCGGAAACCTACAAAACGGTCAGATTCAATAAGTTGGTCAAGGTCTTGCAGGTCATTTCGACCCACTTTGTTACTCCTTTGATTTCGGGTATTACTCCTGGATCGAGCACGCTGTTATCAAGGATCAATCAGTGAGCAGCCCCCACTGTCCTCCGTCTGCAAGCTCGCGTACCTGTAAGAAATACCACTATATGTAGTTCCTACATCAAATGCCAGGACCAGTTTTCGATTTCGGCCGTGAAATGCTGAACGGGAGGTTGACATTGGCACGATGAGGGTAAGAAAGAGACTATCAATGCCGCCTTGCACAACACAGCCTCGTTGGCGCTTATTGGTTACCTTTTCCCATGTCATTAGCATAGCAACTTGTCTGGCCGAACCGTTCTGTCGATCATCTCCGCCTTACAGTCGTTTGCATATTGTTTTGCACAACGATATACACGATGCAACGACTGATGTGACTGACAGTCACATTCCCACCTGCCATGCCCGGAGATCCGTCTGCGAGCCAGACCATATTCGGTTAAATTTGATTGACAGGTGGTCACATCAAACGCTGC
>Ga0307513_10010057_pt1 | contig 11917 bp, 13 predicted proteins | sample 15_EM_MG_FD_202174 | JGI IMG/M metagenome (GOLD analysis project Ga0307513, IMG submission 202174) | Populus trichocarpa ectomycorrhiza microbial communities from riparian zone in the Pacific Northwest, United States - 15_EM | ecosystem: Host-associated > Plants > Roots > Unclassified | place... | reverse complement strand
GTGTGCGATCGAATCGGCGGCACAACCTTACGAAGAGAGTCAGCTATGCGGACGGAGGCAAGCATCATGAGGAATCTGGAAGCCGGCTTGCCGTGGCACGTCGATACCGAGGCCACGGAACTCGCGATCATGGTCATAGGCGGCGTCGTGGCGTTGAGCGGATGTGTGCGGTGCCGCATGGGCCAGCCAAAGGCGGCTGAGAATCCGCTGCGGACCGCCGATGCTCCCGGCGGCTTCCTGGAGGTTCTCGTTCCGCTCGCCTTCAGGCGGGCCGACATTGAAATAGCCTGCGGCGCTGCCGCTGCCGTGCGGCGGGAAGTGCCTGCTTCCTGCGAGTACGCGCAGCTGCAGATCAAGGATGGCCAGGTGACGCTCGATGGCCGGCTCGAATGGAACTACCAACGCGAGCGCATCGAGGACGCAATCAGGGAGGTTGTCGGCGTCAACGAGATCTGCAACCGTACGAGTGTCAGCTCGCATGTCGACTTGGCTGCGATCAGGGACCGGCTTAAGGAGGCTCAGCGCTGCAGCGCGGAAAGTGAGTCCCAGCGTCCCTCTGATGCAGCCCTCGATGATTGCAAGGCGCTCAAAGGGACGCTTCGCTCATGGGCTCTGCGCGATCAAGGCCAGCGCACTGCCTGAGTCTGCTAGTGCATGTAAGTCCGATCGATGCGCAGTTGCGCTACCAGTGACGCCCACAACAGAGCAATCCCCTGCATGATACGCAGATACTGGGCTTGCCTGGAGGCGAAGTTGTGGGCCATTTGCAGCAGCTCAGGGTTGTCGCGCTCGATCAGTCCGATGTATTCAGCGGTAAACGCCTCCGCTCCCTTCGCATCGATCTCTCGAACCACGAGTTCACGCGTCTGCGCGCTGACGCGCGGCAGAGTGGAAATTTCCTGTTCCGATTCGGCCGGCCCGGTCTGCGATTGCGCGCTGAGGAGCCGGTAGAACATACAGAATCCGACGATGATGCGCTCGGGATCGCCAACGTCCCGGCTGCACTTCTCAGCCATATCGAGGAGCTCCGGGTTGTTGTTCCTGAGATCCGCAATGATCTCCTGAACGCAGCTCTGAGGGCCGAGATCGTCAAATTGCCTTGCCACCCGTTCCCTCGTCTGCTCGGTCACGCGCGGTAGCAAGCTCATAACGCCTCCGGATCGTCGGGTTTCGCGGTGCGAATTTGATCATGGACGCGCAGATCTGTGAATGATCGAGATCAACGTCATTTGGCGCTATCCGCCGTAGCGTGGCATTCGCGAGTCGCGGTCATGGATTTCACGCGCTGAGGAAGGGTCGTGGACACCGGTTGGCGCCTGGGAGCATTGGGGGAAGGCCGCAGGCGCTGGGCCATGATGACGACCTATGGCCGTTTCGAGCAGCTTGTGGCGTTCGCACTGGGGCTGATCATTGCGATCGTCATCATAATCGCGCTGGCACAGCTGTTGATGCGATTGGTGCCGCTGATAGTCGGCGGCGCGCTGAGTCCGCTGGATCACCAGGTCTTCCAGAGCCTGTTTGGAACGATCATGACCGTGCTGATCGCCATGGAGTTCAGGCACTCCATTATTCGCGTCGCACTGCGCCGCGAAAGCATCATCCAGGTAAAGACGGTTCTGCTGATTGCCATGCTGGCTCTGAGCCGTAAATTCGTCATTCTGGACATCAATGCGACGAGCGCGGCGACAATAGCTGCGCTCGCAGGCGCAACACTCGCACTTGGCGTGGTCTACTGGCTGCTGCGCGAACGCGACGATCGGCTCGCCCCTGCGGACGAAGCGGAAGAGCCATCTGAAGCCGATGGGCGCTCCGAAGTCTAGTGGCCACACAACATCCTCGCTCGCGCGGACTACGCTGTTGATCTTCATCAATGCGGTTGTCGCGCCAGGCTTCAATCTACTCCCTCGCGCACGTTCGGCGCTGTGTTGATCCGCGAGGGCTGTCATGCGTCCATATCAGGTGACGATCCTGTCTGCTGCTCTGCTGCTCTGCGCCTGTGTGGCGAGCTGTGCCGTCAAGCCGACGATCAGGACGGATCGCGACCCCCAGGTGGATCTTGGCGCGTACAAAACGTTTGCGTTCCTCGAACCGCTCACGACCGACAGTAAGGGCTATTCCACGCTACTGTCAGCCCGTCTGCGCGACGCAACGCGCCGCGAGCTTGTGAAGCGGGGTTATCGCTACGACGAGTCGAGCCCCGATCTGCTCGTCAATTTCAATATCAACATCAAGGAGCGACAGGAGCTTCGGGCAATCCCTCGCTGGGGATACTTCGGCTATCGCGACGGTTTGTATGACCCCTGGCCTGGGTATCCGTATGACATTTATACGATCACCTATGCGCAGGGGACGCTGATCGTCGACCTCGTGGACGCGACCCGCAAACAGCTCGTGTGGCAGGGCCTGGCCTCCGGGAGGATCTCCGACAAAGTCATGAGGAATCCGGATGCTGCGATCGATCAGGCCGTCGCTGAAATCTTCGCGCAGTATCCGGTATCTGCAAGCGGAGCAGCGAGATTGATGCCGATCAATGCAGACGGCCGGACGGCGTCGCAGGCTGTGTTGCATGAAAGCGAGTTCACGCATCGAGCAACCCGCCACGCCGCTTGCGGCAGGCGTGCAGGCGCCGGACTTCAGCTTGAACGCGACACCGGACCAGAAGGTCGCACGCTCTGATTTTCCCGGCCGCCCTGTCGTGCTGGCGTTTTATCCAGCCGACTGGAGCCCAGTGTGTTCCGATCAGTTGGTGCTGTATCAGGAGATATCCTCCGAGTTCGGCAAGCATCGTGCGCAGGTGCTGGGAATATCTGTCGACGGCGCCTGGTGTCACGCGGCCTTCGCACGGAGTCGCAAGCTGCGCTTCCCGCTGCTGGCGGACTTCGAGCCGAAGGGGAATGTGGCGCGCGCCTATGGAGTGTATCGAGCTGGCGACGGCTATAGCGAGCGAGCGCTATTTGTGATCGACGGTCAGGGGTTGGTGCGTTGGAGCTACGTCTCGCCAGTCGGTGTAAATCCCGGTGCGGACGGCATCCTGCGTGCCCTCGAGGCGATGTCGCAAAACAAGGTGGCGGTATGAGGGCGACGGCATGGGCGGCTGCTCTGGCGCTACCCGTATCTCCGTCACGTGACCACATTCGCGGTCCGGGTAGCGCGCCAGTGACTCTGGTTGAATACGGCGACTACGAGTGCCCTTTCTGTGCCCTTGCGAGTCAGGTGGTGGATGACGTTCGTAACCATGTGAAGGAGCGACTGCGCGTTGTATTTCGTCACTTCCCGATGACGACAGTACATCCGCGGGCACAAATTGCCGCTGAAGCGGCGGAGGCGGCAGGTGCGCAACACAGGTTCTGGGAGATGCACGACACGCTCTACAGGAATCAGAGCCATCTCGAAGACGTGCATCTAGTCGCATACGCGACGGCGTTGCGACTCGACCTACCGCATTTTCGGAGCGACCTCGCCTCACACGCACACTTACCGAAGATACGCGAGGATTTCATGAGCGGTGTTCGCAGCGGAGTCAACGGCACGCCGACCTTTTACATTAACAGCGTACGTTACGATGACTCGTGGGAAGCGCCGCAACTGCTTGCTGCCGTTCAACGTGCCGCGGACAAGTCGAGCGCGCGCTGACCCTCCACCGGTGTCGCGCTCATTGCAGTCAGGCGACGCCGTACCGGGACAGCGACGCCGCTGATGTCGTCCCGCGACTCTGGGAGCTGCTCTGCCATGCGTGATCGAACAATCTTTCGAAATCTCTTCTTGGTATGCACGTCGGCATTGCTTGCCGGATGTTCACATGGCGACAACGCGCAGACCAATGAACCGGTACCACAATTCGGCGCAAGCTCGACGGCGACTCCTGCCCGCGCCACCACGGCGGCTGGCTCGCTGCCGAACTTTGCTCCGCTCGTTGCAGCGAATGGCTCGGCTGTCGTGTACGTGGAAGTCGTGCAGCAGAACACACGGACTGCCGGCCAGGGCATCCTGCCCGAGGACCCCCTCTTCGACTTCTATCGCCGTTTCGGTCTACCGGCGCCGGACGTCGGTCCGCGCGGTGTTCCTCCTCCGACGCGAGGATCGGGATCCGGTTTCATCGTCACTCCTGATGGATACATTCTCACCAATGCCCATGTAGTCGCAGACGCAGACGAAGTGACGGTTCGGCTCACGGACCGACGTGAATTTTCAGCCAAGGTCATCGGTGCGGATCTGCGCACGGATGTTGCCGTGGTCAAGATCGAGGCTGGCAATCTGCCGACCGCGCGCATCGGCGATCCTTCACATTTGCAGACGGGAGAATGGGTGCTCGCAATCGGCGCGCCGTTCGGCCTGGAGAACAGCGCAACCGCCGGAATCGTCAGCGCAACGTCGCGCGCAGTGGGAGGCGAGAACTCCTTGCCGTTCATTCAAACCGATGTCGCCGTCAATCCCGGTAATTCGGGCGGCCCGCTGTTCAACATGCAAGGCGAGGTCGTCGGCATCAATTCGATGATATTCAGCGCGACCGGCGGTTACATGGGATTGTCGTTCGCCATTCCCATTGACGTGGCGACGAACGTTCGGGATCAACTGATCAAGACCGGCCACGTCGTGCACGGCCGCATCGGCGTCGGAGTCCAGGACGTGACGGCGCAGCTTGCCCAGTCCTTTGGCCTCGACAGACCGCGTGGCGCACTCGTCAGCTCCGTCCAGGGCGACAGCCCGGCCAAAGCAGCCGGCGTCCGGGCCGGCGACATCATTCTGGGCGTCAATGAGCGGAGCATCGAGCGCTCCGGCGATCTGGCAGATGCCGTCACCCGTCTGAAACCGGGTAGCGAAGCGAAGCTGAGCGTTTGGCGCGAAAACAAGGAGCGTGAGTTTGTCGTTCGCGTCGGCGAGTTCAAGCAGGAATCTGCACACGTTGCAACGCGCACAGGTGGGGACGACGCCGGTGCCCGACTCGGCATATTCGCTCGCCCTCTGACTGCTGAGGAGAAGCGGCAGCTGGATACGACCGGAAATATCGTCGTCGAACGAGTCGGCGGCGCGGCTGCTTTGGCCGGCGTGCAACCCGGCGACATCATCCTTGGCATCAATGGGCGGTCGATCGAGTCCGTCAAGCAGCTGCGAGATGCGGTGAAAGGGGCACCGGAGAACGTCGCGTTGCTCGTTCAGCGCGGCGATGACCAGCTCTTCATCCCGCTACGCAACGGCTAGTGGCTCGCCGGGTGAGATTCCGGATGGGCCAATTCGCCCTGCAACTACCGCGGAACTCTTCGATCGTTTGCGAGCTTAGCCATGTTTCAGTTCAAGGAGCCACGTCATGCCCAAGATCAGTAAAGCCAGAGTCGTCATTCTCGCCACACACGGGTTCGAGCAATCCGAATTGATGGTACCGCAGCGCAAACTCAAGGAAGCCGGGGCGGAGGTTGTAGTGGTATCTCCTGAGCGCGGCCAGATCCGCGGTTGGAAGGAGAAGGATTGGGGTGAGAGCGTGGCTGTCGATAAGTCTCTGGACGAGGTCCGCGCGGACGACTACGACGCCATAGTGCTGCCCGGCGGCCAGATCAATCCCGACTTGCTGCGGGTGAACCAGCAAGCGCTACGGCTCATTCGCTCATTCTTGGACGCAGGCAAAGTTGTCGCGGCCATTTGTCACGCACCCTGGTTACTGATCGAAGTGGGTGCCGTGAAAGATCGCCAGGTCACGTCGTACAAGTCCATCAAGACCGATGTCATCAATGCGGGCGGCAAGTGGGTCGACCGCGAAGTGGTCACCGACCGGAGCGTGATCACGAGCCGCAATCCAGGCGACTTAGATGCGTTCTCGTCGAAGATCATCCAGGAGATCGAGGCAGCGACAGCGGGCGGTGTGAAGTAGCACGATTGCCGGTGCGTTCCCCATCGTCGAATGTAAACTTCGTCTGCGTCTGCTGATCGTAGCGGATCGGAATGAACTCCGATGCGGAATGCCGGACGATGAAATCGGCAACTCTGACCTGTCCGCTCAGTCCTCCGTCACGGCATTCACACTCACGCTGATTCGATTTTCCACTTTGGTAACGCCGGGAGCAGCCCAGGCGGACCGCTCTGCCTCCGAGCGTTCCGCCCATGACCGCACCGTACCCTTGAGAGTCACTTCATGTCCGTCCGTTTCCACTGTGATGCGGTTCGCATCAATCTCGGCGCTGCGCTTCAATGCCGCTTCGATCTTGCGCCCGATCTCCATCGGCATGGCCAGCGGCCTTAGCTTGATTCTGTTGCTGATGCCAACTACGCCCCGCACTCCATCGACCGCATTCACTGCCGCCCTCCTCTGGTAGTCCCAATCCAGATTGCCTTCGAGCGTCACCCATCCGCCCTTGACGATCACCGCTACATGTTGCGCGGAGTACGACAGTTCCTTCTCTATCTCCGCAACCGCATCGCGTGCGATCTCCGGATCGGGTCGCTGGTCGACGAAAGGCAGGCGCACTTCGATGTCGTTCGCGACCCCGACGACGCCCGCAACGCGCTTGGCATCCTCTTCCGCATCCAACTTATGAAGATAGTTGCTCATGTAGCCGGTCAGCGTCACCACTCCATTCTTGGCCGCCACAGCCACGTCCGTAGCGTCGATAGACGGGTCCCGCTGCAACTCATCCTCCACATCCTGCTTGATTTCACTGTCAGATCTCATGGCATTCTCCAGGCGTGATCGGTTGATGTAATCCACGCGACACCCTTTGCACGATCAGCCAGGTTCGTGCGCACGATGCGATGCGATCACTCTTATCCGCCTTGATCTGCATATCCATCCTGTCTAGCGGGCGGTCGCGTACTTCCCTTCCACCTTGTCATCAACGGCTGAGGCCTGCACCAGTCTCTTCACGACCAAGATGAAAAGACCCGTCAACAGCAAGTTGAGTGCGAGGCTGAGCATGGCCACGGTTAGCACGGGCCCGCCGATTCCATAGCTCAAGCTGATCACCAGGATCCCGGCACCTACTTCGCCCCGCGGCCACATGGCGATCGCCAATGCAAGCCGCTCGCGCCAGTGCGTTTCCCGGCGATAGCAGAGCGCTGGTACCATTTTGCCGAGGTTCGCGAGCGCGGTCACGAGTAACACATGGACCACGAGAGCGCCCCACTCCAGCGCTGGCTGCGAGAACGTAACGGTTGGGCGTGCCACGGCACTTTCCGCTGCACGATCAGTGCTGAAATCCCCGAATATGGGCGGCATGCTCAACCCGACGAGCAGCATGAATGTTGCCGCAACGATAGTGCTGGCCCGCTGTTCGCCGGCACTCTCAGGGCCCTCCTGATGGCCCTCGCGCGCGTCGTCGGGATGGGGATCGCTGCCCTGCGGCCGCTTCATCAGGCACCCCAGTACAAACGCCGGCAGCAACACATCCACGTGGATCGGAGCGTTCTGGTCGATCGTCCTGCTGCCGAACTCGATGAGCTCGCATACGCCGGTGATGACGGCCGCATATGTCGCTATCCATGGCCAGTAAATCGGCACTGACACGCGATGCATCCACACGTACGCGGTGGCCAGCAGGCCAATCATGAGCACGGCGGCTATGCCCAACTGCCATGCCCAGCCGACGATCAGCGTCTGCAGTGGCACCAACAGCAGGACCGTGTCCAGATCATCGAAGATGACCAGGACACGCGCTTTCCTATAAACCCAGGTCGCACTGAGGCCGGCCGCAGCGAGCATGGAGAACAGGACTCCAGTGGCTGTCGGGGAGGCAAATCGACCGACCAGCAGGCTTTCCTTCCACGTCGCCCATGATGCCCATGCTTCGGGCGGAAGCATCGCGTACACAAAGTACAAGGTCACGAAGAGCCAAGGAAGGAAGGCGCCTCCGAAGGCCACGACATAGTCCCAGCCATAGCGCCTGAGATTGGATCGGTCCAGTTCGAACTCATAGCCGACATGAATCATGATGAATGCCAGGGAGATCATCGTCAGCGCGACGACGCCGTGCCGCGCCAGGGCATATGACGTCCCAAGCAGCAGCGGGAGCCACTGAGCGCCCAGCAATCCGAGCAGGAGCAACGCGGAGAACAGTGCCACGTTTCTCACCGGTCCTCCCTCATTTTCCTGCTGGAGCATTCACTGCGGCCGCTCCCGAACAACGTCGTGCGGATCCTTATCCCGGCGTAATCCCATGAAACGCGGATGCCGCAGTCTTCCCTCTCGCGTCCATTGAGAAAAACTCACTTGCCCGACCAGCTTGGGCCGGACCCAATGCACCCCCATGCCGGCTCGCACTTGCCCCGCGAACGGAGATTTTCCAGTCTCCAGAGAGGATAATCTTTTTCGCAGGCCGACCCGGACGTCCGTGTCGAACCCGGTACCCACCTTGCCCGCATACGTGAATCTGTTCCCTGCGTAATACCCGAGCAGCAGGGCACCGAAGCCGGCCAGCCGACCCTTCGGATCGGTGAAGCCGCCGATGACGAACTCCTGTTCTTCCCAGCATTTGAACTTCAACCAATCGCGCGACCGCCGCGACACGTAGACACTGTCGGAGCGCTTGGCTATCACGCCCTCCAAACCCTTGCGGCAAGCTCGCCGGAAATACACCTCACCGTCGCGTTCGCGATGCTCGGTGAAGCGCAGGGGATCGTGAAATCTGAATGCTTCTTTCAGCAATGCCTTCCGATGGATGAGAGGCACCTCTCTGAGGTCGTAGCCGTCCAGGTACAGCAAGTCGAACAGAAAGTAGAAGACCTGAACACCGAGGCGCAGCGCCTCGTCGGCATTGCGCAAGTGCATGCGGCGCTGCAGTTGCGCAAAGCTTGTGACATCGCCTTTGAACGCGACAATTTCGCCGTCGACGATGTAGCTTCGGGCGGGTTGCCCGGCGAGGGGCCCGACCAATTCGGGATAAGACGGGTTCAGCAATTTCCTGTTACGCGAGAGCAGACGAGAATCCGAGGGACTGCAGAATGCCAGACATCTCTCGCCGTCCAGCTTCGGTTCGAAAATCCAGCCCTTGCTGGAAAAAGACTTATCCACCAATGTCGCAAGCATCGGACCGAACCAGTTCGGCCGTGCACGTTTGCGCACATGTCCTCTCACTTCTTGAGGCAGTCTTCCGATAGGATCCCTGAGCTCCAATGTGCACCTCCGGGCAACTTATGCGCTTTGGTCGGAAGCACGACGGCAATCCACGCCAAGATCGTCGCCAACGGCGCGGAAATGATAGGCGGCAAAAGCACTCCAGCCACCGCGGCGCCAACCGTGCGCTTCTTCATGTACGCCGTGGAACCTCCAATTGAGACTCGGTCAGGCCGATGTCTTGCTATTTAAGACGCAGGTGCACTCGTCGCGTTGATCGGCATCAATTCGGCCAACCAGACTCACCTCCCCCGCGAGGCCGGCCAGCCGGGTCCCGCGCGCAAAGGGACAACTCCAACATTGACGCCGATCAAGGTCGCGTTGCTGCGCAGCCCTCAGACTCGTGATGCAATTCTGTGGGGATTGCCGGAATCTCAAGGCGAGACGTTCTTTCGCCTGCAACAATTTCAATGACAACGTCGACGGAAACCGTCTGGATCAGACTGGCGCTCGGCTCCCAGCTCGGCATGCTGATCTATTTCACGATCGACAATCACGTCAATCTCTACCCTTGGAACTACCTGCGCTCCCCGGCCGCCGAATTGCCGAGTACGCTTGCGGCCTGGATCCCATTTTCTCTGATCATGCTGGCATTTGCCTTCCGCCTCCGCTGGGGCATGTTGATCGGAACTGTCTACGCGTATGTCTGGTTACTGCTGCAAATCAGGCAATGGTGGATACCGTACCTATTTGGACGTACACGATTGCATCGTGACTTCACCTGGTACCATGAGCACGGTTACGCCGAGACGCTGAAGGTCCTGCCACCCATCGGCGAACGTCCCGTTCCCGATCTCCAGCACACGGCCCTGCAACTGCTCTCTCTATTAGTCGTCGTAACAGCGACAGTTGCTTGCTGCAAGGTCTGGAAGGCTCCAGCGGAATTCGCCCACCGCGACACCGTTGGAAATGAGGGGTACGCTACTGACCTCGATCACGGAGCGAATCCAATGACCACGGAGCGTGCGATCCTCGCGGGCGGCTGCTTTTGGGGCATGCAAGATCTCATCCGTCGCCACCTCGGCGTCGTCTCGACGCGGGTGGGCTACGCCGGCGGCAGCGTGCGCAACGCGACCTACCGCAATCACGGGACTCATGCCGAGGCGATCGAGATCGTGTTTGATCCGGCCAAGGTGAGCTATCGGCAGATTCTCGAGTTCTTCTTCCATATTCACGATCCGAGCACGCCCAATCGCCAGGGAAACGACATTGGGACGAGCTATCGATCAGCAATCTTCTATACCAGCGATGAACAGAAGCGAATCGCCGAGGACACCATCGCCGACGTCGACGCGTCGGGTCTGTGGCCAGGCAAGGCTGTTACCGAGGTCGTCCCGGCGGGCGATTTCTGGGAAGCGGAACCCGAGCATCAGGACTACCTTGTGCTGAATCCCGGCGGGTACACCTGTCATTTCATCCGGCCTCACTGGACGCTACCGGTTCGAAAGAAAGATATCGCCTGATATCGGGGAATTTTGATTGGGCTGTTATGACGCAATTCGTGCCATCGCCAATCCGGCCGATCCGTTCACTGCGGAACCGACAACCAGAATGTTTCCGTCAGACTGAATGGCCAGATCGCGCGCGTTATCAGTGGCACCGAAGAAATCGATTGTGACCAGGCCGGCGGTGCCGAAGCTCACCGACTCACGAGCGTAGGTTCCCTGATCGAGAAGCGAACGCTCGAAGCTGTAAGCTTGATAGCGGGGCGCGGGAATTATTCTCAAAGTAGTGTCCAAGGCGCATGCCTTCGCGCGTCGTTGGCAAGCCGGCCCGGTGCTGGTAGATGAAACAAAGGGGACTCCCCATGCCGACTCAGAAATACCTGCTCATCCAGAGAAGCGTTCCGGGAAAGAAGGAACCGCCTTCTCCCGCGCAAATGCAGGAGATGTACGCCGTATTCAGTACCTGGAAGGAAAAGTTCAAGGACAATATCGTGGATATGGGAGGCAAGCTCAAACCCGGAGGCAAGATCGCGAGCGCGTCCGGGGTAACGGACGGGCCGTTCATAGAGGCCAAGGAGATTGTTGGCGGGTACATGGTGGTCGCCGCCGACAACTACGAACACGCGCTCGAAATCGCGAGAGAAGGCCCCGGAATGATGATGCCGGGATCAAGCATTGAGATTCGGGAGATAGCGACCCCCTGAAAACGCCCGGCCTGGTCGAACACTTTTTCCGGCACGATTACGGCCGGCTGGTCGCCATGCTCGCGCGCCGAGTCGGCGTGCAGCATATCGAGCTGGTGGAAGACGCGGTCCAATCCGCGCTCATGGCTGCGCTTGCGGCCTGGACGCAGCAGTGCCTGCCGGCAGACCCGGGCGGCTGGCTCTACAAGGTCGCCTACAACCAACTGATTCAGGACCTTCGCCGCAAGTCGGGTCGACTGAAGATTCTGGAACAAGCGGCTGGGGATCTTTCGGATGGAGCTGCCTCTCCGGCAGATCCGCTTTTTTCCGATGAGATTCGCGACGATATGTTGCGGATGCTCTTCGTCTGCTGCGACGAAGCCATTCCTTGGGAATCCCGTCTTGTGCTGGCCTTGAAAACGCTGTGTGGTTTCAGCACTGCGGAGATCGCGCTACGGCTTTTCACTTCTGAAGCCAATGTGCACAAGCGCTTGGGCCGCGCACGCGACCGGCTACGGCAGGCTCCGCTGGACGTGGAGACGCCACCGCTCGACAGACTTCGCTCCCGGCTTCCCGGTGTGCACGGAGTCCTCTATCTTCTCTTCAATGAAGGATATCTTTCCGCGCGTGCCGAACAGACAATCCGACGCGAGCTTTGTGACGAAGCCGTAAGGTTGGCGATGCTGCTGGCC
>Ga0307513_10010056_pt1 | contig 11920 bp, 15 predicted proteins | sample 15_EM_MG_FD_202174 | JGI IMG/M metagenome (GOLD analysis project Ga0307513, IMG submission 202174) | Populus trichocarpa ectomycorrhiza microbial communities from riparian zone in the Pacific Northwest, United States - 15_EM | ecosystem: Host-associated > Plants > Roots > Unclassified | place... | reverse complement strand
GATAGTCTCACAGAGAAGCAGAGAGACGAGCTACTTCATGCAAACCAGGTGGCTCTTCGCGCCCTCTTTAAGAAATTGAACTCAATTGCTGCAGTCCTGATCGACACCTTTCCCATCTGTAAGTCGTACTAGGTACCCGCCTCGGCACGGACCCTATGTTTAAATAGATCACAGTGCAGTACTACCCAAGTTGGTTGCCAGGAGGCGGCTTTCAAAAATGGGCCGCTGACTGCCGGGTTTATGTGGAACACATTAGATTCACGCCATGGGAATCCGTGGTCAGAGATACGGTATGACGTGTACCTGTGCAGCCTCATTCCTAACTAAATCTTGTCTTCAAGAACCTCGGGATCAAACGTAATAGCCTTGCGTCTCTGCTCGTCGAATTAAATGGACCGATCGATGCCGCGAGGGATGCTATTGCTTTCATGTATGCAGGTATGTCCGTCGTTTGTGGGTCAAACAGGTATCGGTTCGCTAACATGACAGTTTATATGCAGCCGGCGCTGAAACGGTTTGTTTCTTTGGTTCCAACTCCGCAGTCGGGATTATTGAATAAGATATAGACCACCACCTCTACTCTAATTGGCGTCTTTATACTGCTCATGTATCCGGATGTACAAGCGAAAGTTCATGCCGAGTTTGATGCACTTATCGGCCACGACCGACCACCTACGCCTGAGGACCAACTGCCTTACTTAGAAGCAGTGTGGAAAGAAGTGCTACGCTGGCGTCCTCCTTCGCCTCTTGGTCGGTGTCTGCTTTAATGTCTTAAATAATCTTTCGAGGGACCTGATCAGGTCTCAGGTATGCCACACGTTAGCTCCGAAGAGGACGTCTGGGATGGGTACCATATCCCTCAAGGAACCACCATCTTTACGAACATGGGGTCCGTCTGGAACCACATGGGAGGTCCTCCCCTGACATCGCCTCTAGTGCTATGCTCCGTGACCCTCAAATCTGGGACAATCCAGAAATCTTCGATCCGGGTCGGTTCCTCGTGAATGTTAAGCCAGGGACGTATGACCCTCGGTCCGTGCTTTTCGGATTCGGGCGGAGGTAAAGTTGCGACAGCTATATTCCCTAAGGAACCCCTAAACATTCTGCTAGGATGTGCCCCGGGAAGCCCCTCGCGGACAAAATCGGATTCGCTTTCTTCGCCGCGATTGTTTGGGCGTTCCATATCGATCCATTGCCGGGAGAGGAGCGCCCTACGCCTGCCACTGCCAAATTTAACGACGCTGCGGCTTCGTGAGTGCTACAACACGTTATGGTTTACCGTGGATTCTCATTCCATACCCCACCTCTAGACCACCGGTCCCATTCCGTTGCGTGTTTACCCCTCGCTCTGAAAATATAGCCACGACGTATATGACGAAGTAACCAAGCGCATCTATGACTAAGAATTTGACTGGTATGATCCCTTTGACCTGATAGTCTACCCCCGATAGGTTCTTACGGGATATTTGGGAGTGCAAAGTTCACGCCCTGGATTGGAATCCGACGATCCTCGTCTCTGTCCCATTGTAGTTGTAGCAACGTTCCCTCTCATATCTGAACTATGTCCTGCGCGATTAGTACTCTTGTACTCCCACTCAGAGCCATGTATGATGACTAACACATCTAAGCAAAGTCGTTCAGAGTTCTAGTGATCTCCCATCCGGACTGGATCTACGACATGGACAGGTCTCGCACGGGTAGTCCATTTCCAGTTGAGAAAGTTCTCCTGAGCAGGTACTCAAGAACCACAAGGCTGTGCCCATGCTGTTGGCTAAAGAACCGTACCCAGTTGCATACATGAGCGGAGTGTAGAGCGATTCTACAAGACGAAAGAGGGTCCATGATAACTACGGTTAACCAGCGACAAAGAACAACCGGTGAAGGGTGTGCGAGGTAGCCAGACAATGACGGACACGTTCCCGGATTTTGTGCATCGGACACCATGGAGACTTGCATGGAGTGGATGCAAACGGCAGATTCAAAGTGTCCCTCTCGCGTCTATTTATTCCACAGTACGGCCGTGTGTGTATTCTTCTTCTGTGATATGCAAATTTCGACCGCAATGCTCAACAACTATCCCCGTAAGCTGTTGTCGCCATTTTCAAGTCAACCATACCCCACACTACTTCTTTACAAGTAGTACGGGCCATCATCCGTCCCTTCGATCCCTCAGCTGCAAACTAGAATCAGACTTCCATGAGCGTCCAGCTGACAAGCGTTTGATAGCGCGCCAGCGTCGTTACGTAGTGGTGTATCGGCTGGCCATTAGGTGACAACGGACCGCACATTTCTGGTAGCCTCCACTAGAGGTTTGCCAACTGGGGCACCACTCTTGGCACTCCAAAATCGAATGTGTTGTCATTGGACCCGGAGACGATGTGCCGTCCATCGGGAGAGTACGCAACGGATATCACATTGTCGGTGTGACCATTTAGCGGCTTGCTGATGGTAGCACCAGTCCCTACATCCCAGATCCGAATTGTCTTGTCAAAGATGTGCCGCCCATCGGGAGAAAAGGCAATGCACTGCACATGGTGAGTATGCCCCCCTAGGGGCCTACCAGCTGCAGCATCCATTTCAGTATCCCAGATTCGAATGGGGTGATCCGCAGGTCCAGAGATGATGTGATATCCATCGGGCGAGTAAGCGATGGACCACACACCCCTCTGGAGGTTTTCCCACTGCAGCACCGGCCTCGGTATCCCATATCCGAATGGCCTCATCATCGGATCCGGAGATGATGTGCTGTCCATCGGGAGAGTAAGCAACACACTGCACACTCCCAGTATGCCCCCTTAGAGGCTCGCCGGCTGCAGCACCAGTCTCGGCGTCCCAGGTTCGAATGGAGTAGTCATCGGCTCCAGCGGCAATGTGGTATCCATTTAGGGAATAACTCACTACATCTGAGAATGCAATCCCATCCTTGACAACCACTCCCAAAGCCCTCATCGGTTGGGGAGTGTCCTGTTGGGCTATGCTTTGAGTTTATGGAGCGACGAGCGTAGAGATTCTACCTATCCAGACATTATTAGCTGCCCGCGACGGACGGTTACAAAGGGACGAACGGTAGCGTTTGCAAAACTTAGTAATTCCAGAGAACAACTACGCTTCCCAATGACAACTAGGTCTACGTTTCCTTTTCGGATATAGCGGACGGTCCGGTGATCAGGACTGACCGGGTCCTTGTTGCTCGGGCACGACAGAGGAAATGATAATGTAGTTTGTGTGTCCAGCATTGCCTTCCTCCTCAACGATTCATGATCGGTGCGTGTGCGGATCTCGCAAGATGTGCGGGCGAGAATGAGTACTTGCGCGAAAGGCCCACCCGATGCGCAACTCCAGCCCTTATGTGACGTTCTATGGCGTACTATACTCAGAATAAAGGTTTTGCAGCCTTCCCCCTCCCCAAAGACATTCGGATTATGTACCGCTACCCAGTTCCTTCCTCGAACTTACGTGCCTTGCGCTATCGACGCAGTATGTGGGGGTGTCCACGGTCATCAGCGCAGGCAGTGCGAAATCTGTCCGAACAGTAAGAGATCAAGCGGAGAATAATTAGGCAGACGGCAGACGAGCACGCCATTGGGGTCTTTGGGTATCAGTAGCACGGGGTCATGCCTTTGAACGGCTGGCCGTATTCGGAAATCCGTTATTCGAGAAGTCTGGAAGACATTCAAAAACGCTGTCCTGTGAGACAAGTCGATAGCTTCCTGGGCTGCTTGAATTCGCTGATAGGGTTGGCTGTGGTACGGAAGAGGACCAATTTAGGAAACACCAGACCCGCGACAGCAGGCAACGGGTAGAAATTACAGGTTCCGAGACCAAAGGTCGACCAACTCCATACAGAAGGTGGAATACAGTTGTGGACCTCATATCTAATTATAACGTACTTGAGCCGTTCCCATTTGCTGGAAGTTGTGACGGCGGCTCTCCATTCTTGAATCCTCCAGGCGAAAGAGCGGCAGCCAGCTTGGAGTCCTGAGTACTCCGCACCATCAGTGAGTCCAAGAGCATACTAGAGAGCTGTTAGAGGGTGGTCTGCAAGTTGTAGGATGGATGAGGCGCGAACTTGATTTCTTCTTGGAGAGCCTGCTGCTTGGCTTCCATATTAGTCAGTTGGGTGTGATAGTCTCCGTTCTTCTGAAAAGAGTAGGCAACAGATCAGACGCCTGTTGAAGCGCCGGAACAGGCAAGGAAACCCACTGCCGTCACACGGTCAAATCGGTCACGAAGGTTCAAAAACCTCAATAGTAGGGTTTGGATGAATTGATTGTACTCGATAGTGAGCTGTGTGACCCACTTATTCTTATAACTGACGGCCGTTCGGCGTTGAGCCTCGAGCTAGGAAGTGGGGCTATCAGATCATAGCGGTTAAGTGGAGCACAGTGTGCCATGTGCACCTTGGCTTGCTCAGAGAGTTGTCCAGAGGGAGGCGCCGGGGCGTTTGTATCTTGCATGGGTGTATCATCCATCGTGGTAGCTATCAAGGGGCCAAGGCGTGTTTTACTCTTGTAACATAACTCGATTTCTTAATTCTACGGTTCTATCTCATCTAGTATCATAGTCACAGCTATGTTAAACAGCATCATTAGAACATAAAAACAGTTTCCTTCACGCGCGGTCATACTAGCATAAGGATCAGCAACTATCTGCAATGGCTGTAATGGTCCTCACCTGGAGAAGCATTGACGTAGGCCACACCGACGCTTTCTGCTTCTGGTCAATGTAGAACCATGTGCTGGTCCCATGCAAGTCCTGCGCATAGCGGCGGAGCTTGCCCGACGGTCCCGGGGCGCGACGGATATTTTTCAGGCTGAATATCAACTTAAGGACGTGCGCGGTGGCCTTCAGGATAGGCACGTCAGGAGTGGATCGATTCGAAATGGACCAACGTACACGGAGGACAAATGTCTCGCCGAGCAGCGCGGCAACACCATCGCCAAGGAAGATCGGAGCCTCGCTGCTGATATCCACTTCGAATCTGCGAACCTCCGTTTTGATCTACGGAAAGTCAGTCCGGGATTCCGGAACGGGAATGTTTTGTGCCCTGACCCCTTCCATGTTCGCCTTCTTCAGGCTCAGGAATACTTGATCGCCGGGCTGCAGGTCGATCTTCTCCTCATACCCAGGAATTACCACCCCCTTCGCCGTCACCTCACGCAGGACACCTGGGCACACGGGGTCCAGACGAATCGCCTCACGCGCGTAGAGCTCGAGAACCTCCATCGCGTTATTTGAACTACTCAGAGCCGCCTCGACAATCTTCTTCTTGAACCGCTCGTTGCAGTGTTCAAGGTAAAAGTTGACAACGTGCACAAAGACTGTGACGGTTAGGGCGGTCCAACGGAAGCAACGAGGGTAACTCACTCATCGAGAGCTCTACTGTGGCCAGCACCGCCAGCGCTAGTACGTCGTTGATGATCTCCTCTTTCGTCAGGCCAGACATCGCAAGAACCTTGTAAACGTGGTAGTCACGCGATTGATTGCCGATAGCAAGCGACCAGAGCAGGTCTTTGACCCATCCGATCCCGGACCCGAGCGTCTGCTTGACGTTGGTAGTGAGCAGAGTGGAAGCGGTGCCACGTACCCCGCTGTCGAGACTATCCACATGCATGCGTAGGTGGTACTGGAGCATCCTCGCATGCCTCTTCGCAGTATCTTTCAGCTGGTTGATCATTGCGGCGTCATTTTCCATAAAGATGTATCTGTTAATGGTCAGCGACAAGTCGAAAAAGAGAAAGTCCCTCACGAGAATATGCTCTTGAATGCCTCGTCTGCCTGCTGCTCGAAGATCACTCCATGTGGCCGCTCCCCCGTCTTCAGTGGCAGCTCGATCTCGTCCGCAATCCAGTGGATCGGCGCAAGGTTCAGCACGTCCTTGACGATGTCGATGTTTTGAATACCATCCCCAACGAGTCCAAAGGACTTGCTGTGCAGAAGCGAGCGGACATAGAGCTGGATCTGGCGGCATGCCTGTATGCCATCATCACCATGATGAAAGAGTGCCTTGGCGATATGCCGGGAGCTGCGGTGGCTGCTGACATCATCGATTGTCGTGAGGTAACCCTTTCCATGGAGAAGATCCTTCGCGCGTGTGGCGTAACTTGTCTTGAAGTTCCTGGCACCGCGCCCGAGGAAGTCGGAGACGGCAGAGAAGGCTTCGATTGGGAGGGGTGCGTGCGAAGAAATGGGGCGCTCAAACGAGTATCTCTTTGCGATGCCACGCTTGCTCAAAATCTCTTTCATGCGCTCCGGCGTGACCATCGGGAACCTGTGGTACGGTGAGAAATGTGAAGTATGCGCAGAAAGGAGACACACCAAGTGAATACAGAGTCCTTTGGATAGTGGTGGGGGAGAGTGCGGAGCAGCAGCGGACCAAGCGCACTCCCAAGCCCCGGGTTCGTCGGGTCGGGCTTGCAATCGGCATAGCCCCAGCTAGTGTAGTTGAACGGTGTCATGTCTTGCGCAAAGAAGCGGTCTCCTCTTGTCAATGAAATTGCGTCTGCGAGGATGGCACGGCTGATCGTGTAGCCTAGAATTTGATTAGGACTTTGTGCTCAATCCACACGAGAGACTAACCAGGGCAGAGTCCTGCGCCGTGTCCGGGAATCTTAGTCTCCTCCGCTTGCATTCCGGGGTAGAGCTCCAGGCGATCAATTGATTCGTACAACTTCTGAGCAGCCTCCTGTATGGATGTGAGCAAACAACGACCAGTCCTGGGTCGGAAGCACACACCCAGATTTTCTTTCTTGGGTTCCATTCTTGGAACGATTTATACGCTGGAGGGACGTGAGCCACCTATTGGGAGAAGCAAAATAATTGACTCACGCTTGAGGCCAAGGGAGATCCTGAACTCGTTGAGCTGCGACTCGTCAGTACGTGGGCAACCACTGAATGAAGGATGCCCACCGTGCAGCAGCCCCAAGCCCTCGCCTGGAGGATCGTCATCACCTCAATGATACGTAAAGCAGCAGGGGTTCCCCGAGCTTTGAATGCCCCCGCCGGGCTCGCGGTTCCATCTTGGAGGATACGTGCGAGGTCGGTATCACGGAATCTTCCGTTCTCGTCACGGTGCAGGCCATGAAACGTCCATTTGGTGATGTCCGAGTTGATCTTATCCTTGAGATGCTTCGTCACTTCCTTGAACTCTGGGATTGTAATGGTCTTCGGAGGCGACGGAAACGTCTTGGTGAACAGGTCTTCTACCCAGCGCTCCTCTGGCTGAGAAATAGTCGAGTGCCCTGGAGGACGAGTCAGAGACCTTTGTGTGAAAGCAGCAGGAGGGACGGACAACGGTAGAGCAAGTTGTACTCTACGCTGTTGGTGTTCCCACGTCCGCGTTCGGCGACCGAGTGGTCCTTCTTCCGAATTTCTTCAAACGGGCTTAGTGACCAAGGGTTCAAATCTGTGAAGAGATTAAGGATCCTGGGCGAGAGTGAGAACAAGCAAGAACAGCAAGCAGGAAGGAACTGACGAGTGGAGGTAGTCGCCGAACACAGCAGAGGCAAAGTGCCCACAGTTGATCAGTCGAGCGGTGTTGAAGATCTGGTCGTCCTGTAGCATCTTCTGTTCCTCGCTGCGTTTTTCCCATTCTTCGCCGTGGCTTGGGTTCGTCCAGCGCTTGCGCTCGTTGATCTCGAGGAGCTTGTCCCTGAGGGTGAGGTAAGTAAGAGTCGACTTGGGCGTAATATACAACGGACGCGATGTAGTTGTGCTGGCGGCAGTAGAGCACGAGGAGAGCACATGCAATAGGAGGGAGGAAGAGCAACCGGTCTTCCGCAAACACATCATTATGCAGCTTTCCCCTTCCTGTCTTGTTCCGCACCATGTCTTGCTTCGCTTGGTCGTTCCCATACAGAGGGGCTAAGTCGACGTACGAGGACGTTTCATTCTGCGTCCAGTCGGCGTGATTGGTCCTGAAGCAGGTATGGATGACAAGTGTGGCAAAGCTGAAACTGATGGGTCAGAGAGGAGCGAGAGAGAATGGGCATGGATTCAATCACGCACCCGAACATGAGCGAAGAGTTTCCAGCTGGGTGCTGCACAAAGTACTCGCGCTCGAGCAAAGCCTTGAAGATAAGCTCCGGGTCTGGGAGCTCCGCAAGGGGCATGGCGTGAGAGCCTTGAACGTTGCGGGAGTAGGCGTGGCCAGCTTTGCCGAGGGCAGGGAGGTTGACATTGTTCAAAGAACCATCAGCTTTACGAAATTCGTAGCGAGGACCGATATACGTAGCAGCTGGATGAGGGAGGTCGTTGTAGAGGAGCATGACCACCTTGTTCTCGAGCCACTGGCTAAAGCGGCTGTCCGGTAGGTTCGAAATCAAATAGAGAACCTTTTCCAGCTTTGGGGAGAAATGAATTAGGATATGGACTAAATGTGGTTGGGTGAACAGCCTTTACCAGAAGCTTGCGATCATCAATTGCGCGGGGATTAGCGATAGCGTCGAGGATGGCGCCGATGGCTCCAACACCGGCGTGAGTATGGAACCCACGGAGAGCTTGTTCGCGGATAGATTCGATGTCTTGGGCGAGTCGACTCTGGTAGTGAGAATAATCTTCATCCTCACCGCGGGCTCCAGGCATGGGAGCGCGAGCATTGTGGACGGTTTCGACGGCGACAGCAGTCGTGTGCATGGCCGCATCCTGAGGGTGTAGTCAAATACGGCGAGTGTGAGTGCATGGGGGAGAGACGAACGAATGCTGAGCGAATGAGCGTTGTCATCGTAGTTATTCTCAACTACAACGACGGTGATGATGAGAAGGAGGAGACGCAGTAATGGTCGGCTCCAAGTTGAGAGGGGCTGTTGTGTTTGGCTCGAGGCTTAAATTCACGCGCCGCTCGGGAGGAGCCCTGTCGCCAATCGCGAGGCACGTATTGGCATTTCTATTCGGCCATAGGCTTCTCGGTGGAATTTGAGGATCTTGAGGATCTTGGGGTGCCAGGATCGAGAGACAGAAGCGCCTGACTCAATTCCCCATCATTGCATTGGCGGCGTCATACATTGAGGATCGACGAGCGCACAACTCTCCTCGGCCTGTGATATTGTATAAGGTACATGGACTCGATTGGTGATCTTTAATGGAGTTGGGTCGAACATATACACTGTTTTGTCCACCTGCCAGCGCGAGCATTCGCTTCGTTTTTGGGATCAGCAAACTATATCACGACCTTAGAAAACGCACTAACCGGGTTTTTCACGTATTACAAGCCTCAACATGCCTGTGAAACCACAAGGCGGTGGGTGGTTCATTGGTTCAGCAAGCCCATCACCCACATATAGCACCCATCCGGCCATGCTTTGGTCAAATACACCTAAGATTATATACATAGAGTCGGTTGGCTAAACAACGTTTTCATAAACTACCATCCCCAAGGCACGTTGGAGGGACATGCTGTATCGTAATGTCGGCCTCTATAATGAATGGTGGTAATATAGCCACACAGAAGTTACTTTAGCGATAAATCATGCTATGCTGGACCTCTCGCAGCCAGCTAGCAATGGAGTCACGGTCCTTCTCAACAAATCTAAAGTAACAGCCGGGTCGCTCTAATTTGCAGCGTCGTCGCCATAACCTGGGGGTACAAGAGCAGAGCTAAACTGATATTTTAAGGTGTTATTGCTTGCTAGCGTGCGAACGAATAATATGGCCGCCCTGAGATGCATTAGAACCCCATCAGAAGTTGAGTAAGTTTATTTCACAGCTAATTAATAAGGCTACTTAGAACTTGAGGACCACCATCGCCGATGGGAGTCCTTGTTCATATATAGTGGATAGCACACGTTGAATGGCCCGTGACGGCTCGTTCGGGATTTCAGTGGGTTGGTGGAGGCAATAATAGTAGGTAGGCCATGGGATAGACAACGTCCCTGGCGTTCCGGTGGTGAATTAAATCATAAGAGAGTTAAATTTCGAAGTTTCTTGTAACCCTCAAGGCGTAGCTTGAGGCGGTCGGACGACAGAGACACAGCGGAGGATCTTTCGAGAAACTAACTGTCGATGTCATCATATAAGTAATAACTCATGGGCATAATATCAGCGGAGCGGAGTATACTATGATATGGCCGATTCGCGCCTTGGGCATTGTACCGCTGATGTTGCTGGTTCGAGTTGCGACGTATTGAAAGCCGAAGGAGCGGCGAGTGAACACCCCTCTTTTGCATTACCTGAGTGACTCTGTAGCCTTCGACTATACGATCTCGACAATTTCAGCACGCGATTCGCCTGCCCTCGGTCCTTGGCCGGTCCATCCGATCCTGCAGGCGATTCGTCCACTCGTCGAGAAGCACAAGACCTCGAGTACTGATGCAGTTCTACACTGGAGGTCATTTTTTGTCGAGGTTCGGCAGCACGTTCCATATCTCCCAGCTTGTACAGTGACGTCTGGTGGCCTGGTTCAGCGTCCTGCGGCTAAGACGAGTATCTTCTAAATCTTCTTTACACTTGGCAGGCTCCATCACCCTTGCGTTTGGTATGAAACGGGTGTGGCGCATTCTGCTGCGTCGAGGTCGTGTACCACGTCAAACACGCACATTTCAGTTGTCCAATATCTTCTGTGAGTTAGTACTGATCTAGTCCCTTCCTGCTCTTAATATTTTGCTCGTTTCTTCTTTGCTTTCCTTGGGCAGGTCGGTGATGTCCGTACGTCCTTCTCTTATAAATTTATGTTCCACTTTGAGTACCAAGATTCGCGAATAATAATAATTGCAGCTGGCTCAGGGTGTTATTGTCACAAAAGCATTGTCGGTTTGGAAGAGGGATGTAGCTGCTTAGGTGACCAATTGCAAACAAGGTGGTGATTGTTCAAGGCGCAAATCTACAGACATGTATGACCCTGAGGCGGTCCACCAGTCGCTCTCACCCTCAACCAGCACTATCATCGTTGACAGAGAACGAACTTCCAATGTAGTCGGTACATGCTCGCTTGCATTCTTGTAGTTATAGGTCATTGCGACCTCACATAATTATCGTGCTATAATCTGGCACAGGTGCATTGTCCAAATGTCGCACACTGGCCCGTCCAGTCGAGGGGTACCTTCGTCCCATCAAACGTTTCAGAACTGGTGTAGTACTACGTTGGAGGTCAGCCTTAGGCGGCCCTCGCAAGACGTTCCCTACCTGCCAGCTTGTACGAATAATCGAACACGCCGAATCTCCCGGTTGAGCATCGCGAGCTTGCGGCGAAGGTCGCTCGCCCTCCAGTTTGTGCTTGACAGGCTACCACCGTATGCAGGTTCCAATGTGTATGTGAGATCCGCGCCGTGTTCGCGCGTCTTCCTGCAGAGCTGAGGTCATAACGATAGTCCGTTGACCGTGTCCACATACCTACGCTTCTTCTGTGGACTTATGGTGATCCAGTCGTCCCTTGCTATTGTTGTACAAAAATTTGAGCATCTTCATTTCCTCCTCATTTTCACTCTGTATATCGATGGTGCCCTCCTGTGGTACCGCGTTAGGGGGAAGTGGACTGTCGTTAAGTTTCAAGACTTTAGAGTGACAACGGCTACGGCGGACCTGCATTTAATTGTCTTGCCCACTTGGGTCACAAGGGCACCGACAGGGTCTGTGGCGAGGAAATTGTGAGGGGCAATGGCAAAGCTGGGAGCGAAGATGAACAAGCGCTGAGTCTTGACACGGTATCAAATCCGAATGAAGATACGATCTGAAGCTTTCGCATCTGCTTCGTTTGTGCAGGTCCTTGGCCAGCTACAAGGTTCCGATACCATGCGATTCTAAATATCGAGAACACTTTCGGTGTTGTATCTCGTCCTTGAGGATACGCTGTTCTCGACCTACTGGAGCAATAAGAGGAGATTTACCCCAACTAGCGGACGTACAAACAAAATAGCTTAAGCAATATGCATAGTCATTACCTCCTCGTTGTCCGCTCTCAGCCCATTCCATCAGTGGAGAACACGCT
>Ga0307513_10010055_pt1 | contig 11920 bp, 9 predicted proteins | sample 15_EM_MG_FD_202174 | JGI IMG/M metagenome (GOLD analysis project Ga0307513, IMG submission 202174) | Populus trichocarpa ectomycorrhiza microbial communities from riparian zone in the Pacific Northwest, United States - 15_EM | ecosystem: Host-associated > Plants > Roots > Unclassified | place... | reverse complement strand
CCATGCGAAAACACATTTTCAAAACTTCCAATATTTTTTGTATATAAAAAAACATTCAAAATATGTTAGGGTATTGGCCGTATGCAACACACAAGAAAACAAATTTGATATATATGTATATTTGTCCACTGTGTAAAAAAACAAAAACGGGTATTCTAAAAAAGAATGAATTTAGCATTATGAAGACTCCTGATCAACCTAAAAAAAACCTGATGATTTTGGTGGTAAAGGGGAAGGATAAAAAAAAAAGCAGAAAACAGCTCAAACAAGGTTAAAAAAACAAAATATTTCTTTCTGTGCTTTTGTCAATCTTCTGGCGAATATGAGCTAAACTCCTACACTGTTCAAAAGAGGTATACACCGTCTCCAGCACGTGGGGTCCAAAATTGAGTAACAACAAAGACGGCGGTGATGTTTTAGAAGTAAACACAGTGGAGCTGCTTCAATCAGGGGGGCATGAGTCTAAAACCATGATACACGCTGACCGTTACTATCTTCCTACAATAATCCCGAAAACGCATGCATCATTTGGCTATAAAAGTCGGAGGAGGGATAGAACAGAAGAGGAGAAAAGGGGTGAGGAGTAAGAGCGGAGAAAAAAGAAAGAGAGAACAGGGGAGGTCTAGAGAAGGGGAACAAAAATACAGGAGAAAAAAGGGAGACACGAAGGAGGGCCGAACAAAAAGACGGGAACAGAGGAGCAAAGGAGTAGAAACAAGAGAAACCGAACGGCGAAGCAAAGAACACAAAGAACATGAGAGCTAAGTCACCATCGTCTTCCTCTTTGCCAAAACCAGGAAACCAGCAGAGGAGAACTTTTCTTAAACCATAGACGGACCAACAACAAGAAAAAACGATAAGACCTTAGATTTTATCAGGCAATAAAACAATGCAGCTTACCTTAGGTAAGACGTATTTGGGGTGCTAATACCTTTTCTTTACACAACCAAACCCCGTACCCGATCTCTGAGACCAGTTAGGGTTCCTAGTGACCAAAATTCTAGGTGGCGACTCCCATTCCATGTATGTTTATTTCTTTTATTTAAGAATTAATATTATGTCTGACCTTAAAGGATGAATATTTGGAATATTGTGTTTGTATTCTTGAATAGTATGATGTTTGAGATGTGGTGTGATTGAAATGTGTATCAGTAATGAATAATGGATGTGTAACTTGAGACCTCTTGGTATAAGGGAGACTTTGCTGAAATTTCTGAAAAAATTTCAACAAACTTTGTATGAATGCGAAAAAATAATAATTTCACCATGTTTCTCCCTTTTTATGATTGATGTGTTAATCCCGGAAATGGGGTTATTACATCATCAATCATTTTGCTCATTTTATATTAGGGTTTGATATAGACTTTAATATTTGGAGGTGTAAAACTACACGGTAGAGTATACCCTCAAGTATTAAAGATGCAAAGTGCAAAATAAATGCGATGCTAAAATTCAAATTTTAGAATGGTTAAGATTATACCCGATGAGGTGGAGACTTCCTTACAAAGGGAGATCTGTCTTGGATGTTAGATGAGACTAATGAATAGAAACTTGACCTAGAAAAATGATCAAACAACAAGGTAACTTATCTTAGGTAGAGTGCACTGAGAGTGATGCATATTTCCCTTACTCAAACTCTTGCAAACCATATGGTTCATAATAACCATAATATTAGATAGCAATTCCTGAACCTTAATTATAATTTTATGATTACAATTATGTTCGAGCTTAAAGGATGATATAGACTTTAATATTTGGAGGTGTAAAACTATATGGTAGAGTATACACTCAAGTATCAAAGATGCGAAGTGCAAAATAAATACGATGCTAAAATTCAGATTTTAGAATGGTTAGGATTAAACCCGATGAGGTGGAGACTTCCTTACGAAGGGAGATCTGCCTTGGACGTTAGACAAGACTAACAAATAGAAACTTGACCTAGAAAAACAATTAAACAACAATGCAACTTATCTTAGATAAGGTGCACTGAAGGTGATGCATATTTTCCTTACACAACCAGTCACTTACTCAAACTCTCGCAAACCATAGGGTTCATAGTAATCATAATATTAGTTGGCAACTCTTAAATCTTAATTATAATTTTATGATTAAATTCAAAACTTTTTTTTCCAACAATACCTCTCTGAAAGCATTTTAGCGTGTCGTCCCAACATCACCCCGTGACAATTACTATATATATAAAAAAGGAGTATAAGAAGGTAGTGGATAGAAGACTTTGCTCAGTTTCTATGTCTCTAAACAGTCCCTCTATCCCCTATTTATATAAGAGATATGGAAAACCGTTGCTGGTAGAATTAAACTCTGCCATTTTGAACCGTGAAACAGAATTAAATTTTTCCATTTAAAACCATTAAACACGACACATATTCTAGACGTTTTAAGGTTTAATATCTAATGTTAAAAAAAAAAAAAATACCCAGGTATTAAACAAGAGAAAAAGTGATCAACAATGTATAAAACCTGATAAATTCATTGTTGGTGAACTGGGGATAATGAAATCGAGATGCATTAATTATTCAGCTTCGTTTAATCTGAAGATGATCCTAAAAGAAGAGAATTTTGAGAGGAAACAAGTACAAACGCAATTTTTGGACAATATTACAACAAGAATTTGATACGATGTTATTAGTTCAGAACTACACAAACCCAAAATGAAACGGCAATCTAAACAATAACAATCCAGCCCATCAATACGTAGTAGTAATGAAACTTAACGAGATAAAATCCTAGAATACCGATTTTACGGAAGTGATAGTCTGTATCAAAGTGAGGACCAGGAGGATAGCTGCTGCAACAGTTGCCGTACCTCTCCAAACATTGGGGAAATATACAAGTCTCAAGTTTGGCTTCATACGGTTCCAGCGGTTCTCATAGTGCTCATTCATCTTACGACAGATATCATCATAACAAGTGGAAGTGTCGCCAATATTTTCGTTAAGCTTGTTAATCATATTTGAAAGTGCGGCATCGTCACCTGGCCAATGGAGAATGATTCCCTTTCCAATAAGCAAATGCACGTCTTCTGCACTGCTGATAAGATTGTCCATAAACTTAATGTAATTGCATATGTAAGCTTCATTATGGTACAAGCACTTCTCCAAGGCCATGATATTTCGTACAAAACGTTCGAAGCTGTAATCAACTTTCAAGCGTGGCATTTCCAACACTCCTTTCTCAAATCTTATGTTAAGCATGCAGCATTTGTCTTTGGCGAGCCGAAACCTCACTCCTGCCTTGCGAAGCATGACGGCGCTATATTTCAGCTTGATAGTATCAAAAGTAAAACTTCTCACATTGACTCCATCTAGCATTAAATTCCTTAGTAAATCAGTGAAGTGCCTGCTTCCCTGTACTTTCGGGTCGGTGTTTACCACTTCTGGAAACACATCCTTTCCAAAATGAAAGGTAGCAAGACGAAGAAAAGGAATGCTTGGTAACTTTTGGCGAGCGCGATTGACCTCGTCATATATTTCCTCAATAATGAAGAAAGGTAGTTGGTTTTCAAGTAGCTTCAAGTCATCTTTTATGTCGGACATCATCCAAGGCTCAAAATTCTTAGGACCATCTTCAACATCATTTGACTCCTTCATAAACTCAATAATGAAGACGGCATCCAGCAGGATCATCTCTATGAAATCCCCGATGATTTTATTCAGGATAAGAATAGTTTATGATATTGAGGGATGACATCGATATCAATATTCATATGAAACTTGATTAACTATTTCTGATGTGCAAGTTAATGATGTCAAGAATCTTGACATTGGCATTCCTAGAAATATTCCAATGTGTTATGGAAATGGTCAATGACATCAATCGTTCGTGTTGATGTCGGCATTATAATGAACTTAATTAGTCGGTCCCAACATGAGCGACTAATGACACTAATGAAACTCATTAGTGTTAACATTTCCTTCCAAGATTTAGGGAAGAAGTATTATGATGGTATCCTTGATGGAGGATGATTGAAAATGTTAATGAAATAGGGTTCCTCCAACCCTCAAGAGGTGAATATTGGTTAAAATTGTGGAATAAAAAGGGAGGAGGGAATTATTTAATAATTCTAAGAAGAATGCATTTAGAAACATTGGACGGGAATTGTAAGAAATGGTGATAATACATAACATTAAATATATGTATTTATGTATTATTGTTTTCTCTTCTCAAAAACATTATTGCTTTAAATATAATTATTTCCAAATATTATGTTGTTGCAGGTCTATAATATTCGTAACAGGAGTAATATTCCAGATCTTCTAGTTTTTGTGTTATATATAAAAAACATTGAATGAACATCGATGTGTTTTGCCCTTCAATGAACTATATGACTTGAATTGTTACTATGTATTTGAAATCCAGATCTTCTAGTTTTTGTGTTATATATAAAAAACATTGAATGAACATCGATGTGTTTTGCCCTTCAATGAACTATATGACTTGAATTGTTACTATGTATTTGAAATCATAATGCATGTTTATTTCTTTTATTTAAGAATTAAAATTATGTTCGATCTTATAGGATGAATATTTGGAATATTGTGTTTGTTTTCTTGAATAATATGATGTTTGAGATGTGGTATGATTGAAATGTGTATAAGTAATCAATAATGGACGTGAAACTTGAGACCTCTTGGTATAATAGAGACTGCCAAAATTTCGGTAAAAATTTCAGCAAACTTTGTATGAATACAGAAAAAAAAAATCACCATGTTTCTCCCTTTTTATGATTGATGTGTTAGTCCTGGAAATGGGGTTGTTACATCACCAATCATTTTGATCATTTTATATTAGGGTTTAGATATAGACTTTAATAATTGGAGGTGTAAAACTACACGGTAAAGTATACCCTTAAGTATTAAAGATATAAAGTGCAAAATAAATACGATGCTAAAATTCATATTTTAGATGGTTAGGAGTAAACCCGATGAGTTAGAGACTTTCTTACCAAAGGAGATCTACCTTGGACATTAGACGAGACAATACCTTACATAATCAGTCCTTTACTCAAACTCTTGCAAATCATAGGGTTCATGGTAACTATAATATTAGGTGACAACTCTTGAACCTTAATTATAATTTCATGATTAAATCCAAAACCTTTTTCTTCCCAACAATAACTCTCAGAAAGCATTTTAGTGTGTTGTCCACGTCATCCCGTGACAATTACTTAAAAAAAAAGAAGGGAGTATAAGAAGGTAGTGGATAGAAGACTTTGCTCAGTTTCAATGTCTCTAAACAGTCCCTGTATCCCCTATTTATATAAGAGATATGGAAAACCGTTCCTGCTAGAATTAAACTCTGCCATTTTAAACCGTGAAACAGAATTAAATTTTGCCATTTAAAACCATTAAAGACGACACATATTCTAGACGTTTTAAGGTTAATATCTAATGTTAAAAAAAAAAATACCCAGGTATTGAACTAGAGAAAAAGTGATCAACAATGTATAAAACCTGATAAATCCATTGTTGGTGAACTGGGGATATTGAAATCGAGATCATGCATTAATTATTCAGGTTCGTTTAATCTGAAGATGATCTTAAAAGAAGACAATTTTGAGAGGAAACAAGTACAAACTCAATTTTAGGACAATACAACAAGAATTTAATACGATGTTATTAGTTCAGAACTACACAAACCCAAAATGAAACGGCAATCTAAACAATAACAATCCAGCCCATCATTACGTAGGAATAATGAAACTAAACAAGATAAAATCCTAGAATACCGATTTTACGGAAGTGATAGTCTGTATCAAAGTGAGGATCAGGAGGATAGCTGCTGCAACAGTTCCCGTACCTCTCCAAATATTGGGGAAATATACAAGTCTCAAGTTTGCCTTCATATGGTTCCAGTGGTCCTCGTAGTGGTCATTCATCTTACAACAGATATCATCATAACAAGTGGAAGTTTCGCCAATATTTTCGTTAAGCTTGTTAATCATATTTGAAAGTGCGGCATCGTCACCTAGCCAGTGGAGAATGATTCCCTTTCCCACTAGCAAATCCACGTCTTCCGCACTGTTGATAAGATTGTCCAGAAACTTAATGTAATTGCATATGTAAGCTTCAAACGGTTTGTAGCACTGCTCCAAGGCCATGATATTTCGTACAAATCGTTCGGAGCTGTAATCAATTTCCAATCGTGGTATTTCCAACACTCCTTTCTCAAATCTTATGTTAAGCATGCATTTGTCTTTGGCGACCCGAAACCTCACTCCTGCCTTGCGAAGCATGACGGCGCTATATTTCAGCTTGATAGTTTCAAAACTAAAACGTCTCACAATGACTCCATCCAGCATTAAATTCCTTAGTAAATCAGTGAAGTGCCTGCTTCCGTCTACTTTCGGGTCGGTGTTTACCACTTCTGGAAACGCATACTTTCCAAAATGTACGGTAGCAAGACGAAGAAAAGGAACGCTTGGTAACTCTTGGCGAGCGCGATTGACCTCGTCATATATTTCCTCAATAATGAAGAAAGGTAGTTGGTTTTCAAGTAGCTTCAAGTCTTCTTTTATGTCGGACATCATCCAAGGCTCTAAATTCTTAGGACCAGCTCCAACATCATTTGACTCCTTTATAAACTCAATAATGAAGACGGCATCCAGCAGGATCATCTCTATGAAATCCCTGCTCCCAATTTCGTTGAAGTTCTTTGAATAATATTGTCGGATACACTTTTCTTTATTCCGAATGATGTTCACAAGATCCATAATTCTCTCGTCACTCATCCTATTCTTTTTAAACTCTCTAAAACATATCAATTTCTCCCTTTTCATGATCTCTAGTTTGGCATCGCCGTGGTGAAGAGGACCTATTGAAATCAGTTGTGGAGTATAGGCTTCCGGTTTTACGTTTCTAAGCAAATTGGGCACCTTGTAGATACAGCACTCAGACAGGTCCATTTGAGGTGTGGACGAATCCACCATACTGTTAAGCCGTGTCACAATATTTCTAGTCATGTCATAATCTTCCCCATTTGATGCTCTTGCTCCTTCAAATTCGATATTCATTCTTGAAGCACATGCAGTACTGAGTTTAACTATTTCCGGTCTGCAGGTTCGGTGAAACAAACCAAGAATGAAGATATATGGTTCAATTTTGATTTTTTTTTGAGATATATGTACTAATATAGTAATTTCTGTGTTATTTCACAAAATTAAGGCACTTTTTTATTCATGACATTTTATGTTCATGAATTTAGTAGCACCAATCATAAATATTTAAAATTTAAAATTTCAAGTTACATCTTTTTATATTTAAATTTACATCAAAATTTAAATTTTATTTTTTTATATTGCAGATAAACTTTTGGATGCCATCCACTAGTGAATAACTACTCTCAATAACCAAACCATAAAGAAGAACTTGTCAACACTTGCATGTGAGTTAAAAATACAGAAGATAGAATTCAAACCAGAGATGTCTTTACAATATAAAGGACTCCTTACCGCTTCACTATTACACATACATTTTTATTTTTATTTTTATTTTTATTTTCTCATTTACAATCTATCAATAATCTCTCTATTCTACATATAACTCAAACTTTCATTGTCCTTTTTTACGACTCTATATCTTTCACCAATAACACTTTTTTTTTCTTCTTTTTTCTAACTCTCTTCCTCTAACTCATTTTCTTCTTCTCTATATAACCCCCTCAATGTTTTCTCTCTTTTTATCACTTAAACATACAATTTTTCTTCATATCCACCTCTTCTGCTCTAACTCAATCTCTTTTAATTCCAACCAATTCTCTTTTCCTCTGTCTCCTACACTCTATTTCACTCCCTCCATCCCTCTCATCTTAACACATTACCTCACCTTTTAAAATCTACCAAGGGTTAGCATCTAGGTAATTTGAATAGAAAATTGTCATTTTCTGAATTTTTTTATTTCTTATTCGTTTTTTTTTAACTCAAAGTCTTTATAATCAATCAAACAAGTCGAGTAATTCTTGTAAACTAAATTATCTAAATTTTCTACCCTATTGTTTTGGATAATTTAGGATTTATTGAACGATGCTCACTCCTAATATCTATTATATTTTCTCTCTTATAAATTAAGTTTTTTTTTTTTATTATTAAAATGGATTAACTAAAAGCTAACTTGATATTTGTGTTTCGTGATTGAATTGAAAATGATGTTGGCACTATCTCAAAGAAAGAAAGAAAGAGGAAGTCAGCTTGGAATGCTTATACATATACTGAACCACGTAATGTCTGCAGAGCTTAAAACAATTCCAAAACATAAAATCTCAAAAAAACTAGACATTTCAGAGAACAAAACAAGTTAGTGCTGACCTGAGGGAGATCAGAACGACTGTATCTCTATATATATGTTCCCAAGCAGCGAGCCTCTTTTCCTATATATTGCAGCCTCTGTCTCTCTCTCTCTAGCTCTCTCTCTAGCTCTCTTGCTCTTTCTCTTACCAAGCCAAATGGTTGCGCCAAATATATATTCAAGGACCGGTAATTGAAAATCACAATAATAAAGAGACATGTGTATTAGATTCTGTTTTGTATGAATTTTGCAAATTGATTTAAGTTTTTTTAAAAAACTTTTAATTTATAGATTCTTCTTATACTGCTTCTCTTCTTCAAAAAATTGATTCACATCATTTTCATCAAGCATATTTTTAACTTATGATTATTTTAACTTATTATTATTATTGTTATTATTATCCCAAGTTATTTATAAAAAACAACTTTTGAATTATTGTTCAAAGTTAGAATTAATTTCTCATAAGCAATGTTTAACGTATTTTAGTCATCGAAATATTTTGTTTTAAACAATGACCGTGAGTTTCGGGCACATGAAAGCCAGCATTTGATTAAGAGGATGGCCCAGGTTGGACAGCCCATCATTACTCCACTTGTAAAAGTTCAATAAATGATTTGGCTGTTTTGTGCTATTTGCACATAAAGTTAAATTTCTACAGATGCAAATTTTTTTTTGACGAATAACACGTTAGAGTATGTTGAAGTTTTCATTTTTTTTCTTTCTATATGTGGAGTTTAGAACCGTCAGTTAAAGTAAATTTCGTGTTTCTTTGGAGGATATTTGTGAGTGTTCTTACAAGTATTTTTTAAAATTTTTTTTTACTTGGAAAAATATAAAAATAATATTTTTTTATTTTTTTAAAATTATTTTTAGCATTAATTTATAAAAATAATCTGAAAATATAAAATAAAATAATTTAAAGCAAATAAATGTTTTTTAAAAAAAACACTTTTAAAATATAAAAACAAATAAGATAAATGAAATTTTTTATATGTCATATTTTAAAACTGTAATAGCTCATGAAATGGCTACAAAGTTCCAGAAGCTAAATCGCTATGGCCAATGAAATTCCAATAGACAAATCTCCCCTTACATTCTAGAAGGGTTCTTGTGAGATTTAAGGTAAATTATTATCTAATTTAAATAAATTTCTCTTGCACGAAGATTCTACCTGAAATCTTATCCCACTTAAAAATACATGCTAATAACCATAATAACCTAAATGTAACATCTCATATAGTTTATACTAACAGGTAGCCTTACTAATACCACTTAAAACACAAACCTCAATTATTATCATCCACTATATTTATGAACTATTATATATGATATTGTTTTCATGAAATGGATGCAAATAAATAAACATACATATATACATACATAAGAAATTTAAAATACTTAAACAATCCAACATTTTACCAATTGCAATTTCAAAATAGTTTAACCTAATTCGTCTTTCTATCTATCTATGTTAGTGTCATCCATCCACTAGATGAGCCAAGTTCATTAATATTATGACTACCTCCTAACTGAGTGACCTTGTCTTTGGGCAGGACATCATTAAGAGTTAACATCTCCTAAAATTTACAAGTGCATTGTGATATATAGTGAACCACTAACACACATAAATGCATCCTTTGTTTTCTTCTTTAATATTACAAAGCACATAGGCAGCCTCTTAACCCTTTTATAGCAACAAGCCAACCTTATTAATACATATTATAGAATGTACTTATATAGGAAATACTGTATAGGAAATATTGTTTACATACTCTTGTGTGGTAACCTCCACCATTGCTATTGTATATTGCCCTACACATATATATAGAAAGGGTTGGCTAACCATTAGGTGAAGCCTCCCAATTATTCTCAACTTGGTATCAGAGCCTGCTGTCGTCAGAACTCTTTTCTCCCTTCCTCCCTTTACAGCCGACCCTCTCTTTACTTTCTCTACATGGATTCTACTGTTGCCGCCGACTTCTCCCTCTCTACCGGTGGTGCAGCGCAGCCGGCCAGCCATCCCCAAGCTGCTGCCGCCGCTGCCTTTTCTCCCCCACAGCAGCCTCCACGTGCAGAGCTTGTCTCTGATTCTTCCTCCCAAGTCCCTGCCATTCCTTTACCTCTCATGGGAACCCACACTACAACTATTGTTCCTTTAGCGAACACTCACCAAGTTGTTTTGCTAAAACTTACGAACACAAATTATCTTTATTGGAGAATGCAGATGAAGCCATATCTCCTTGGTCAAGGTGTTTTTCACTTCGTTGACGGCTCAGTTCCATGTCCTTCATCTTATATTTTTGATAGCTTTGCTGGTTCTTCCTCTACCATCAGCCCTTCTTTTCTTTGTTGGAAGCAACATGATCAACTTATTTTGAGTGCTTTGCTCTCCTCTCTCTCCCTAGATGTGTTGCATCTCATGGTAGATTGTTCTACCTCGTATTGTGTTTGGCGCACTCTTGAGAAAACGCTTGCGTCTCCGTCTAATTCTCGCATCATGCAACTTCATGGCTCATTTCAAGACCTTCGGCAAGGTGACTTATCGGTTAGTCTATACATGCAGCAAGCCAAATTGTTATTTGACGAATTGGCTGCTACTGGTCACCCCATATCTCTTGAAGATTTCAATCTTTATGTGTTTTGTGGCCTTCGTGGCGAGTTCAAAGACTTGGTAACGAGTCTCATAATCAAGGTAGAACCGCTATTCTATGTTGATCTTCACTACCACCTTCTTACCCATGAATTTCTGCACAAGAACTCTTTCCATTCCATGGTTGCCACTCCCTCTCTGCTGTCTTCTTCTTCTCTGCCGCAGCAGCCACCTCTGCTGCCAACACCACAGTTTTCTGCACACCATGCTATGTCTCATCACAACCCTAACTTCAGCCGCAACAGGGGTCACTCTAGAGGTAATTAGCATCCCCACAGCAACCGTTCCACTCCCCAAAATAGGGGCGCTGCTGCAGATTGGCGACCAAACCACTAGCAGCAAACCAGACGCAATTCTGGGGCTGGGCAGTGGTCTAGACAACAACATGTACGCTGCCAATTGTGCTCCGGTTTTGGGCACATAGCTCTCCATTATCTCCAGTTTCGTAGCAGCACTTAGCAACCCTCTGCTCATCTTGCTGTTGAGAATATTTCTGCTACGACTTGGTTCCCTGACATCGGCGCAAATCAACACGTCACACTTGATCTTGGAACTCTGACCGATTCTGCACCCTATCTTGGTAATGATTATTTGCATGTTAGTGACGGTAAGTGTTGTAACCCATTTTTGGGTCCCCACAAATAAAAATATAATAATAATAATAATAATAAAAAAAAAAAAAGAATTTGAACAGTGTCGTTTTGACATTGTTCCTCTACCCGCCGCGCTCCATGCCGTTGGAGCCGAACCTCGACAGTAGCACCCAATGGCCGACCAGCCGCCGCGAGACCCGCTCCCATGCGCAACAGCAAAAGCCACACCCACTTGCTCTATAAATATCACCCAACACAGCAGAAAAAGGGGGGAAAACTTTTTGAAACGGAGAGAGGAAGAAGTTTAAAACGAGGAGAGTTTTGTTGAACGGGAGGGGGCTGGAAAACTAAAAGGGGAGGCGTGTTTTTGGAAC
>Ga0307513_10010052_pt1 | contig 11922 bp, 14 predicted proteins | sample 15_EM_MG_FD_202174 | JGI IMG/M metagenome (GOLD analysis project Ga0307513, IMG submission 202174) | Populus trichocarpa ectomycorrhiza microbial communities from riparian zone in the Pacific Northwest, United States - 15_EM | ecosystem: Host-associated > Plants > Roots > Unclassified | place... | reverse complement strand
ATGCGGACACCGACTCGGATGAAGACGACTATGGCTATGGCGACGCCAACGCCACAGTCACCCGGAAAATGGTGGATAAAGGCAAGGCAAAGGCCGTTGACCTGGATCTCAATGAAGAACCTGCTCCTAGGGTATGTGACAGTTTTATTACTCAATAATTTACTGATTCGCACAAACAGCGTTCTACTCGCACAAGACCGATGGTTACTAAACTGCGCTTGACGCGCGGGTCGTCTGCCAAGCAGCTGGATTAACGTAGGTAAGTTTATATACTTCAAATAGCTCATCACTTGCTCAGTCTTGGTTATCCGCAGCTTGTCATTCATCACTGAAGACCACCGCCTTCGCCGTGTTCAGTTTGTGCTTAGGTCCGAGTATCCATAGAGGGCCTAGGTAAATCCAATGAGACCGCTTTAACTTGACCCAGAGACTTGATCAATGCACTTAAGTCGCTTTGCAAGGTGAATCAAGTGTTGATCCTGAACCAAGAGCCAGAATTAATTCAGCCATAGTACCCCGAGCTGAGACCGGCCACTATGCATTGGTGGCGATCGTAAGCCACGAACATTACATCTAAAACTCTTCTTTGATCCTTCACGGGGGTAAAAATGGGCTTAGTTGGGAAACATAAGTTCCGGCTTTCGTCCAAAGAGCGTTTCCTTGAATTGCAACTTGATCAGGGTCTTCGTTAAGTAGCTTTCCACACACTCGGCCCTGTGTTATCAATTGGTAAAGTCTCTGTGCGCACGTACTATTTATCGCCAAATAAAAGAGAACGTCAACTGCTACGTCTGGCTCTCTGACCTCTTCCAGCTGTTGAGCTTTCCCTCGATATGAATGCTCTCTGGCGAGCGAGACATATTGATCAAACTCGAGTTGTGATTGGCTTGAATATCACGACTATGCGATGTGGGTATGCTTGGAGACGGGCGATCGCTTCAAAATCTTCACCAGCGGCCTTTTCGACATACAAGTCCTCTCCTAGTCTGATTTTGTATACTTTCCTCGGCTTCTGCCTAGGTAGTACTCTAACTGCGGCTCTGAACTTGCCCGTCGATCGTCAAATAACTGCGAGATTGTTCGACTCTTATTTCCCGAAATACGCCACACCGCGCGAGGTGCAAAAAGCAATTGAAGAATTGAAACATATCTTTTCAGACAAGAACCAAGTCCTCACCTCCGTGGATGTCCTTGAATCGTACGGAAATAGTCCAAATTTCTACCTACATGGGGCACCGCACAGCGTCGTCGTAAAGATATTCAGCACAGATGATGTTGTGAAGGTCGTCAAGGTAGCGAAGAAGTGGAGAATGCCGGTGACAGCTTGGTCCGGGGGAACAAGCCTGGAAGGCCACTTTTCTGGCGTGAGTAAAGCCATTTCATTCCTCAATCGAGTTTTAGTGCTGAAAGGACCCTCTCAGACTGTCATTGATGACGCTCCAGGTGGAATTTGCATCGATTTATCCGGAATGAACAAAGTGATCCAAATCAACGGTGAGCCGAGGGTCTATGGAGACATTGAAGTCGCTACAATGAGCAACCATTTTCAGAGGACGATTCCGATATTGTTGTTCAGAGTGGTATCAAATGGGAAGAGGTGAATCGCATCCTCACAGAGAGGGAAATACCCCTCTTCTTCCCGGTAAGATGAGGAAATTTTCAATGCAAAACCTACTGACTATTATCCCGGTCTCATCGTAGCTGGACCCGGGCCCTGGTGCTACCATTGGCGGAATGATTGCCACCGGATGTTCAGGGAGTCAGTCACTTGCCCTATATTTCCACCACATCAAGGGTTAACCATCTCCAGCTAACGCCGTGAAGTACGGAACAGCAAAGGGTGAATGGTTTCTAAACATCGTGGGTGGCCACCCCCTCGTGGACACCCGGGATATTGACTCGTCTACCAGACAGTGGTACTCCCTTCAGGCGAGGTCATCAAGACACGACGACGGGCCCGGAAGTCCTCTGCTGGGTTCGACCTCACTAAATTGTTCATTGGCGCGGAAGGAACCCTTGGAATCGTTACAGAGGCAACATTACGACTTGCACCGAAGGTCCCTACTTCCGTTGCTGTGGCCCAATTTCCCGATGTACAGAATGCAGTTTCGGCGGTCACCGAGGTGCTGCGAAGCCCCTTAGGCTCCAATATCCGTATGTTTGGCTACTTTCCGGGGGTAATACCTGACTCCTAGTGCTTTAGAATGTGTGGAATTACTCGATAACAATATGATGGATGCCATAAATCACGCCGGTCTCTCTCGCCCTTTTCCTGTGAAGGATTCTCTCTTCTTCAAGTTCCAGGGGTCGCCGTCTTCAATAGCTGAAACGTCCAGAACTGTACATGGAATAGTCAAATCGCATGGTGCCGAATTGTTCCAGTCCGCTTGCTCTATTGAGGAGGCGGATGAGCTGTGGAATCATCGGAAGGTCGGGTTTTGGAGTACCTTTGAATGGGTCGACGACCCAAATACCAAGATATGGTCGACAGATGTGTGTGTGCCTCCTAGCAAATTGCCGCAGTTAGTCAAGGAAACCAAGGAGGATATGGCGAAACATGGAATTGTGTCTACTATCCTGGGCCACGTGGGTGATGGTAAGAAATACCATCTATGCTTTCAGTTGCCTAATTGCCCGGTTGATACTTAATTGATGATCACCTAGGTAATTTTCATGCCTTGATGGTCTTCAGAAATGACAAGGAACTCGAAGTAGTTAGAGGGGCAGTACACCGACTCGTTCATCGTGCCCTGACGCTAGATGGAACATGCACCGGAGAGCACGGTGTGGGACTGGGAAAGAAGGACTATCTCTACGAAGAACTTGGAGAGGGTACGGTTGGTCTCATGCATCAGATCAAGGACATGATCGACCCTTTGCATCTCTTCAACCCGGGCAAAGTACGTATTTGAAAGCGTCACCGCCACCTTCACTGAACGGCGGCCCTTTAGCTCTATCCGGACCCAAAGAAGAAGAAACACTGATCTTTCATTGAACGATGCCATGTCAGGAGACAAAGAAAAGGACCAATGGGGCGAATTGCCTGGGAGAGATTGATGTTATGCATTACCGAAGTACCAAAAGACTTTACCCTCTGATGGTGCTAGCTTAGTGTAACGCCAGCTCCGGGACCGGTTGGCGGACCGATGCGTGGATGATACCCAAGTCAAGACCCACACAGCCCAGAAATTCTACAGGGAATCCCCTAGAATCCGAGCTGAGGGCTGGCCTCTCTGAGTGTTGCATTATTTACGTCATGGTCACGGGTTACAGTACTGAACGCCTCGCGTACTGTAATACCGGAACTGAGGATGCGAAAATTGCCCTGGCCGTATTGAGAAGAGGGCTTGTTCGAACGTGCCCGGTCTCAACACCTTATGAAACAAATGAATTCGTCTCGAAACCTCACCACCACCATGAGAGCCCACCTCCCACCAAGGCCGTAGTATTTCCTGGATTCAGGCGCACACGTACTATAGTAAGTCATAGCATAGCGTTGGTTCATTTGGTATTCACTATAGATGAATATCTCGCGCGCATGTTCGGGACATGAAGTTGAATTCGGAAGCATTACCAGGTGTCCCTGGCTAGTTTCGAAATGAACCGACGTCACACCGGTATCAGAATCCAGTGGCAAGATTCAATCGAAATGAGTGAGACTCACGACCAGGATCAAATCGAATTGACCATTGCACGCGACCCCCCCCCGAATTGATTTTAGTGGACACTTAAATATCATGACAGGCAACGTCGGAAGGCTTTTCAACATGACGGTCTTAATCGGCCAGCTGGGAACCACGTTTCCCTTAGTCTCCCAAACATAAGGGCACGGTGCATGATCGCTTAGTGGCTTTGGTAAGTGTGTTCGGAGCGTCGGAATTGGTCTCTTCCAATTCTGTACCGAAATTGGGTTTTGCTCCTCAAATCCGTCATCGAAATCGCGGGGCCAGATTCCCGCGAGCGAGCACAGATGGATATTTGATACGATGATCCATCTGTATTAATTCTTTCCTTCTTTCCACTTTAACGATGCCGCCACTGGTCCAGAAAGTCCCCTCCAGCTTCTCAGTATGTATGCATTCGGAGTTTGCTTGACCATATTGTTATCGTGGCCCCACTCCAGTCACTCCCCTCATATATTAGGGTAACGCGGGCCTGTTTTGGTACTTTGTTTAGCAATTTGTCCGCAATATTACACCTAATAATCACCTCATATTTGTCTAAGCGGTTTGCTGGCGCTCCCACGCGTGGATGTGGGAGGCGAGTCGTCTGAGCACCACAACGGCAACGTGTAACACTTGTCCTCTTTATGTTCGGGTGCGTGTACATTGAAATACTCGGTATATAGCATTCCTGCTGCTCAAGGCCAGTGCCCCTGACCAGGCATCGTTTTGCCAACTGGAGGCGCTCATTTCGACGGAAGGCATCAGTACAAGGCCGCAGAGTGTCATTCCAAGAATAACTATTTCGTACCTCGTTAGTGCAATCCTTTCGCCTTGGCGACCTCTTCAGTTATCCGGAAAGTATTGTCTCCATTCCGGCGGCCCTTGCACGTTTCTCAACCCTGGAGACATATCGATACGATCACCAACCAAAAATATTGGGTGGCGCTTGGCCATGCTTAGCGATGGCATGTTGGAATACAAGTAATACCCGTTTTGTCCCTTCCTTTGACGGCATACCGCGGCGCATTGTAGATGAAACGAGTTCGCGTAATCTATACGATATGGTCGTCAGTCTCAACGCAACCCAACACTAATGACCTCATTGCCAAATTTTCCCGAGTGTCGCAAGAACTACGATTTCGGCGGGCATCCGACGACCTCGGAGCATTAGGACAGCAGTTACACCTCGTGCACCTCCCGCTCTTCCCCGTCGAGCGCGTCCTTGACAAGTGACGGTGGCTCGATGCCCCCGTGTGCGACCCACTTCGGTGTCCATTGCAGTACCACATGGATACTGCACTCTACGGTCCGCTCTGCTCATATCTCAGGAGTGAGCACGTGCGATCCGGGTTCCCGATTGAGTAGCAATCAAGCGGTGGAGGTGTGAGCGCCTAGACTAGGCCGAGAATTGTACTGAATTAGTGCATATCAGCCCTTAGAGCTAATATTTCAAGTAAGTCACAGTCAGACGATGGGAAGCCGCGGACCTCGAACTACGTCGCCGATATCGGGCGGCGAATTGAGGTCGGCGGAGGAGCTATCAGATGTGAGGAACATACGAACCTACGTCGATTCAGACCCTCACTTCAAAGTTTGAACTATTTCACAGGCCGGGTAAGGTGGATGTCTTCTTCCCGTGATAACCGGGGGATGAATCTCCCTCAGACCGCTCAGTGATCAATACGCTATACGCCAAACCCTGACTACTTAATCAAAGAACTATTGGTCGACTGCTAAACCGGCAAAACTCGCGGAATGTCCTCGCATCATCGGCTTCGGAAGACACGGCGGTTGAGGGGGTGTCGACCTATCCTGCTGCAATCTCAGCTCCATCCCCGACACAAATCGGACGTTGGCCTTAGAAAGGAGTATACAATATGATCTGTGCAAGGAGGCGGCTGAACGAACTGTGGTTGGGCGACATATGCATTCATGGGGAGACACTCAGGAACATCAATGTGGAGACCCTGCAATTCGACAAAAGGAGCCGCCTTCGGCTGCGTAAAGAAGCGGTACTGAGGTGTCATGTCGTGGAAATCGCATCAGTCGGGTCTAGTACAGGACTCCACGGCCGTTTGAATGAATCGTACAAACAGCGCCCAACACTTCTTTCCGTTTGCGGAAGGGCTTGTTTTTCGTCCATCGCGAAAGGGCGTTTTTCTGGCGGATTCAATGTCACGGGACTTAAGATAGCCCAATTATTCAAATATCCAGCACCGGCTGAACGCTCGTCGGTTCTCCCCTCCACCACCCCGCTTTTCTCGCCGTTAGGCCCATCCTCCCCCGTCCCTGCCTCTACAAGAGCACGCAAAGCTGTAGGACCGCGACAAGAACCCAACCACCCCGTTGAATTGCTCCATCTTGGACTGCACCTCCACCTCCACCAGTCTCTAGCCGGGCACTTGCGCCTTCCCCCGTCCACACTCGTTGCACCTTTCATAGAAGGAACAAGACGCCCAAGATGGTCGACTGGAAGGATCCAGAGGTCATGGCGATTTGCGCCGGTGCGTTATCGTCCTAAACGTTTCAGGTGGACGCTGCTTTGTCTGACTCGGATCCGCGATTTCACAGTTATCTTCACCAATGTCTCACATGTGGGGATCGGAGCCTACCTTTTCGAGGCTCTCCAGTCTGTGGGGTACGAGTGGAGTGTTATCACCGGGAAGCGAAAGTTCAGGACTCCGATGCTCGTACGCACCTAGCTGGCCCACGTCTCGGCCTGTGGCTCATCTGGTTACCTTCTAGCTATACTTCTTCACAAAGTGGATGTTGGTTGCGTCTTTTGTGGGCATGTAAGTCGCTCTAGCCAGGAAGCGAAGAACCCGCTCTGACCCTTCTATTGTGCAGGCTGGTTGCAATGAACAGCAGGAGCAAACTCCAATGCCAGGCCCTGTATACCTTTAATCAATTTGGTGGTCTCGCTGCTATCGGTGGCTCATCATTGCTGTACGTGCGCCTTCCCACAATCTAGACTTTGGGCTTATTGGGTGCACAGGCTAATGCTCCGGTCGCTGGCCATCCACAAGAGACACAAGTGGATGAAATATCCGTTTATACTACTTGCCTGCGCTCACATCGGTGTCCTTGCTTGGGGTGTCACCACGGTAAGAGCATCGTGGGTAGACTCTGTCAATGCCTGTGTTGTGGAATCCGTCGGTGTCCACGATCTCGCCGCCGTCTACTTCGTTAGTGAGTAACCACTTTTCCGCTGGTTGCAATATGAGCTAAATTATCATCAGCTCTCGCAACTGACACGATCGTCATGATCGTGACGGTGGCAGGCTTGGGCTGGTCGCGCGGAAACTCCGGCCTTTGGAACATGTTATGGGACCAAGGGATGATCTACTTTGCCACCGCTGTCGTCGCCAACTCGGTTCCTGCCGTGGTGCTCCTGATTGATCTCAACCCCGTCATGAACATCATGTTCTCGATCCCTGCGATTGCCGTGACTGCGACAGTAGCAACTCGCTGCTTCGTTACGCTAAGCGAGTATGCCAATCGGGGCGACGAGTCCACTAGCGGCATCATGTACGTGGACATAGAGCCTTCACTCTTGCCTTTTCTTACCCCTTCGTAGCTCCTCCACACACAACGCCAATCCTTGGACAAAACGCCTTGCTGGGCCGACCACTGTACCAGGCCCAGGTATTGTGCACAAGCACGCTCAACAAATTCAATTTGTCCGTCAAGTAGAGCGGACCCCACACATTGACACCATTGGTGCCATTATGGCCAACGACATCGTCTTAGACGCAATAAGCCCAACAAAGACGCTCGGGGGCTCCGACGACTCGTCGAGCAACCACACGCCGTACGCGTTCAATGAGGTTCAATTCGATAAAGCGCAGTCATCGAAAGAAGCCAAGGATTTCGTGTAGGAGCGCAAGAAGTGAGGGGTGGGGGCCCTCCCGCTACCCCTTCGGGCGCGCCGGGGAAGAACGGATCGATCGGCTTGGTGCGAACCTCAAGCCACTACTCAACCCTGAACGCTCGCAAGAGGGTTCTGGGTATCGATTCAAAGCTCCTCGCGAGCTGGCCCCCCTCGTCCGACAACGCATTCAGTCTCATTCATCTATTTTGTCTCTATCAGTCTGGAATGGATCTATCGGGCTTCTGTAGTTGGCAGCAAAGGTTGACTGTGGATCACTGGCAACCTGTATTTCATAAGAACGGACGCGCTTCACTTCGTCCCTCACTTCTCTTCCTGTTGTTCCTTCATACCCCGCGTGCATCATTTGCCCCTCTCCTCCCACGCGGCTGTGCCGTCCTCTGCCCTTCTGACCGCCTCCGCCTTCCTCACCCGCCATACACAGAATAACCTCTCACAACACACATCTCGCCAGTCTTGTTTCACAACATCATTTCGGTTCAGTTTGGAGTAGCGCGCCTTCGTTCTTTTCAGGTGGTCCAGATAGTCTAATTTGAGCCCGTCCTACGTCTCTTCTCGTGCGCGTGTATCCTGTACGTAGCAAATGACCACCGATGACAACAACCTAGATTTTTATCACGCACACTCGAGTCCGCAGTCTGTCGTTACGAAATGTCCCTCTCGTCCGTGTGTCTTCAACCGACAGGAGTGTCTGCTGAATCGAGCTGTCAATTTGGCCCGGCGGCCTGTCTTCGGTGATAGATCCACCGTGGCGACGACGTACTTAATTTGGATGCAAATCGGCGCGGGAAGCGTGATGGTGGCAAGGGCGTCTGTCTTACCGGTCGCCGAAGGGAGTTGGCCCCCGCCGAAGGACGGGTTAAATCCCCTGCTGTCTAGTGCCATGTATCTGATGCTATGTATGACCTCCTTTGCATTGCACTGCTTTGCGGGTTAGGGAGAACAGCGCTTGCCCCGATGTCCGCGTAAGAAAGCTCACCTCAGCCATTGTTGACTTGCTTTAATCTGGCGTTTCTGGCCCGTGAGGTGTTAATCCATCTTTCTGTAATTCTCAGCCGCCCACCTCTCCCCAGCCTGCAATCAATTCGATTATGGTTCCTGGACAGTCGAGCGCCCGTCCGTGGTGGGGTAGGTATTGGCATTATAACATATTTGTCTTCAATCTGTTTTTGGCAAGTGTCGTCGCTGTCGTGATCGACGAGGTGGGCTTTCCACCGGCCGCCAAAAGTGCAAGGACTGACCGAGAACGACATTCTCTCCTCTCCATGGCCGCGATGTAACAGGCCCATTGTCTTCCAGCTGTACTAAGTCAAACGCATGGTAAACTCGTCGGTCCTCAAGGAGAAGATCCCTGCTATCTTGCTGCGAGTGTCATAGTGCAATGTGGTGAAGCACCTTGGGTTAGCCGAGAGAGATCTTTGCATTAACGATAGTCTCGCCAGACCACGAAACATGGACTCTATTGCCCTTTTCTGAATTGCCAGGAAGTTCTTACCCATTTCCTGGTGTCCCTGGTGGTGTACCACCAACCGAGTGTTCATGCTCTCGATTGGCGTACAACCTATTCTCTGCCTGTGCTGCATGCCAAACAATATCAGGGACTCCCTGGGTAGGATACAGCTCTTGGACTCAAAATTGTGCAGCAGAGATGATTAACAGGCAAGTTTTGGTTTAAATAATGGCGATGAGCCAAAGGCTGACAATGCTGCTTTAATAGTCCGTCTTTCAATTATTCCGGTCATTCTGCTGCACTTCCGTGGATGTTTATCTCAGGTCATGACAGCTTCTCGGTGAAGGAAGCCATGGCCGCAGTGCGACCTTTAACTTCTACTCCTACCAACAAGATGTCTGAAGAGACCCATACGGGCCCGTCCTCACCAACGCAGGGAGAACCTGACGATGTAGGTGGCCTCATCCAAACCACACCACCCACACCACAAACACCACCACCACAAACACAAGCAGAAATCGCGCCGTCCACTGGCCCTGCTGCCACCGCCAGCGTCGCCGCTAACCAGGACAACGGAAACACGAACAACAACAATCAAAATCTCCTCCCAGCGATCCTCGCCCCCATCCTGGCAGTCTTTGGCCTTGCGGTCCTCTTCGGCCTGTGGACCTACTTCTACAAGCGCAGGAGAGCAAAACGGATAGCGCCCAGCGCAGAGTTCACGCGGTTCCAGCGAAGATCCATCCCGTTGGCAGACGTCGAGAGCGTGGGCGTCGGGGGCGTGAGAGGGATGCGGTCGATCGACGGCCAACTCGCGTCGTACGCAGACCAGAACAGCGGCGGCGAAGAAACGGACGGAGACGCCCCGCCGGCGTTTACGCCCGGTCTCTTCAAGGATCCCATCTTCGAAAAGGGCGTCGCGATGGGCCTGGCGAACCAGAGCGGGACGTGGTCGAGTCGTCGCGGGCACGGGTCGTCTGGTACGACTGGTCTTGACGTGCGCACTGAGCGACAGGATAGTTTACCCTTGCCCGGCGGAGATTCCCCCGCAAGCTTATCGTTGCTGGCACAGGGGCAAGGACAGATGGAGAGACAGCGATTGATACCACCTGGAGAGACGTACTAGATGGCGCTCTTGGCTGTGGTTTGGCTGTGGTTTGGCTGTGGTTTAGTGGTAGATTGAAGTGGCTGGCTGGCTGGGTAAACTGGGTCAACTGGCCGAAGTGAGATGGTCGGTGCACTTGGCTATTGCTGCAAGGCGGACGTTTATGCGATGCATCTGTAACCTTGTTTGCTCCCTGTACTTGTACCCGTATTCTATCAAATTTCCTTTAGCCGACGTCACAATCTGGACTTTTCTCGGTTTTTTCTCGGTTTCTCGGTGTGCTGATAGGCTGACGGCGCTGCGACATAGTTTTTCTCATAGTTTGCAGATAGATTGTAGTCAGGGGAAGACCTATTTATTGTACTCCATTTGTAATTAATAACATGTTCCGTTTGGTCCTTCGGCCTCTGTCCCTTTTCGGAAGCAATTCTTGGACCCTACTGCAACTCTCCACCCCCTCCACTTCCCGTACTAGCTCCAAACATTCACATTTCAAGTAATCACCAACGCGATGACAGGGTATCTCGACGATGACCCATCATTACTGCCACAAGGTCCCATATCGTCGCGAGTTGGGCACTGGAGTCACCCTCGTAGTGGTCCCTCTCATTACATCCCACACCCACACCCTCGAACGTGCTCATAGCGGTGGCGGCTACTTCCGAGGCGTCGCCCGCAATGGATTCACCGGCTGTGGGAACATTAGCTTTCCGTAGCATAGTCAACTGCAAGACTGGAATGTGTCTGATTAACTCAACAACAGCTGCATAGACACTACCGGTTACATCCTACAGAAATATAGGCCGGAAAGGTGATCAAATATAAAGGTATCAATATACGGTACCAAATTACTATGCCAATCATCGACTGCCGTATTCTCCACCATCATTAGTTCCCTCTGCTCCCTCGGTCAAACTTCTATCTGGTCCTGCTTGCACAGAAACTGCCAATAATCGCTGCTACTGCGACTGCGCATGGTGGGCCAGCGGGGATGTAGCATCATAACTTGGGGCAGGAGGGGCTATTACAGGGCGCTGATACGGCGGCGGAGGGGATGTACCATTGCTGTCTACACTCCTTTGCGGCAAAATACTAGGCGTGGCCCCTCCGGATCGCTCGCGCGAGACAAGCTCCAGGTCATGCGTAACGGTGTAGTTACGGTCGACCGGCCAGCCACTTGAATCGAGCTCAATGCCGTGTGCGAGGGCGTGCTGTCTCAGGTCGCGTTTACGTTTCCGAATCCAAATGCACAGGCCGAGCGTCATAAGGATCCCGAGGGCTGGCACGCCGCCCAGGAGGGAGGCGAGGACTATTTTCTGCGCGGAGAAATAATTGGTGAGTGACCGCTGCTCGATTGTACAGCTTCTGGTGGGCAAAACTCAGCGACGTACTGCATTCTCATCGACCGAGGCGGATACGCCGGAGGGGAATATCGTCACCAGTGCCAGAGCAAGCGCCAACGCTTGAATATGCATCACCGTTCCTGTGCCTCTGTTTATATCCCCGAGTAATTGGCAGACAGTGCACGGCCAGTTGGAACGAGCGGCCCGGGCCTGAGCCCGAGGTACACGGGCAGTCGCAGTCGCAATACCCACAACCAAAGATATTTCACACGGGTAAATCCAACGCCGATGTATGCACGGTTTGCATCCGTCGCAAGCGGGGGGGAAGGTGTATGCGGCAGGGATCGGTGAGTCGTCGGCCCGGTCCTGTGGGGCATCGAGCGCACGCACCTCATCCTGGCTCCAGGGCGTGGGGGCTGCCCAGGGTTTGGGAGAACGAGAGGGAAAGGCTGGGAGCGGGTAGGAAAAGC
>Ga0307513_10010051_pt1 | contig 11922 bp, 15 predicted proteins | sample 15_EM_MG_FD_202174 | JGI IMG/M metagenome (GOLD analysis project Ga0307513, IMG submission 202174) | Populus trichocarpa ectomycorrhiza microbial communities from riparian zone in the Pacific Northwest, United States - 15_EM | ecosystem: Host-associated > Plants > Roots > Unclassified | place... | reverse complement strand
GAAGCGGCGAAGCTGGGAAGCGCCGTGAGTGGGAAGCTGCGAATCACCTCACCGCGGCCCACTCTTCCAATGTTAGCGAACAGGCTGTTCCCGGACTTCTTCAGCGCTTATCCGAACGTCCAACTGGAACTGTACGGAGAAGATGGTCTCGTGGATATCGTGGAACAAGGCTTCGACGCTGGCATCAGGCGGGCTGTCTACGTCCCAGTGGATATGGTCGGCACACGATTGACGCCGCCGGTACGGTTTGTCGTGGTGGGTACGCCCTTTTTCTTCCGCAAGGCCGTGCGTCCCGTGCGCCCCGAAGATCTTGTCGGCCTCCCCTGCATCCAGGCGCGCCTTTCCCCCACCTCGCCCACCTCCTGGGCCTTCATGCGGGAGGGACGGCGGGTCGACGTAGCTGTCGAGGGGCCACTGATCCTCAATGACGTCGAGATGATCATTCGCGCGGCGTTGCGTGGGGTCGGCCTCGCATGGCTTCCTTCATCGCTGGTCTTCGGCTATCTTGCGAGCGGCGAGATGGAGACGGTGCTGGACGAGTTCCGGTTCGAAGAGGATGGTTTGATGCTGTTCTATCCCAGCCGCGCTCAGTCGTTGCCCAAGCTGAAGGCGTTCGCGGAGTTCGCCGTCCCGAGGCTGCGGCAAGACTTCAGCGCGACGGACAATTTGCCAATCTCCTTTCGAGGTACTTCCCGCAGTAGTGAGTCGGTCCTGCAAAATTCGATTCCGCCTCGGGCTGTCAACGCGCTGGCCCTTGAGCCCTCGACGATTCGAACGGCCAGCCCCCCTCAACGGGCGGCCCCGAGGGCGTTGGCGTGAAAGCGGCGATGGGATAGCTCATGCATTGTCCAGCCCATGGCAACCTTCACGCCGAACTCGTAGGGCTTCGCGTCCGCCGTCGCAAAGCCCGGCGTACACCAGACTGGCCATCAACCGAACAGGCCTCTTCGGCCGACCCGCGTTGCTGCGGCCCCCATCAACGACCATCTTCTTCGGCCCCAGCAAGTCCTCGCCCTCGACAAGCACAAGCAACCGGTTTGCCGGCGTGCCTTTCGCCACTCGCCCTCCGGCAGAAGCTCTCGCTCAGACCGCTAGCAGGATTTTTCCGACGTGACCGCCGGCTTCAAGTGCTGCGTGTGCTGCGGCTGCCTCGTGCAGGCCGAACCGGCGGTCGACCACAGGTCGAATTTTCCCGCTCTCAACGTGCGGCCATATGCGAGCGAGCAGATTCTTGACAATTGCGGCCTTGTAAGCCGGCGGGCGGGAGCGCAGAGTCGAACCGGTGATCTTCAGGCGACGCGTCATCACCTCGTAAATGTCGAGGCTCGCCGATCGACCGCCAAGAGCGGAGATAAAGACCAGGCGTCCGTAGTCTGCAAGCGCTGAAATTTCTCGGGGAACATAATTTCCGCCAACCATATCCAGGATGACGTTCACACCGACTCCTTTTGTCGCTGCGCGCACTACTCCCGAAAAGTCTTCCTTGCGATAATTGATGGCGCGTGTCGCGCCAAGTTCAATGCATGCAGCGCATTTCTCATCGCTTCCAGCGGTGGTATAGACCGAGTGGCCGAGTGCCACCGCCATCTGTATGGCCGCAACGCCAACGCCGCTGGAGCCTCCCTGGACGAGAAGACTTTCTCCATCCGCAAACTCCCCCTCGTGCCACACGGCGCCCCAGACGGTGCAAAACGCCTCCGGCAATGCCGCGGCGTCAATCAGGGAAACGCCTTGCGGAACGGGCAGGCAGTGCGCCGCGGGCACAGAACAATACTCTGCGTAACCGCCTCCGGCAAGCAAGGCGCACACCTCCTGCCCCACCTCGAACCCAGCCGTGTGCGGGCCAACAGCGACCACGGTACCGGACACTTCGAGACCTGGCAGGTCCGACGCCCCCGGCGGCGGCGGATAATTTCCCTGTCGCTGAATGATGTCTCCCCGATTGAGTCCCGCCGCGGCGACCTTGACGAGGACTTCGCCGGCAAGGACGCTCGGCACCGGCCGCTCGCAAAGTCGCAAGACTTCCGGACCGCCGGGCTCGGCAATCTCGATGGCGCGCATGAAAGCGGGGAAAACAGGGTGCCTCATCTTTATCGGGATTGCGATTGCTGACCGGGGTTGAACTCAGGAAGAGGATCGATAAGCGGAGTCAGTTTTTCACGAGCCTCCTGCGGGGTGAAGAATTCGTCAGCGGGTATCTGAATGATTTCAGGGTTTACTTCGCTGCCGTACTCCCCCATCAAACGTCCTAGTTTGTCGAATTTCCAAAGCGCGACCGAACCTTCCGAGCGCCTCACGTAATAGCCTTTCGGATCAGCCGCCTCGCCCAATGCAATCAGTTGGGCGCCAGTCACATGGTGAACCAGCGTTGAGTAGTAGGTGAAGGAATGATCCGAGAGGTGGATCTCTTGATTCTCGTGAAGGATCACTGCACCACCAAGACTGTCGTAGAAATTCCTGACGGCGGCGCGCCCCTTGAGTTCCACAAAGGATTTTCTAAACTGAACCCTGTAGTGCGGTTCGTCCACCATCATGCCGGGCTCGAAGATCTTTGCGATATGTCCGGCGACCTCCGATAGCGAGTGCCTTCTATAGACATGGAGGTATTGCCTCTGAAGAGGCGTCAGTGAACTGCCGCCAAGGACGCGATCCACGGACTGTAGGGTTTTTGTGATGTCAGACTTCATTCGTGTCTCCTGTCTGTTCGCCGGTAAAAATAACGCGGAAGGGTACGCCCGGCAGCTCGTCTTGACTATCGCGTGAGCGATGAACGCAGCGTGCAGCTGAACATGCCAATACAGTGGCTGGGAAGCGAAATCGGCCGGGGCCTATCCGCGTCGGTAGCGGATCTGTTCCACGGATTTCATTTTCGGCAAGAGTTTCTCGCGGCATTCGGCTACCGTGATGAATTCCTCGGGCGGGCAGGGCCGCACCTTCATATCCGCACCGTGGTAGACGATCTCTCCGGCCAGGATGGCCTCGCTGTTGTAGGGGAAGACGCAGATGATGCCGCGAGCAACTTCTCGCAGACATGGACGCGATACGCCGCGTCCGTGGCTCCGCGAGCTTCATCAAGACAGGCGGCAAAGCCGTCGAAGGTACCTACGTCGTCTCCGACTATTCGCCGACGAGCCCGACGCCGATGAACCAGGCCTTCGTGAAGGCCCACCAGGCCAAGTACAACATGGCGCCCGACAACTGGGCCGGTATGGGCTATGCGCTCGGCCAGGTGGCGGTGCAAGCCGTGAAGAACGCAGGCCCGACACCGGATCGCACCAAGATCCGCGACGAACTCGCCAAGCTCAACAAGGTGCCGGTGGTGCTGGGCAACGGCACCTGGAGCGTCGATGCCGGGCGCAATCCAAGCTATGGCGGCGTGTTACTGCAGGTGAAGAACGGGACTTTCGTGCCGGTGCAGTGACGCCGCGCCTCAGGCCGTCATCCCACCATCCACGTTGTAGACCCCGCCCGTCACGATGCTCGCCAACGGCGACAGCAGCCAGAACACCAGGTTCGCGACCTCGTCCGCCGTCGCCGCACGCCCCAGCGGCTGGTTCGCGAAGTGCTGCTTCAGCGCCCACTCCACCTCGTCCTCGGTCCGCCCATCGATGCGGAAGGTGCTGCGCAACAGCGGCGTGTCGATCGGCCCCGGGCAGATCGCGTTGATGCGGATCTTGTGCGGCGCGAACTCGAGCGCGGCCTGTTGCGTCATGCGGATCACCGCCGCCTTCGACGCACCGTAGACACCGAGCCCGGCATCAGCGCGGCTGCTGCGCTGGCCCGAGACGGACGAGGTGTTGACGATGCTGCCGCCGCCCTGCGCCCTCATGACGCGTCCGACCGCCTGCATGCCAAGCAGCACGCCCCGCACGTTGACCGCGAAGATGCGGTCGAAGTCCGCCATCTTGAAATCGAGCAGCGACGACTGCGGCCCGACGATCGCGGCGTTGTTGTGGAACAGGTCGATGCGGCCCCATTGTTTGACCGCCGCGTCGGCACAACGCTGCACGTCGGCTTCCTGGGCCACGTCGGCCTGCAGCGCAAGCAGCTGCGAACTGTTCAGTTGCTTCGCCGCTCGCTCCAGCGCCGGCTCGTCGCGGTCGACGATCACGACCTTCGCACCGGCCGCGAGCAGTTGGCCAGCCAGCGCCAGACCGACGCCGCTGGCACCGCCGGTGACAACGGCCACCTGGTTGTCGAATGCGGCGCTCATTGCAGCGTCACCGGCTGTGCGTCGGGGTCGCGGAACACGAACGCGGGGCTGAAGTGCGGTTTGAATTCCGCGGTTCGCGAGGGCGGCGACGCGGCGAGATAGGGGCAACCGAGTTCAGCGTTCATGAGTGTCTCCAGTCTGGTTGTGGTTTCAGGTCAGCGCACGAGGAGGTGCTGCGCCAGGCCATCGAAGGGATGGTCGATGCCGGCGCGCACGTTCCGTCCGTAGGGCGTCTTCAACGCGAGATTGCGCTCGAACGCGCGCGCCACCGCCGGACCCGCCTCGATCCGGTCGCGCCAGGCTAGCAGGCGGACGTAGCGCGCCAGATCGTCCGGCGCGAGGTAGCGGATCCAGGGGAAGTACGCGATGCCGGCGATCGAGTAGTCGCCGGGGCATCGGTGTGTCGATCGGCCCGGGCGCCACGGTGTTGACGGTGATGCCCAGCGAGGCGGCCTCGCGCGCCGCCACCTTCGACAGCGCCAGCACCGCGCCCTTGGAGGCGCTGTAGGCCGAGCCGCTCTGCATGCGGCCTCCGGATCAGTCGTGGCGCTTGCGTACATCCTTGATCAGCTCGAGTAGCGCGGCGGGCACTTCGCGGCCCTCGGCCTTGGCCTTGGCCTTGGCGTCTTCCCACAGCTTCAAGTCGGCGTAGCCTTTGTCGGTGTGGCGGTTCCACTGCTTGTCCAGCGGCGTCGTGATCTCCAGGCGAACGCCGGCCGGGTCGTGGAAGTAGATCGACAGGATCAGGCCGTCGTGGTCGGTCGGGCCGATCACGTCGACGCCTTGCGACGTGAGCCATTCGTACCAGCGCAGCACCTCTGCGCGGTCCTTCGCCTCCAGCGCGATGTGGTTGAAGACGTCGTAGGCCGGGTGGCTGGCCTTGGCCGGTGCCGGCACGCCGGGCGCTTCGAAGAACGCCAGCGTCGAGCCGTCCGCCATGCGGAAGAAGATGTGGAAGTACGGGATCTTCTCGCCGGTCGACGGCACGCTGTCGTCCAGCACCGTGCTCGCGATCTCCATACCCATGATGCGGGTGTAGAACTCGGTGGTCGCGGCGGCATCGGGCGTGACCCAGGCCGCGTGGTTCAGCATCATCGGCGTCAGCCCGGGGTTGGGCGTCAGGCCTGCGCCGGACTTGGCGACGGCACTGGGCGGGGACTGTGGAGCAGTGGCTTGCATGGTGTTCTCCATTGACTGCGGTGGGAGTTGGCGCGGGTTCAGGAACGCAGATTCAGAGCTGCGGATCGGCGATCCGCACGACGATGCCGTCCAGCGCCGCGTTCATGACGATCTGACAGGACAGCCGGCTACCCGGCTCGCGTGGTGCGGCCGTGTAGTCCAGCATCTGGGACTCGGTCTCGCTCGGCGGCGGCAGTTGCTCGCCGAACGGTGCCTCGACGATGACGTGGCAGGTGGCGCAGCTCATCACACCACCGCAATCGCCGACGATGCCTTCGATGTCGTGGCCGGTGGCGGCCATCATCAGGTTCTGGCCGTCGGCCACGTCGGCTTCGCTGCGCTCGCCGTTCGGATGGATGTAGATCACGCGTGACATGGGGTGACTGTCGGTGACGTACGCGGACGCGTCAGTCCCCTCCGCGGGGACGTCGCGCGCCTGGCCCTTGTCCCTTGTCACGGGGACAGGCGCTGTCGGGCCGCTGCCTATAGTCGGTTCGCACCATTCCCAAAGGCCTCTTCATGATCGAAACCGAAGTCGTCGCCATCGGCAGTGGCGCCGAGGCCTACGACGACGAGTTGGTCGCGAGCTATCTCGACAACGCGGCCGCGATGCTGCAGTTCATGGAGCGTCACTCCGAGGTGCGCTTCAAGCCCTTCCCGCTGGCCGATCTGCGGATGCCGCTGCCGCAGCTGATGCTGTTTGGCAGCATGCAGATCGAGGGTGCCGACATCCACCCGATGCGCCACGCATTGAAGACCTGGGCCGGCTTCAAGCGCACGGCGAAAGTCATGCGCCGCTTCGTGCGCGACAAGATTCGCTACGGCCGCGGCACCCGCCTCGTCAACGGCCTGAGCATCACGACTGCGCACTCGATCGCCGACCGCACCTTCTTGCGTACCTACGGCCTGGGTCTGGCACGGCCTGCGCCGTTCAGCCCAGCCGCGCTGATCCGGGCCGGCTACCTGATCGAGGCGCCCACGCTCGACGGACTGGCCCGCCGCATCGGCGTGGCGCCGACGCGCCTGCAAGTGACCGTGATCGAGTTCAACGAGAGCGCGACGCGCGGCGAGGACCCGGAGTTCGGCAAGGGCACCGACGCCCATTCGCGATTCCGCGGTGACCAGACGCATCGGCCCAACCCAAGCATCGCGCCCCGCGCCAACTGGCCGAAAACCACTAACCTCCTGCACAAAAAGTCCCGATGAAGAACCTGTTCGACCTGCGCGGCGAGCGCATCCTCGTCACCGGTGCCGGTGGCTCGATCGGCGGCGCCACTGCACGCGTCTGCGCGGCGCTCGGCGCCGAGCTGTTCATCGCCGACCTGACGGCGCCCGCCGAACTCGGCACCGAGTTGAAGGCGCACGCTGCGTCGCTCGACAACACGAAGCGCGACGACGTCAACGCGCTGGTCAAGGACATCGGCCACATCGACGCGCTGATCGACACCAGCGGGTACTACGTCAAGGGCGACTGGATCGACGGCGGCGATGACTGGGATGAGCTGTTCGCGCGCACGATGGCGATCAACGTGCGCGGACCGGTGAACCTGGTGCGCGCGGTGCTGCCGCAGATGCGCGCGCGCGGCAACGGCCGCGTCGTGCTGACCGGTTCGATGTCGGCGCGCAATGCCGGTTCCACCCTTGCCGTCGAACCCGCCTATGCTGCCTCCAAGGGAGCGTTGCACACGCTGGTGCGCTACTTCGCGCGCCAGGTCGCGGCCGAGGGCGTGATCGTCAACGGCGTCTCGCCGGGCCCGATCCTCACGCCGCTGCTGATCTCGGCGAAGCAGCCGTTCGACCTCGAAAGCTATCCGATGAAGCGCTTCGGCCAACCCGAGGAGATCGGCTGGCCGGCGGCCTTCCTGGCCTCGCGCGGCGCCAGCTTCACGACCGGCGCGGTGCTGGACGTCAACGGCGGCATGTGCTTCTCCTGAGCGAGGCGGTGGGCTGAATCAGCGCGATGTCCTGTGGGCGCCGGCGCCGATCGGCCATGTGCAAACACGTAACCGCGTCTACCTGCTGGCGCACCGCCTTCGTCACCTCCTCGGCGCGTTCGGCGATAGGGTCGGCCACCACGCCCTTCGGGGTCTTCTCCGGGTGAGTCAAGGAATCAGGACGACGGAGCCGGTGGTCCGGCCGGCTTCGACGGCCCGATGGGCCTCGGCGGCGTCCTGCAACGGGAAGGTCGCGAAGATCTCGACCTTCATCTGGCCGCGCCGCACCAGCTCGAAAAGCTCGTCGCAGGCCGACTGGCGCGTCGACGACGTGTTCGCATGCCAGCCGAAGCCGGGGCGGTGCAACACGAGGCAGCCCTTCTGCGCCAGCAGGACCAGCGGGAATGCCGGCACCGGGCCCGAGGCATTGCCGTAGTTGACGAGCGCACCAAACGGCCGGACGACATCGAACGAACGCACGAACGTGTCCTTGCCGACTCCGTCGAACACCGCGGCCACACCGTCGGGCGCCAGCCTGCGCGTCTCGGCAACGAAGTCGTCCTGTCGGTAGAGAACGGTGTGATCGGAACCGTGGGCACGCGCGAACTCGGCCTTGGCGGCCGAGCCGACCGTGCCGATCACGGTCGCGCCGAGCGCGTTGCACCACTGCGCCAGCAGGCTGCCGACGCCGCTCGCGGCGGCATGGATCAACACCGCATCGCCGGGACGGGGGCGATGGCAGCGGTGGACGATGACGGAAGCAGTGAGGCCCTTGAGCAGCATCGCCGCGGCTTGCCGATCGCTGATGTCGTTCGGCAACCGCACCAGGCAGTCGGCAGGCACGTTGCGCTGCTGCACATAGGCGCCGGTGTTTTCGAAGAAGAGTCCGCCGGTGCCCGCATAGGCCACGCGCTCGCCGACGCGCCAGCCGGTCACGCCTGCGCCCACGCTCTCGATCACGCCGGCGGCTTCGTTGCCGAGTGTGATCGGGAAGGTCGGCGCACCGGTGACGTAGAAGCCGCCGCTGCGCACGTTGATGTCCGAGAAGTTGAGGCCGATGGCGGTATGCCGGACGCGCACCTCGGTCGGCCTCGGCGCGGGCAGGTCGATGTCGGTCCATTCGAGGACCTCGGGTCCGCCATTTGCGTGGATGTGTATGGCCTTCAATGCCGCTCCTGCTGACAATCGGGCTTGCAGTGTCGAAGATTGGCCCGCGCCTGTCGGCCCCCTCGCAGGGGACGTGCGGTGCGATGATGCCGCGCCAAGGACCACCGGAGCCCCGATGAACATCCAGCGCCAGCGAGCTGCTGTGCGCAACCTGGCAGGTGGCCACGCACCTCGCTGAACGGCTGGCTCGGGACAATTCGGGCGCACTTCGAGTGACGGGCGGCATCCGCCACGTCGCGTTATCGGGGCCCGTCCCCGGCGGGGGGACAGACGCCGGCGCGGGCCACGCCTAGATTCGCTGCATTCGGAGCCGAGGATCCAGCTTTATGACAACCACCAACGCCGCCGGCATCGGCATCCAGGACATCCGCAAGCCAGGCGACTTCCGTATCCCAAGCCGGCTGATGGAGCTGCTGGAGCGCGGCGAGTTCGATGGCGTCGAAGACTGCGTCGAGCGTTTCATGCTCGAGGCCTTCCCAGATGCCGTCGACGTGCGCCTACCGCGCACCGAGACACTCGCGATCGGCGAGATGCGTTCGCCGACGCTGACAACTTCGACATCGATCGCCCGCAACTCGCCGCCAGCCATGTCGCACTGGGCACCGGCATCCACGCCTGCATCGGCCAGATGATCGCGCGCGGCGAATCGGAAGCGCTGCTCGGCACGCTCGCGCGCCGCGCTGCGCGACTCGAGATCATGGCACCCGCGAGTTATCGGCCCATCAACCAAATGCGCACGCTCGACAAGCTGCCGATGCGCATTCACGTCGACTGACTGCCGTGACCATAACCCCGATGAGCGCCGGCCCGCTGGCTGGCCTGAAGGTGCTGGAGATGGGCCAGCTGATTGCTGGCCCGTTCGCCGCCAAGACACTCGCCGATTTCGGTGCTGACGTCATCAAGATCGAACCGCCCGGCGCCGGCGACCCACTGCGCAAGTGGCGCCTGCTGAAGGACGGCACATCGGTGTGGTGGCAGGTGCAGTCGCGCAACAAGCGCTCGATCGCGCTCGACTTGAAGGACCGCGATGCCCAGGAGATCGTGCGCCGGCTTGCTGCCGAATCGGACGTTCTCATCGAGAACTTCCGCCCGTTGGCGCTAGAGGGTTGGGGACTGTCGCCCGACACGCTGCTTGCAGCGAACCCGCGCCTGATCGTGCTGCGCGTCAGCGGTTATGGCCAAACCGGGCCGTACCGTGACCGCCCCGGCTTCGGCGTGGTCGCCGAGGCGATGGGCGGGCTGCGCCACCTGACCGCCGAACCGGGCCGCGTGCCGGTGCGTGTCGGCATCTCGATCGGCGACACGCTCGCGGCGCTGCACGGTGTGATCGGCATCCTGATGGCGTTGCACGAGCGTGAGCGTTCCGGCTGCGGCCAGGTCATCGATGTCGCGCTCTACGAAGCGGTGTTCAACTGCATGGAAAGCCTGCTCCCCGAATACAGCGCGTTCGACGCGGTGCGCGGGCCGGCCGGTAGCGCTCTGCCCGGCATCGCACCGAGCAACGCCTATCGCTGCCAGGACGGCGGCTACGCGCTGATCGCCGGCAATGGCGACAGCATCTTCCGGCGCCTGATGGCGGTGATCGAGCGGCCGGAGCTGGCTGCCGATCCGGCGCTGGCCGACAACGCCGGCCGCGTTGCGCGCGTCGCCGAACTCGACGAGGCGATCGGTGCCTGGACCGCGCGGCGCGGTGTCGCCGAGGTGCTGGCGGCGCTCGATGAAGCCTCGGTGCCGGCGGGCCGGATCTACAGCGTTGCAGACATCGCCGCCGACCCACACTACCGCGCACGCGAAATGCTCCAGAGCATCCACATGGCCGACGGCAGCGTACTGACCGTGCCCGGAATCGTGCCCAAGCTGTCGCGCACGCCAGGCGGCCACCGCCGCAATGCGCCCAACATCGGCCAGGACACCGACGCGGTGCTGCGCGAGATCGGCCTCACCGATGTGCAGATCGATGCGCTGAAGGCGCGCGGCGTGGTCGCTGGAGGCACGGCATGACGCGAATCTATTTCCACGAGGTCGTCACGCGCGACGGCTTCCAGATGGAGCCCGAGTTTGTCGCCACCGACGCGAAGGTGGCGTTGATCGACGCGCTCTCCGATTGCGGCTACGCGAAGATCGAGGTCACTTCGTTCACCTCTGCGAAGGCGATCCCGATGCTGCGCGACGCCGAGGAGGTGATGGGCCGCATCCGCCGCGCACCCGGCGTGCAGTACGCAGTGCTGGTGCCGAACCTGCGCGGCGCCGAACGGGCGCTCGAGTCGCGCGCGGACGAGCTGAACCTGGTGATGTCGGCGTCCGAGTCGCACAATCTGGCGAACCTGCGCATGAGCCGAGTCCAGAGCGTCGCGGCGCTGACCGAAGTGATCCGGGTCGTCGACACGCGCGCCGCAGTCAACGTCTCGATCTCGACCGCATTCGGCTGCCCGATGGAAGGTGATGTGGCGCAGCACACCGTGCTGATACTCGCGCAACGCTACGCCGACCTCGGTGTGCGTGGCGTGACGGTTTGCGACACTACCGGTATGGCGCACCCCGCGCAGGTGCGGGTGATGTGTGACGCATTGCAGCGCCACCTGCCATCGGCATTGGAATTGACGCTGCACTTCCACAACACACGCGGCATGGGCTTGGCCAACGTGCTGGCCGCGCTGCAGAGTGGCATCGTGCGCTTCGATGGATCGCTCGGTGGCCTCGGCGGCTGCCCCTACGCGCCCGGCGCGAGCGGGAACATCGCGAGCGAGGACGCGATCCACATGCTGCAGGCGATGAAGCACGATACCGGCGTCAATCTGGCTCGGCTGCTCGATGTCGCGCACAGGCTGCCGGCGATCATCGGCCACGACGTGCCGTCGCAGGTCAGCAAGGCCGGGCCGATCGGGCAGTTGCACGCTGCGCCGTGCCAACCGGCCTAAGCGCGACACGACGATGTGTGCTGCCTCTACGCGCACCAGGGCGCGGCGGCCGCACAGGCGCGTACCTGGGCTTCGCTGTCGGCCAGTGTTTGCCGGAGTGCCCGCGCCGCCTGCGGCGGCGTGGTCGGTCCGCCAATGTCGGCCAGCCCGTTGATCACAAAGCATCCGCCCGCCTCGACAAACAACTGTGCGACCGATCGCAGAAATGCCCCGATCCCGCTGCGGGTAAACGCATCGGAAACCCTGCGGCGGGTCGGTCAGGCGCCTTCGTGATTAGCTGCGCTTTACAGCCCGTTCGGAATGTGGCGACTTATGGGCCAATCGCCTCGGCACTAATATCGACCATCAACCCTAAGGAGATGGTCATGGCCAAGCTGAATGGCAAAGTCGCGCTGATCACCGGCGGCAACAGGGCCCCTCGTCGTTTCGTGTGGAACCCAACAGTCAGAATCGCTGGTCGTAGTCGAGCCCGGTGGGCATGTGGGCAGGCTGCCTTTGAGCCTGTCCACAT
>Ga0307513_10010049_pt1 | contig 11924 bp, 9 predicted proteins | sample 15_EM_MG_FD_202174 | JGI IMG/M metagenome (GOLD analysis project Ga0307513, IMG submission 202174) | Populus trichocarpa ectomycorrhiza microbial communities from riparian zone in the Pacific Northwest, United States - 15_EM | ecosystem: Host-associated > Plants > Roots > Unclassified | place... | reverse complement strand
TCGCACTGTTCGCCGAATCGGGCGTCAAGGCGACCTTCTTCACCTTGGGCTGGGTCGCCGAACGCCATCCCGCGCTGATGCGCCGTATCGTCGACGGCGGCCACGAGATCGCCAGCCATGGCTGGGACCATCTGCGCGTGTTCACGCTGACGCCCGACCAGTTCCGCGACGATATCGGCCGCGCCCGCAAGACGATCGAGGACGCGTCCGGACAGGGCGTCACCGGCTATCGCGCGCCGAGCTTCTCGATCGACCAGCGCACGCCCTGGGCGCACGAGATCCTCGCCGAGCAGGGCTATGCTTACTCGTCGAGCGTCGCGCCGGTGGTGCACGACCATTATGGCTGGCCCGAAGCGCCGCGCTTCGCCTTCCGGCCGGTTGCCGGCAGCGCGCTGATCGAACTGCCGGTGACCACCGCGAAGCTCGGCAAGCGCACATTGGCGGCGGGCGGCGGAGGCTTTTTCCGCCTGCTGCCCTATCGTTTCTCGTCCTGGGCTGTACGCCAGGTCAATCGCGACGAGGCGCGGCCGGCGATCATCTATTTCCATCCATGGGAGATCGACCCCGACCAGCCCCGCGTCGCCAATGCGCCGCTTAAGTCGAAGCTGCGTCACTATAGCCGGCTGAGCGCGATGGCGGGCAAGCTCAAACGGCTGATGGGCGATTTCGAATGGGGCCGGGTCGACGAGATCGCTGCGGCGGAAGCGGGCAGGGCATGAACGCCTGGGCGCCGATCGGGCGCGTGACCGTTGCCGCCGTCGACCTGCGCGACCCCGGGGAACGGGACGCGGTCGATGCTCATGTGCGTGGGCATGAGGAGGGGACGCCGTTCCATCTGACGGCATGGCAGCAGGCGGTGGCCGAGGGCTGCAACCAGGTCGCGCATCTGCTGGTGGCGCGGGGTGGGGCCGATGTCCGCTCTGAAGCTTATCACCTCCCCCACCGTCATCCCCGCCTTCGCGGGGATGACGGAGCTTTTGGTGGAGAGGGCGAAGCGAATTCGGCAAGGCACCTTCGTGACGGGCGCATCCTCGGCATCCTCCCCCTCACTGAAATCCACTCCCCCTTGTTCGGCCGCGCGCTGGTCTCGACCGGCTTCGCCGTCGCCGGTGGCATCCTCGCCGACGATGACAGCGTGGCCGAGCAACTCGCCGAAGCCGCATGGGCCCTCGCCGAAAGCCTGAGCTGCCCCACCGTCGAACTGCGCGGCGGCGCCACGCCCGGCGCGGGCTGGATTGTCAAGCAAGGAGCCCATGCGGGCTTCGTCCGGCCGATCGCCGCCGACGATGCCGCCGAACTGCTCGCCATCCCGCGCAAACAGCGCGCCGAGGTGCGCAAGGCGCTCGACAAGGGTATGATTGTCGAGACCGGCACCACCCCGCGTGATCGCGACGCCCATTATGCGGTCTATGCCGAAAGCGTGCGGAACCTCGGCACGCCCGTCTTCCCGCGCAGCCTGTTCGAAGCGGTGCTCGATCGCTTCGGCGCCGACGCCGACATCCTCACCGTCCGCCATGACGGCATACCCGTCGCCAGTGTGCTGAGCCTTTATCATCGCGGCGCCGTCATGCCCTATTGGGGCGGCGGCACGCAGGCGGCGCGCTATCTTCGCGCGAACGATCTGATGTATTACGCGCTGATGAACCATGCCCGTGCCCGCGGCTGCCACCGCTTCGATTTCGGCCGTTCGAAGACCGGCAGTGGCGCCTTCGCGTTCAAGAAGAATTGGGGATTCGAACCACAGCCTTTGCGTTATGCCGTGCGCACCGCCGATGGTGCCGAACCGCGCGACGTCAATCCGCTGAGTCCCAAATATAGATTGCAGATCGCGCTGTGGCAAAAACTGCCGCTCGCGGTCGCCAACCGGATCGGCCCGATGATCGCGCGAGGTCTCGGCTGATGGCCGAGATATTGTTCCTCGCGCATCGCATCCCCTATCCGCCGGACCGCGGCGACAAGATCCGGTCCTTTCATATTCTCAAGCATCTGGCGGCGCTGGCACCGGTCCATCTCGCCGCCTTCGCCGACGACGAAGCCGATCTCGCGCATCTGCCCAAGCTCGAGCCGCTGACCGTGTCGCGCCACGTCGAAGTCCGCCACGTCTCGCATCTGCGCGCCGGCATCGCCGCGCTCGCCAGCCAGCAGCCGGTATCGCTGCCCTTGTTCAAGAGCGCGACGATGCACGCCCATGTCGAACAGGTGCTGGCCCGGCCCGAGATCACGACGATCTTCGCCTTCTCCGGACAGATGGCGCAATATGTCCCCGAACGCCTCGGCCGCCGCCGCTTCGTGATGGATTTCGTCGACATGGATTCGGCCAAGTTCGTCGCTTATGCGAAGAAGGCGAGCGGTCCGATGAAGTGGATTATGGAGCGCGAGGGCAGCCGCCTGTTCGCGTTCGAGAAGCTGACCGCGCAGCGTGCGCACCGCAGCCTGTTCGTGAGCGAGGCCGAAGCGGCCCTGTTCCGCCGCCAGAGCGGCATCCAGCAGCGCTGGGTCGACGTGCTCGAAAACGGCATCGATCTCGATCATTATGATCCGGCTGCCGATCATGGCCCGGTCGAACTGGCCGGGCAGGGGCCGCTGATCGTCTTCACCGGCCAGATGGACTATCGCCCCAATGCCGAGGCGGTGAACCTGTTCGCGCGCGAGACGATGCCGTTGATCCGCGCGCGCGTTCGCAATGCCCGCTTCGCGATCGTCGGCCGCAATCCCGACACTGACGTCAAGGCGCTCGATGCGCTGCCCGGCGTCTACGTCACCGGCGAAGTGCCCGAAATTCGCTGCTGGTTGGCAGCGGCCGACGTCGTCGTCGCGCCGCTGCGGCTCGCGCGCGGGATCCAGAACAAGGTGCTCGAAGCGATGGCGATGGCGCGCCCCGTCGTCGCGTCGCCCGCCGCCGCCGAGGGCATCCATGCCGCCCCCGGCACGGAGTTGGTCATTGCCGACGGCAGCGCCGCCGAGGCCGAGGCGGTCGTCACCTTGCTCGGCGACCGGACCCTCGCGCACGACATCGGCACCGCCGCGCGCGCGCGGATGGCGGTGCGTTATGGCTGGGAAGCGCGGCTCGCGCCGCTCGGGGCGCTGGTCGGGATCGGCAAGCCCGCACTGGAACCCGCTGCATGAGCTATGCCGGTCCGATCACGCCAGCCGAGGACAAGGAGGCAGGCCACGGCCTCAGCCTGGTGTGGCGAAGTCATGCGTTCGCGCTCGCACTGGCGACCGTAGCGCTGCTCGCGATCTTCCACCGCGACGTCGCCGATATCGTCACGATCTGGTGGACCAGCTCGACCTTCGGCCATTGCCTGCTGATCCCGATCATCCTCGGCTGGCTGGTCTGGCAGCGCTGGCCCGAACTCCGCCAGATCGATCCGTCGGCCTGGGCGCCCGGCCTGCTGCCCGTGGCGGCGGGCGCGGCCGGCTGGCTGCTCGGCGATGCCGCCGGCGTCGGGCTTGCGCGGCATTTCGGGCTGATCCTGATGCTGCAGGGCGCGATCGTCGCGCTGCTCGGACCCCGCGTCGCGCGCGCGCTCGCCTTCCCGATCTTCTACATGCTCTTCATTGTGCCGTTCGGCGAGGAACTCGTGCCGCCGATGCAAACGATCACCGCGCAGATGTGCATGGCGCTGCTGGCGCTGGTCGGCATCCCCGCGCATATCGACGGCGTGTTCATCACCACGCCCGGCGGCTATTTCGAGGTCGCCGAGGCCTGCTCGGGCGTCAACTTCCTCGTCGCGATGTTCGCTTATGGCGTGCTTGCCGCCAATGTCTGCTTCCGCAGCTGGCCCCGTCGCATGGCGTTCCTGGCACTGGCGATCATCGTGCCGGTGCTCGCCAACGGCGTCCGCGCGTGGGGCACGATCTATATCGCCGAACTGACCGACATCAGCTTCGCCGCCGGCTTCGACCATGTCTTCTATGGCTGGTTCTTCTTTGCGATCGTGATGGCGCTGGTGATGGCGATCGGCTGGAAATTCTTCGATCGTCCGCGCGATGCGGACTGGCTCGATCTGCCGCGGCTGCGCGCGATGCGCGTCCGCGCCCGGCCGCTCGGCATCGTCGCCGCGTGCCTGTTGGCGATCGGCTGCGCGCCGATGCTATGGTCGGCGGCGATGGCGGCGCGGGGCAGCGAAACGATCGGCGGCCCGCTGCACATGCCGGTGATCAAGGGCTGGCAGCGCGTGCCGCTCGGCACGCGCCATACATGGTATCCGCGCTTCGACGGCGCCGATCATCGACTGATCGGCCGCTATCGCAACGCCGCCGGCCAGGAAGCCGATCTCGCGATCGTCGTCTTCGCCGACCAGAGCGAGGGCCGCGAGATCGTCGGCTACGGCCAGGGCTCGGTCGATCCCGATAGCCAATGGGCGTGGACCTCCACCGCGCGCGCGCCGGCTGGCGGCATGGCGGAACGGATCATCGCGCCCGGCCCGGTCGTGCGCGAGGTCGTTAGCTTCTACCGCGTCGGCGGCGCGCTGACCGGCAGCGGCACCATGGTGAAGCTGGAGACGCTGAAGGCCAGGCTGACCGGCGGCAGCCGCCGCGCGGTGGCGGTGCTCGTATCGGCGGAGGAAGCCAACGGCCAGTCGGCCCGCCCGGCGATCGATGCGTTGTTGCGAGACCTGGGGCCGATCGATGCACTTGCCGACCGCATCGCCGACGGACGATAAAGCGAGCATATATGTGCGGCATCGCGGGCATCTTCCATATCGAAACCGCGAAGCCGGTCGACCCCGACCGCATTCGCGCGATGACCGACGCGATCGCGCATCGCGGCCCGGATGGTGCGGGGGTGTGGACCGCGCAGGGCGTCGGCCTCGGCCATCGCCGGCTCGCGATCATCGATCTCGGCGGCGGCGCACAGCCGATGAGCGACCAGTCGGGCGAACTGATCGTCACCTTCAACGGCGAGATCTATAATTTCGCCGAGGTCCGCGCCGAACTCGAACGGCTCGGCCATGTCTTCCGCACCAACAGCGATACCGAGGTGATCCTCCATGGCTGGCGGCAGTGGCGGCAGGATTGCCTCGCCCGCTTCAACGGCATGTTCGCCTTCGCCTTGTTCGACACGCGCCGCCAATTCCTGTTCCTCGCGCGCGACCGGCTGGGCGTGAAGCCGATCCATTATGCGACCTTGTCGGACGGCAGCCTCGCCTTCGCGTCCGAACTCAAGGGCCTGCTCGCGCACCCGCTGCTGCGGCGCTCGCCCGACATCCGCGCCGTGGAGGACTATCTCGGCCTCGGCTATGTGCCGGATGATGCCTGCATCGTCGAGGGCGTGTCGAAGCTGCCCGCCGGCCACTGGCTGCTGCTCGAACGCGGCAAGCCGCTGCCGCAGCCGGTGATGTGGTGGGACGTCGATTTCAGCCGCCGCGCGGAGGGCAATGCCGCCGCGCTGGAAGAGGAGATGGTCGAACGGCTGCGCGCCGGCGTCACCTCGCGGATGGTGGCGGACGTGCCGCTCGGCGCCTTCCTCTCGGGCGGCGTCGACAGTTCGGCGGTGGTCGCGCTGATGGCCGAGGCCTCGTCGCGCGCGGTCAAGACCTGCTCGATCGGCTTCGACGTCGCCGGCCTCGACGAGACCGCCTTTGCCGACCAGGTCGCGAAGCGCTTCGCCACCGATCACCGCAAGCGCATCGTCTCCGCCGACGATTTCGGGCTGATCGACACGCTGGTCGCGGCGTTCGACGAACCCTTCGCCGACGCCTCGGCGCTGCCCACCTACCGCGTCTGCGAACTCGCGCGCGAGACGGTGACGGTCGCGCTGTCGGGCGACGGCGCCGACGAGGCGTTCGCCGGCTATCGCCGCTACCGCTTCCACGCCGCCGAGGAGCGGGTGCGTGGGCTGATGCCGGCGCCGTTGCGCGCCTTCGCCGGCCGGCTGGGTGCGATCTATCCCAAGGCCGACTGGGCGCCGCGCCCGCTGCGCGCCAAGACGACCTTGCTCGCGCTCGCCGCCGACGGCGACGAAGCCTATGCCCGCGCGGTTGGCGTCACCGGCCCGGCGCTGCGCGCATCCCTCTACACCGACGGCGTTGCGAAGGCGCTGCAGGGCCACCGCGCCGAGAACCGCTATATCGAAACGATGCGCCGCGCCCCCGCCCGCGACGGACTCGATCGCGCGCAATATGCCGATATGAAGATCTGGCTGCCCGGCGACATCCTCACCAAGGTCGACCGCGCCAGCATGGCGGTGAGCCTCGAGGCGCGCGAGCCATTGCTCGACCACCGCCTGATCGAATTCGCCGCGCGCCTGCCCGGCACGATGCGGCTGAAGGGCGGCACCGGCAAATATCTGATGAAGAAGGCGATGGAGCGCTACCTCCCCGAAGACATCCTCTACCGGAAGAAGATGGGCTTCGTGACTCCGATCAGCGCCTGGTTCCGCGGCCCGCTGGCGGGGGAGGCGGGCGCGATCGCCGAGAGTTCGGCGCTGGCGGAGACGGGCTGGTTCAGGGCGGAGGCCATCGCGAAGATCGCGGCGGATCACCGGTCTGGGGTGTCGGACCATGGGCGGTTGCTGTGGCAGTTGCTGATGCTGGACCGGTCGCTGAAGCGGGTGTTCGGGATCGGGTGATTGCTGGCGATGGCGCCACCTCAATTTGCCATCGGTTGATTCCGGATATTGACGATCTGCAATTGCGGTGACGGCTAACGAAACCCCAGACAGGCAGGGTCATTGCGCGCGATATGAACCGCACATCTTCGTGATGGCGGATATGTGAGCATGTATCGCTTCACCCTTTTTAGGCCGGCGTGTCGAAGAGGTCGGCCACCGGCTGTTTTTTGCGACTCACATTGTCGCCGTGACGCGTCTTGTATCCCGGTTTCAGCCAGTGCAGCCGTGTTTGCCCCATCGCGGCCTTGTCCCAGATGAACCACGCATAGGCTGCGGTACCGCGGTTCGTTGCAACGGTGCCGGCAGGATAGAATGTGATCCGCTCGCTGAACGCCCAGATCCGCGACGGTGGCGTTTCGGCGAACAGGCGGTGGTGTCGCCGCTTGCCTTCGATGAACGCTAGCCGCAGCAGCAAGGCCAGTTTGCGTTCCGCCGCGATCAGCCCGGCCCGCACGAAGTCGTCGGCGCCATTGTAGGGCGGATTGGTGACGATGTTCGCAGCCCGCCGTTCCGACGTCAGGAAATCGACGCCGGCTTCGCCAAAGCCGCGATCGTACAGGTCGGTGCTGACGACGCGACGTCCGGTCAGCTCCAGCACTTTGGCCATCGCACCGTCGCCGCAGGCGCATTCCCAGATGTCGCCTTCGAACGTCTCGTTGTCGATCAGCGCATACGTAGCCCAGGCCGGAGTCGGATAATAATCGGCGCCGCTCAGCTGGATCAGGCGTCTGCCTGTCGGCTTGGGGCCGGCGGTGATGATGGTCTCGTCCATGGATCCGCCATAGCAGGCAGTTTTCTTCATACCAGTGGCCGGCTTCGTCGAAACACGCACGGTATCGGCACGAACAGCGTCACGCCGCGTCTAGACGATCCCAGATCTTGATGATCTTCCTCGTGCCGTCAGCGCCGTCATGAATGCCATGGACATATTTCCAGCCATTTGGACCGAGCCGGTCACATCGCCAGACTTGTCCAGGCGCGCCCAACTGTCGGGCAGGCCGATCAGGCGATGAAGTTCGGCGCCGGTCTCGACGTCCCAGAGGCGGGCGCTGTTATCAAAGGAGGCGGTGACGACGGCCTTGCCATCGGGGCTGACAAATCCCCGAGCCGCCATCTCGACGAACTTGACGAATTATACGAATGGTCCGACAGCACTCCTATGACGCAAATCAGCACCTCGTCCGGACGTCGCTTGCCGAGTGGGAGCGAGCGCAAGAACTGGATGATGCGAGATGCCCGTGCTGGCGCGTTGGTCACCGTAGCCGATCGGACCGGCCCACTCGCGCCGGAAGCCGAAGCGCTCGGTAAAACCCTCTCGGTCAACGGCGATGCGCTGGCAATGATGATCGATGTCCTTCGCGCCGCCACGTCGAGAAGCAGGGATGCAGGCGCCGCGATCCAGTTTACCGTGGAGATCGAGCCTGATGGCGGGTCACGGATCGTCGCAGGGCCGGATGCGCGGGCGTCGCAGCCTGATGACGTGACGGCTGAGCAGGACGACGATCTCGATCGCGCGCTCGAAGCGGCGCGTGCCCGTGGCCGTGACCGCGTGGCTGAAATCCTCGCGCAAGACGATATGCTGAGTGCCGAGGCTTTCGCGCGACACCTCAACACGACGCGGGCCACGATCAACAGCAAGCGGCAATCGCATCGCGTGCTGGGCCTTCAGGGCGCGACGCGAGGCTACCGCTACCCCGCGTGGCAGATCGGCGAGGATGGGCGTCCGTTCGAACCGTTTCCGGAGATTTTCGATGTCTTCGGCGGCAGTCCGTGGGCGGTCTACCGTTTTCTCGTTCAGGAACATGCCGAACTGGATGGGCTTTCGGGGCGCGAAGCGCTTCGACGCGGGCGCAACCGGGCGGCAGTCGCGGCGGCCGAGAGCGTAGCACAGGCCTTCGCCTGAATGGCGGCGATGCTGCGTCCGACGCCTGCATTCGCCGGCGCAGGACTCGATATCGCCACCATTCCCGCCGGCGAAGCCCATGGGCGCATCTATCCGAGACACTATCCAGACCCGATGGGCTTCGGCAAAACGCATTGCCGTTTCGGCGATTCTCGGCGCCGGATCGCGGCCAGCTTACCATGTGCGCGACGTACCGCCGGCGGATCAGCGCCGGTTCGCGATCGAGATCGCAATGGCAACCACACCCGCTGCAGCGATAGCCGCCAATGTCTCCGATATCGAGTGGCTGTTCCACTCCCAGACCTTCATGCCTTCATATCCGGGCATGTTCCTGCGCAGACCATCGCCATAGGCTTCGATCCATTGATATTCGCGTTGCGTGATTTCGCGCATCACGCAGACGGCCGAGCCTGCGAACCAGCCGATCCAGATCGAAGCCCTCGCTGGCGCGCCCAACGCATGACCGATGGCCCAGCAAATGAGCTGGATGCCGATTGCGATGGGAATGTGCGCAAGCATCGGCGCTATAACGTCCTCGGCGTTCACGGGTTGCCTCGCGGGCTTGTGATATGCCAGCCATAGCCGGGTGGCCCTGCGAACGAATGGACGACGATGGACCTGCCTCCCTTCCTGCTCGATCACTGGCTCGCGAAATTTGACTTCGCGACGCCGCCGATCGCCTATAATCTCGCATCGAGCACCGGCCCGCGCTGGTCGGTCGAGGAATTGACCGGCCTCGGCGGATCACGGTTCGACATCGGCGGTACGGTGCTGAGCTATGCGCCGCCCGAGGGCAGCCGGCCGTTGCGCGAGGCGGTTGCTGCTTTCCACGCAGTCGATCCCGACTGGGTGGTCATGACGACGGGCGCATCCGAAGCACTGTCGATCCTCTTCTGTCTCGCCGAGCGCCCGAACGGCAATCTAGTCATCCCCGATCCCGCCTATCCTGCCTATGCGGCGATGGCCCACGCTTGGCGGCTCGACGTGCGCAGCTACAAGCTCACGCGCGAGGCGGGCAACGCGCAGCACCCTGACGCCGTGCTGGCCGCGGTGAATGCGGACACCGTCGTGGTGATCGTCAACACGCCGCACAATCCGACCGGATCGGTGATGGAGACCGGCGACCTCGCAGACCTGGCGGCCGCGCTCGCCGCGCGCGGCGTGCCGCTGCTCGTCGACGAGGTCTATCATCCGCTCTATTTCGGCGCGCCACTGCCGTCGACCGCCGGCATCGAGAATGTCATCGTCATGAGCGACATGTCGAAGGCGCTGTCGCTGGCCGGTCTGCGCACCGGCTGGATCATCGACCGCGATGCCGAACGCCGGCGCCGGATCATCGATGCCCGCAGCTATTTCACGATCAGCAATTCTCCCCTGCTCGAACGGCTCGCCGCGCACGCGCTCGATCACAGCGATCTCATTCTCGATCGACTGCGGACGGTCGCCGACGCCAATCTCGCCCGGCTCGACGCGCTGATCGCCGGATCGAACGGCGTCCTCGCCTGGTCTCCGCCGCGCGGTGGCACCACCGCCTTTCCCTGGTTCGGCGACGGCAGGGACAGCCGGCCGTTCTGCGAAAAACTGGCCGACGCCGGTGTCCTCGTGGCGCCCGGCGATTGCTTCGGTCATGCCAGCCACATGCGGATCGGGTTCGCGCAGCAGGCCGATCGGTTCGACGTCGCGATCGAGCGGTTTGCCGCTATCGTCTCCCGGTTTTAGCCAGGTGGTCGCGCGCCTACGCCAACGCCCGATCCGTCGCGGATCAGATGGCTGCGGTCGAACGCATCATCTGCCAGGTGCGTTCGCAGATGCCGGCACGGCCCTGTTGCTCGCGACGACGGCCGCAATGCTGCCGATCGCGTCGCTGCGCGCGGGACCGCCGGCGTCGGCGGACAGCGAGACCCGGGCCTGGTGGGCGATCACGACCGAACTGTCGGACGACGCTATGGAAGGTCGCGACACCGGATCGCCCGGCTACGACCGCGCGGCGCAGGCGGTGGCGACGCGGTTCGCGGCGGCGGGATTGAAGCCGCTGGGCGACGATGGCGGCTGGTTCCAGAAGGTGGCGATGGACGAGATCGCGGTCGCCGGCGCGGCGATCACCGTCGGCAAACGCCCGCTCGTCTTCCTCCACGACGTCACCGTCACGGTCTCCGCCGCGATGCCGGCGACGCTCGCTGCGCCGATCGCCTATCGCGGCTATTGTGCGGCGGATGCGCTCGGCGACGTCAAGGGCAAGCTCGTCATCTGCCATGGCACGCATCGTGCCGGCCTGCCGAGCGCGACCGAACGGCTGGCATCCGTCAAGGCGGCCGGTGCCGCCGGCCTCATGACGATCGCCGATCCGGGCTTCACCGTCGAGCCGCCGCGCTGGCCTTTCGCTTATGCGCGCAGCGTATCGCTCGCCGGTGCCGCGCCCGAAACCGACACGCTGCTGCGCCTGACGCTCAACGCCGGGTCGCTGCAAAAGCTGATCGCCGGCAGCGGACGGGACGCGGCAGCGCTGGTCGCCGCCGGCAGCACCGGTGAAAGCCTGCCCGCCTTCGATGTGCCGGATTCGTTCCACGCCGCGTTCGCGCTCCAGCGTCGCCGGATCGTCTCGGCCAATGTCATCGGCATGCTGCCGGGCAGCGATCCGGCCAGGGCCGGCGAGGCGATCATGCTGTCGGCGCATCTCGATGGCTATGGTCGCGGCGAGCCGGTTGCCGGCGATGGTCTCTATAACGGCACGCTCGACGACGCCGCCTATGTCGCGCTGCTGATCCGCTTGGCGGAGCAGCGGCAGGGCAGGGGCTATCGCCGCCCCTTGGTCTTCGCGGCCTTCACCGGCGAGGAAAAGGGGTTGCTCGGCGCACGCTGGTTCGTCGCGCATCCGACGCTGCCGAAAGCCGGCATCGCGGCGGACATCAACCTCGACCAGCTCCGCCCGATCTTCCCGCTCGACCTGCTGACGGTTCACGCGCTCGACGACACCAGCCTGGGCGACGATGTCCGCGCGGCAGCAGGCGGCATGGGCATCGCCGTCCAGCACGATCCCGAACCCGAGCGCAACTTGCTCCAGCGCGCCGATCAATGGCCGTTCCTGCAGGCCGGCATCCCGGCCACCGCGTTCGTGTTCGGTTATCGCCCGGGGACCGAGAGCGAGCGCATCTACCGGCGCTGGTACCGGACCGGCTATCACCGGCCGCAGGACGATCTCCGCCAGCCGATCGACTGGAAAGCGGCGGCGGACTTCAACCGCTTCTTCTTTGCGCTCGTCGCGAAGGTGGCGGACCAGGATGACGCGCCGGCCTGGAAAGAGGGGAGCAAGCTGCGGCCCGTCGCCGACTGAAGCACCGATCGCGGCTGCGATCCTGCCAAGGAGAAGTTGAGGCGGAACAAGGAAATGCGGTTCGACCTATT
>Ga0307513_10010047_pt1 | contig 11925 bp, 12 predicted proteins | sample 15_EM_MG_FD_202174 | JGI IMG/M metagenome (GOLD analysis project Ga0307513, IMG submission 202174) | Populus trichocarpa ectomycorrhiza microbial communities from riparian zone in the Pacific Northwest, United States - 15_EM | ecosystem: Host-associated > Plants > Roots > Unclassified | place... | reverse complement strand
CCTCGGGCTGCACAGCGATCCGCCTCGTCATCGATCCGACCACACGGCCAGTTCGTAACCGTCCGGATCCGTGAAGTGGAAGCGGCGGCCACCTGGAAATGGGAAGATCGGCTTTACGATTATCGCGCCGGCCTCCTCCAGGCGGCGCTGGGTTTCGGCGAGATCATCCGCGTAAAGGATTATCAGAGGGCCGCCGCCAGTCTTGATTGGGCCACCGGGATTGCCATCGCCGCCCAGAGCAAAGCCGCCAGTCAGGCGACCATCGTTGAACTCACAGTAGCTCGGGCCATAATCCTTGAAAGACCAGCCGAAAGCCTTTCCGTAGAAATCGCGCGAGCGCATGATGTCGCCGACGGAAAACTCGACATAATCGATACGGAGATCGTTGCTGGGTGTCGCCATTGAACTGCTCCTTTGCGCCTTTTTAGCTGAGGCAGTTTGAGCCAACAATGGTCCATGTCCAAGATGGGGCGATTCCGGCCTCAGTCGCTAACGACGTGCCGATCGGGGGCTTTGCGGTGAAAGCGGAAGCTGCGACACTGCCAGTTTGACACCGGCTGGCGCTCAGCTTTAGAGTCCTCATGTGAAAACATATAGTGCTCCCGAGGTTCGGGGCGGATATTCTGCTAATGGCTGGTATCGCATCCTATCTTTAGCGGTGCTGTTGATATCGGCTGCCTGCGGCAAGGCTCAGGGATTCGAACGGTTAGAGCCTTGGCCGGGTCGGGCTCTGCCGCCGTTTGTGCTTGATAGCCTTGATGGTCGCGTGATGACCCTGGTCGATCATCGCGGCGGCCCCGTATTGATCCACTACTTCGCCACGTGGTGCATACCTTGTCGGCAGGAACTGCCTGCCCTTGCCGCGCTGGCATCGCGCTACCCCGCGCCGCAACTCACAATTCTCACCATTAGTGTCGCAGAGCCGGATGTGCGGGTAAGGCGCTTTTTCGAGGCGATGCCGGTTCCATTCCCTGTTCTGCTCGACCGCCAGCGCGCCGTAGCCAAGCAGTGGGCGATTGACGTTCTGCCCACGAGCATCCTGCTCGACGCCCGTCTGCAACCGCGCCTTTTCGTCGAAGGCGAGTTGGACTGGAGCAGCGAAGCCGCCGCCGCTGCCGTCACATCGCTGACAGCGCCTCTCATTGTACAACCCGGCCAAAAACCTGTTCAGGAGGATATGCCATGAGAATGAATCGACGCGAGCTATTGATGGCGGGTGCGACGCTTGCCGGTGCGGCGGCGCTGCCGCGCCTGGCCGCCGCCAGACAGGGCTATATCGAACGCCCCAGCGAATGGCGCCAGTTCGAAACGGTTACGCGGCTCGATCTGCTCAATCCGCAGGGGCGGAGTCAAGCCTGGGTGCCGGTTCCGAGCGTCAACGAGCCGGACTGGTTCAAATCGGCCGGCAGCGAATGGCAGACCAACGCGGTTTCCGCCAAGATCGAACGCGATGCGCGCTATGGCGCGGAAATGATCCATTTCGAATGGAAGGCCGACGAGGCGGCACCGTTTGCGCAAGTGACCAGCCGCGTCGCGACCCGCGACCGCGCCACCGATTTCGCCGCGTCCGGCAAAGCCCCGCCACTATCCGAGGCCGACCGCACGGTTTATACGGCCGGAACCGACCTCATCCGCATCGACGGCATCGTCAAGGAAACGTCGGACAAGATCATCGCAGGTGCAAACGCAAGGACGGATGTCGAGAAAGCTGCCGCGATCTACCAGTGGGTCGTCGACAATACGTTTCGCAATGCGAAGACACGGGGCTGCGGCGTCGGCGATGTCGCGGCGATGCTGAAAACGGGCGACCTGGGTGGGAAGTGCGCCGACCTCAATGCCATCTATGTCGGGCTTGCTCGGGCGGCCGGCCTGCCGGCGCGCGACGTCTACGGCATTCGCGTGGCGCCGTCCAAGTTCGGCTATAAGAGCCTTGGGGCCAATTCTGAAACGATTACCAAGGCTCAACATTGCCGTGCCGAAGTCTATCTCGACGGCTTGGGGTGGGTTCCTGTCGATCCTGCCGATGTCCGCAAGGTCGTGCTGGAAGAGCCGCCATCCAACCTGGCGATGGACGATGCAAAAGTTGTCGCGGCACGCAATACGCTGTTCGGCGCATGGGAAGGAAACTGGCTTGCCTACAACATGGCCCATGACGTCGAGCTGCCCGGCTCGAATGGCACTCGGGTGGGCTTCCTGATGTATCCGCAAGCCCTGACCACAGCGGGCCTCGCGGATTGCTTGGACGCCGATCAATTCAAATACGTCATTACCTCACGCCAGGTGACCTGAAAGGCGGTGACCTGAAAGGGGGTGACCTGAAAGGTGGGGCATCAATCAGAGGCTCCGTCGCGCAAGGGATTTGGTTTGGGGCCCGAGGTGCCTAAATCGGCGGCTTCGCGTTGCGGTGGGGGGAACCGTCAGTTCATCCCGCCGCCGCGATGCCGTAGGTTTGGCCCGCAATCGATGATATTCAAACGGCTTGGCTCCCTTTCCGCTGAGCGCGGACACCCTGGTTGACACCATGCCCTATCAGGCGCGCATTCACCGCATCTCCGCCGCCGGACCGGACGATGTGAGCGGTATCCATGAGGCGATCGCCGCCGGGCGCCTCGATCCGGCAGGCATCGTCGGCATCTTCGGCAAGACCGAGGGCAATGGCTGCGTGAACGATTTTACGCGGGGCTATGCCACGCAATCGCTGGGCCTGATGCTGCGTCGCCATCTGCCGGAGGCGGCCGCCGATGCTGTTTGCCTCGTCATGTCGGGCGGCACCGAGGGCGCGATGGCTCCGCATTGGACAATCTTCGAACGGATCGAGGCGGAGAACGCGACAGGCCCCGCGCTTGCCGTCGGACGCGCCCACACCGCCGGCCTGCCGCCGGAGCATATCGGCCGCCTGCCGCAACTGCGCATGGTCGCGGAAGGCGTCGCCCGAGCGCTTGCCGATGCCGGCATCGACAACGCCGCCGACGTGCATTTCGTGCAGGTTAAATGTCCGCTGCTGACCGCGCCGCGGATCGCCGAAGCGCAAGGCCGCGGCCAGACCGTCGCCACGCCGGACACGTTGAAGTCGATGGGACTGTCCCGTGCCGCAAGCGCGCTCGGCGTGGGCGTTGCGCTTGGCGAGATCGACCTGGAAGCGCTGTCCGACAGCGCCATCGGCACGCGCCGCGATGTATGGTCCGGCCGCGCCAGCTGTTCGGCGGGGATTGAGCTGCGTGGCCATGAGATCGTCGTGCTCGGCATGTCGCCGCGCTGGGGCGGGCCGCTCGCCATCGATCACGCGGTGATGCGCGACGCCGTCGATATCGAGCCGGTACGCGCGGCTCTTGCACGGCTCGGCCTGCCGACGATGGGGCAGCTTGATGCAGGGGAGCGGGAGCGTCTGATTGCCGTGCTCGCCAAGGCGGAGCCAAGCGCCGACGGCCGGCTGCGCGGCTTTCGCCATACCATGCTCGATGATTCCGACATCGCCTCCACGCGTCATGCACGCGCCTTTGTCTGCGGCGTGCTCGCCGGGCTGATCGGGCATGCTGAGCTCTACATATCGGGCGGCGCGGAACACCAGGGACCGGATGGCGGTGGCCCGGTTGCGCTGATCGCCAGCCGCATGGTTGTCTGACGCCCGCCGGCGCGGTGCCGCACGACCCGGCGATCATGGGCGCGCGACGAGGTCACAGGACCGATGAGGCATATTCCGGCGTCTCTTCAAGGGCGTGCGCCATATAGTCCAAGGCCGAGCGTATCTGCGCCCTGGTGACGGGGCCTCCCAGGCAGACGCGCACCGCTTCCATCGGCTCGCCGCCGGCGGTGAACGCGTCGCTGGCGACAACGCCAAGGCCGGTCGCGCGCATATGGCCGATAAAGGCCGAGCGCGTCCATGGCTTGGGCAGTTCCACCCAGAGATGGAAGCTCAGCGGATCGGCGCGGAAGCTGCCGGCGAGCAGGATCTCGGTGGCGATGGCCTGCCGCGCGATGGTTTCCGTCCGGATGAAGCGCAGGATGGTGTCGGCCGTGCCGTCCTCGATCCAGCGCGTCGCAAGCGCGGTGGTGAGCGGCGAGGCCATCACATTGGCGGCGCGCAAGGCTGCGGCGAACGGCCAGCCGGAGCGCACATCCGGCACGACCACATAGGCGGCGCGCAATCCCGCGCCGATGCATTTCGCCAGCCCCGCGACATGCCATGTCAGCTCCGGCGCCATCGCCGCCAGTGGCGGGGGCCCGTGCGCCGGAATGAAACCATAGGCGTCGTCCTCGACGATTGGCAGCTTGAACCGCCGCGCCACCGCCACGATGGCCGCGCGGCGCGCCTCGGGGATCGTCAGGGTGGTGGGATTCTGCAGCGTGGGATTGAGATAGAGCGCCTTCGGCTCCAGCGTGCGGCAGGCATGGGCGAGGGCGTCCGGATCGATGCCGCCGGCGTCCATCGGCAGGCCGACCAGCCTCAGCCCAAGCTGTGCCGAGATCGAGCGCGCGCCGGGATAGGTGAGCGCCTCGGACAGCACCACTTGGCCGGGCTTGGCGAGAATGCCGAGAATTCCGAGCAGCGCCGGATGGGCGCCGGGCGTCACGAACAGGCGCTCCTGCGTCGGCACCAGCGCACGCCGGCCGAGCCATGCGGAAGCGGCGTCCTTGTCAGCCGGCGAACCGCCAAAGCCCTGATAGCGCAGCAGCGCCACCAGATCGCGGCCGACCTCGGTCAACCCCTCCGCCATGCGCGCGATCAGCACGGGATCGTCCGGCTCGGGCGGCAGGTTCATGGTAAGGTCAACCGGAACCACCCGCGATGTACGGCTCCGCCGCTCCGGCTGGAATTGCGGCAGTATGAACGTGCCCTGCCCGACGCGGGATTCGACCAAGCCGCGCTTTTGCGCCTCGACATAGCCACGCGCCACGGTGGTGAAGTCGATCTCCAGGCGCGCGGCGAGCTTGCGCTGCGGCGGCAGCCGGTCGCCGGGAGAGAGCAATCCGGATTTGATATCCTCGGCGATGAGGTCGGCTATGGCCAGATAGCGAGGCTTGTCGCTGCGGCGGAGGTCGGGTGTCCATTCATGCATGGTCGGGAGGTGTTACCTGGGGTGACCGACGCGACTGGCGCCTGCTGCAATCGACTGTATAATGTTGCATGGGCGTTTGTCATCCGCGCCATATCCGGACCGCTCGGCAGTCGCCGCCCCATGATTGACTGCATATTGAATGGATCGCGCCTGCTGCCTCTTTCGGCAAGATACTGCCTCCTCAAGGGGCGTTAATCCCCGGTGACATCGCAATTAATCCAACGTATCTGAAATATTGACTGCAAATTTGCATGTGAATTGAATGGATTGATAAAAATTCAATCACACCATCAATTGGCACGGCAGTTGCTAAGACTTCCTCGTCCCGCGGGATCGCCGACCGGCGCCCGGCAAAGCCACGAGGAGATCGAACATGCCAGCCGTGACCAAGCCAGCCCATCAGAAGGGCGACTATTTCGTCGACTATGAAGAGAAGAAGTTCGAGGATGTGAAGGCCAAGCCCGGCGAGAAGGCGCTGGTCACCTTCCACACGGTCGCCTTCGAAGGCTCGATCGGCTTCGTCAATCTGCTGCAAGCGACGCGCCTTCAGCGCAAGGGCTTCGAGACCTCGGTGCTGCTCTACGGCCCCGGCGTGACGCTCGGCATTCAGCGCGGCTTTCCCAAACTCGGCGACGAGGCGTTCCCCGGCGCACAGAACTTCAACAACCAGATCAGCAAGTTCATGGAGGAAGGCGGCAAGGCCTATGCCTGTCGTTTCGCGCTCCAGGCGCTTTACGGCCATGGCGAGCCCTCGCTGATCCCCGGCATCGTGCCGATCAGCCCGCTGGATGTGCTGGACATCATCCTGCTCCATCGCGGCGAGAATGCCTTCATCCTCGACACCTGGACATTGTAGCGCCAGTAAACCCGGCCGCATTCGAAGGAGCCGAGATGGCGGAGAAAAGACTGGTGAAGGTCGCGGCAGTGCAGATCGCGCCCGACCTCGACAGCGGCGCGGGAACGCTTCAGCGCGTTCTGGCCGCCATCGCGGATGCCGCCGGCAAGGGGGCGAAGCTCGTCGTCTTCCCCGAGACTTTCATCCCCTGGTATCCGTATTTCTCCTTCGTCCATCCGCCCTTCGCCACCGGCGGGGAGCATGTCCGGCTCTATGAGAATGCGGTCGTCGTGCCGGGGCCGGTGACAGAGGCGGTGGCCGGCGCGGCGCGCGAGCATGGCATCGTGGTCGTCCTCGGCGTCAACGAGCGCGACCACGGCTCGCTCTACAACGCCCAGCTCATCTTCGACGCGGACGGCGCGCTGCTCCTGAAGCGGCGCAAGATCACGCCCACCTTCCATGAGCGCATGATCTGGGGCCAGGGCGACGGCGCGGGCCTTAAGGTGGTTGAGACGGCGGTGGGCCGCGTCGGCGCGCTGGCCTGCTGGGAGCATTACAATCCGCTCGCCCGCTACGCGCTGATGGCGCAGCATGAAGAGATCCACATCGCTCAGTTTCCCGGCTCGCTGGTCGGGCCGATCTTCGCCCAGCAGATCGAGGTGACGATCCGGCATCACGCGCTGGAATCGGGGTGCTTTGTCATCAACGCGACGGGCTGGCTCACCGAAGAACAGATTGCCCGCATCGCGCCCGACGAAAAGCTGCGCGGCCCCTTGCGCGGCGGTTGCATGACGGCGATCATCTCGCCCGAGGGTAGCCATGTCGTGCCGCCGCTGACAGAGGGCGAGGGCATCCTCATCGCCGACATCGACCTTAGCCTGATCACCAAGCGCAAGCGGATGATGGACTCGGTTGGCCATTACGCACGGCCGGAACTGCTCAGCCTCATCCTCGACAACCGCCCGGCCGTGCCGATGCGCATGGCGGGCCACTTCCCCGCTCAAGCCCACGGGAGCCAGCCCGATGACGCAGACCACACCCCCAGCCGAGACGATCGAGGCGCTGCCGACGGAGCAGTTGATCAACGAGTTGCAGTCCTTCGGGGTTCGGCTGGTTGATCCCAAGGCGGGCGCGGAAAGTCGTCGCGGCGGGGCGGGGCCATCCGACCATAAGGCGATGACCATAGACGGCATGACGGTGATGGTGCCGGTGCATACCGCGCCCGCTTTCGAGAGCCCGTATATCGTGGAGCAGCCGGATGCGTCGGGCCGCAGCCGTGTCAGCCGCGACGGCCGGACCATCGGCGCGGTGTCGTTCCCGCTCAGGCCGCGCTTCTACGACCTCGCCACCGCCGACGGCATCCCCTATTCCAAGATCGCCGTGCTGCATGGCCGCGATGTGCTCGCCACCACAGTGCTGCAAAGCTGCATCCGCTATCAGAGCCGCGCAAAAACGTGCCAGTTCTGTGCCATCGGTCAGTCGCTGGCGGCAGGCCGCACCATCGAGCGCAAGACGCCGGCCCAGCTCGGCGAGGTGGCGAAAGCCGCCGTGGAACTGGACGGCGTGACGCATATGGTGATGACAACCGGCACCCCGCCGGGCAAGGATCGCGGTGCGGCGATCCTCGCGGAAAGCGCGGCGGGCGTGAAAGCGGCGGTCGATCTGCCGATCCAGGGGCAATGCGAGCCGCCGGACGACGACGCCTGGTTCGCGAGGCTGAAGGCGGCGGGCATCGACGCGCTGGGCATGCATCTGGAAGCGGTGACGCAAGGAGTGCGCGAGCGCATCATGCCGGGCAAGGCGCAGGTGCCGGTCTCGCGCTATTTCTCCGCCTTCGAGGCGGCGATGCCGGTGTTCGGGCGCGGCCAGCTTTCCACCTATATCCTCGCTGGGCTCGGCGATACGAAAGAGGCGATCCTCGATATATGCGAGCGGCTGATCGCCATCGGCGTCTATCCGTTCGTGGTGCCCTTCGTGCCGATCTCGGGGACACCGCTGGAAAGCCATCCGGCGCCATCCCCAGCCTTTATGCATGAGATCCTCGCGCGCCTCGCGCGGATGGTGCTTGAGGGCGGCCTCAAGGCCACCGACATCAAAGCGGGCTGCGGCAAATGCGGGGCGTGCTCGGCGCTGTCCACCTATGAGCGGGGGATGGCGCGATGATCTTCGAGCCGTTCAAGCCGTTCACCGCAGCCGAGTTCCAGGTGAAGTTCGCGACCGAAACCTGGGAGCTTCGCGGCGCGGCGGCCCTGCGCCGGCGGGTGTTCTGCGACGAGCAGCGCCTGTTCCAGGGCGACGACCGCGACGCCATCGACGGCAGCGCCATTCCGCTGGTCGCGATATCGCTGCTCGGCGTCGCGGCGGACGCGGTGGTCGGCACGGTGCGCATCCACGAGGCCGAGCCGGGGTTGTGGTGGGGATCGCGGCTGGCGGTTGCGGGATCCTACCGGCGCGTCGGCGCGCTCGGCACGGCGCTCATCCAGCTTGCCGTTTCATCGGCACATGCGCGTGGATGTCGGTGTTTTCTCGCGAACGTTCAGGCCCAGAATGTGCCGCTGTTCACCCGGCTGCACTGGCGCACGGTCGAGGAGATCGAACTGCTCGGGCATCCGCATCACCGCATGGAAGCGGACCTGGCTTTCTACCCGCCCTTCGAGGCGGCCGAGACCGGATTCCACGCGCTTGCCGGAAAGGCGGCCTGATGATCGGCGCTGCCGCCTTCGAAAGCCTTGCCGAGACGCTGCGGGCGAGCCGGAGCTTTGCCGCCAAGCAGGATATCGGGCTCGCCACCGCGCGGCTCGGCCTGTCGGGCGCGTCGGCGGTTCCCGTGGGCGACGACTGCGCGGTGATCCCGGACGGCGATGGCTATTCCCTGCTGGCCATCGAAGGCTTCATGAATGAATTCGTCGCCGCCGATCCATGGTTTGCGGGCTGGTGCGGCGTGATGGTCAACATCTCCGACATTGCGGCGATGGGCGGGCGGCCTTTGGCGGTGGTCGATGCACTGTGGGCGGATGGCGCGCAAGGCGCGAGCCCGGTGCTGGCGGGCATGCAGGCCGCCTCGGAGCGGTTCGGCGTGCCCATCGTCGGCGGCCACACGAACCTGCGCACCGACCGCGCGCAGCTTGCCGTCGCGATCCTGGGCCGTGCGCGGCGGCTGCTCACCAGCTTCGACGCCAAGCCCGGCGAGCGGTTGATAGCCGCCATAGACCTGCGGGGCCGTTATCGCGAGCCGTTCGCCAATTGGGAGGCGGCAACCGAGGCTCCCGCCGAGCGGCTGCGCGGCGATCTCGAAATCCTTCCCGCCATCGCGGAAGCGGGCCTTGCGCGCGCGGCGAAGGACATCAGCCAGGGCGGCATCGTCGGCACGGCGGCCATGCTGGCGGAATGCTCCGGCGTCGGCATCGCCATCGATCTGGCGAGCGTGCCCTGGCCCGATGGCGCGCCGCTGGAGCGCTGGCTGCTGACCTTCCCCAGCTTCGGCTTTCTGCTCTCCGTGACGCCCGGCAATACCGCCGAAGTCATCGCCCGCTTCACCCGGCGGGGCATCGCCGCCGCCGATATCGGCGCGGTGACGGCCGGCGCGCTGGTGACCATCGCGGAGGGCAAGCACATCGCGACCATCTGGGACGTAGCCAAGGCGCCGCTGCTCGGCTGCGGTCCGGGAGCACGCGCATGAGCATGGCGCGCCCGCTCCGCATCGCGATCCTGGTGCATTCGACCAACCCGCGCGGCGGTGTGGTCCATGCGCTGGAACTCGGCGATGCGCTGGTCCGGCTCGGCCACGAGGCCACGGTGCATGCCCCCGACGCCAAGGGCGCGGGCTTCTTCCGCGAGACGCTGTGCGAGACGGTGTCAGTGCCGGCCTCGCCCGTTGGCCACGACATGACCGACATGGTGGAGACGCGCATCGCCGATTATCTGCGCCATTTTGAGCGGCCGGAGCACCGCCGTTTCGATGTCTATCACGCGCAGGACGGCATCTCCGGCAACGCGCTGGCGACGCTGAAAGAGCGCGGCCTGATCACGCGCATCGCCCGCACCGTGCATCATGTGGACAGCTTCCGCGATCCGCGCCTTCAGGCGCTCCAGCGCCGCGCCATCACAACCGCCGACCGGCATTTCGTGGTGAGCCATTCCTGGCGCGAGCGGCTGGCGGCGGATTTCGGCCTCGACGCGGTCGTCGTCGGCAATGGCGTGGATACGGCGCGCTTCACGCCTGTCGCCGGCGGCCGTGAGGCGGCACTGAAGCGGCGTCTGGGGCTCGGTGGAGGGCCGGTGTTCCTGTCCATCGGCGGCGTCGAGCAGCGCAAGAATACGGTCGGCATCCTGGAAGCGTTCGCGCAGGTCCACGCTCGGCAGCCAAGCGCGCAACTCCTCATCGCAGGCGGCGCATCTCTGCTCGACCACGACGCCTATCGCCAGCGCTACAACGATATCCTAAGCAGAGTTTCCAAAAGTGGTCTTCCGGTTTTGGAAAAAAACTCTGCGAAAACAAGGGAATCTAAGCAGGCATTCGTTGGGCAACCAAGGAATGCCTGCTTAGGCCAGAGCGGCATGCCCCCCGGCGCGGTTATCGAGACCGGCGCGCTCCCACAGCCGGACATGCCCGCGCTATACCGCATCGCCGATGCGCTGGTGTTTCCCTCGCTGAACGAGGGCTTCGGCCTGGTGGTGCTCGAAGCGATGGCCAGCGATTTGCCGGTTATCGTGTCCCGCATCGCGCCGTTCACCGAATATCTCGGCGAGGGTGACGCCCTCTGGTGCGATCCGGCCGACCCCGCATCCATCGCCGCCGCCATGGCCGCCGCGCTCTGCGATCCGCCCCGCGCCCGGCTGATCGATGCTGGCCGGAAGGCCGCCGCCCGCCATGACTGGCTGCATACGGGGCGCGCGCATCTTGCCACTTACGAAGTCTTGGCCACTTACGAAGTCTTGAGGGATGCCCGGCATGCCTGAGATGCGCTTTCTCATTCGCTGGCCGGACGGCGTCAGGGAGGCGTGCTACTCGCCCTCCCTGATTATCAAGGACTATTTCGCAGCCGGCGCGACCTACCCGCTCGCCGATTTTCTGGAGCGCAGCCGCATTGCGCTCGGCATCGCCAGCGATCGGGTCAAGGCGAAATATGGCTGGCCCTGCAGCCGGGCGCTCGGGCAGATCGCCCGGATCGAGGCGGCCGCCCTCCAATACGCCGTCGCGCCGGACCCGCGCGTCACCGTCGAAGCCTTCGAGGAATATCCGCCGGAGCCCATGTCATGACGACCCGCGAAATGACGACCCGCGAAATAACCACCCCCGAAAGGCCCCATATCCCCGTTGCCGTCGTCGGAGGCGGCCAGGCCGGCCTGTCGATGAGCTGGCATCTGAAGCAACGCGGCATCGCGCACCTTGTGTTCGAGAGGCACAAAGCGATGCATGTGTGGCGCACCCAGCGCTGGGACAGTTTCTGTCTTGTGACGCCGAACTGGCAGTGCCAGCTTCCGGGGCATCCCTATCGGGGCCCCGATCCCGACGGGTTCATGGTGCGGGATGAGATCCTGGCCTATCTGGAGGGCTTCCGGCAGGCGGTGGACGCGCCGCTGCGCGAAGGCGTCGGCGTCACCCGCGTCACGCCGGAGCAAGAGGCGTTCACGGTGGCGACCACCGATGGCGATTACACCGCCGATGCGGTCGTGGTGGCCTCCGGCGTCTATCACAACCCGATCATTCCGCGCATGGCCGAGAAGCTGCCGCGTCATGTGATGCAGGTCCACTCGGCCAATTATCGCGGGCCCGCGCAGCTTCCCGATGGGCCGGTGCTGGTCGTTGGTTCGGGGCAGTCCGGTGCGCAAATCGCCGAGGATCTGCATCTGGCCGGCCGCAAGGTGCATCTGGCCGTGGGCAACGCGCCGCGCTGTGCGCGCTTCTATCGCGGCCGGGACGTCGTCACATGGCTCGCCGACATGGGCTATTACGACATGCCCGTCGACAAGCATCCGCTGCGCGAAGGCGTGCGCGACAACACCAACCACTATGTCACCGGGCGCGATGGC
>Ga0307513_10010046_pt1 | contig 11927 bp, 20 predicted proteins | sample 15_EM_MG_FD_202174 | JGI IMG/M metagenome (GOLD analysis project Ga0307513, IMG submission 202174) | Populus trichocarpa ectomycorrhiza microbial communities from riparian zone in the Pacific Northwest, United States - 15_EM | ecosystem: Host-associated > Plants > Roots > Unclassified | place... | reverse complement strand
AAGGACAAAAGACCTGTCACATCATTGTTTGGGTCAACGATGATGGTAGGTGGTTTGTCACGTGCTTTCCGCTTGTTCAAAGTCCCTATTCTAATCTACGCTGCGCTAAGACGAGAATGTCAACTTTCGCAAAGTCTGTTTGTTCAACATTGTTCAGCACCCAAAATGGCAACAATGTCACAGATCCATCAATCAGTCACGAAATCGATGACACGACAACGTCGACTCATGAGGTATCGTTCGATTGGTCTTATAAGATCCAGGCACGCCTGGGTCTCAGGGTTTTCGAAGGGTCTTGAAACCCAGAGATAAGATGAGAACCGGCAAGATAATCCCCCAATCCGCCCGTATCCCGTAGCCCTCCGTATCCCAACGGGCCACAGCTCAATATAATTTTTTGGGAGTCACACATAGGTTCGGTATCACAACAAGAAATATAAATGACAAACAGCGAGTTCCTGAGGACCCGGTCGTTACGCGACTTAAAATTTGAGTTGTATACATTGAGGGTGATTAGATATATGTACAGAAACTGTTTCTAGACCAGTGAAGGCGAAAAAATGACGAGCGGGGCAAAAATTATTTGAGAGAATTTATCATAAAGAATTGTACCTCCTCAAGGATTGAACCCTGGTTCGAGTGGCAGCGTTCAAGTATAAATCAGGGAATATACGACTACGCCAATGCGGCTTGTAAGTAAGGTGCTCTATGTTGAAATATATCACATCATTCTCTCCAGGTTGGAAGGAGAGCAAACGGCGAACAATGGGAGCATAACTATCGTTGAGGGACGAGTGCTGAGTGGCTCAGCATGCCTCCCCTCTCTAACCTTCTGAATCCTGTGGATCTACCTCCTGAGGACCATAGGCTAGATGTCTCTGCTCAGCTGGCATTGCTCGCAGACATTCTTTCCCGGCCTCATCCCTCCCAAGTTCCGCTGAATGTCAAAAATTCACTCGACACCATACTGGAGCACTTTAAAAATTCAAGCAATTCTCATTTAGTATCTGAAGCTGGGCTGGGACCACATCAAACATCATCCCTCGTTCGAAACCTACAGGTCGATGCCGACGATACATTGGAGCCAAAAATAGAACGACGGGTAAAGCTTAACAAGAAAACGACGCTCGAAATTCTGTATACCTACGGCAGCCCAAACTCGGTCGTTGAATATCCCGAAACTTGCAAAAATGGCTTTATCGGACATCTGTTTGCTATGGATCCAAAATCGTGGATTAATCCTGCTCGCAACTTTATCTACTCCTTGGGCGAACCTCGTGGTACAAATGGAACTGAGGCCAAACCCGAATCTTGCCTGTTGCTGGTCGACAACGATGGGAGGCGAGTGCCATGCAAAATATCACATTCCACTTGTAAGTTTTCCCTAAAATTGTATTATACATTACAATGCGTCTGAATCCTCGGCATTAAGGCCAGGGTATGAAGATTTGCCCATTTGTGGACTGCACGAAACTGGGATCACATACCACTGCATCTCGAGAGGACTTGGCAAAGCGGCTCGAAGATCTTCAGGGACAACAGGATCAGTCCCCCTTCCGTGACCTCTTTCAGAAAACCTTTACGTACTTTACAGCACTTCGGCGTCAAGGTTGTGCATCACCGTTATATGAGCCAACCATATATATTGGCGAAGAATCTCTGGCTCGAAAGGATATGACCGCCCGTCGGGAAAAGGAGCAGCGTGGGCACAGCGGGAAAGTAACTTGCGATGGACGGCTTCTTTTTCGTTACTTAGGAAATGGCCAGGCCTTTATCCAGTAGGTGGATTAATTTAAATTTTCATTTTTGGCTCAATAATTATATTCCAGATGCGAGCACTACAACCGGCACACAAACATTGACCATTTTCTCGATTTTAGTGCTGGAAGCGGGCTTCTGAATACCGCCTACCTTGAGGCGCTTTTTCTTGGCGATAAAGATTTGATCGAGGAGTTTGAGGAAGACGCCGCCAGTATTCACCATGTCGGTCCCCGAATCCAGTGTTCTACTATTGCCAATTTCTCAACGATCAAGGTCAATTGCTGTATGTGATGAGTTTTTGCTCATGATAATTCCTAACTTGTTTATATTTCCCAAGCTTTCGAGCATCGCAATAGCAATGGCGTTCTTGAAAATCCAGAAATGGTTGTATGTCCTTGTAAAGTCACTTTCCGGATTTATGAGCCATTCCCGGATTATCGAGAAGAATGCCCTCGGGTATTGGTGGTATGTGGTGGAGAGCATCCGCATCCGATCCCTATCCCTTCGAAGACCCCATCAGCAATCCGGGCTGAGATCCTTGAGTTAATACATTCTCTCGAAAACGACCTTCCGGATCTTACCCCTCGTCGATTCCTCCGACATCCATCAGTGAAAATTTTCCTAAAGCAGAGGTTACCAACGATTTCCAATCCAATGCTTCTCGACCTTCACCCTTCTCTTGCAAACCGGGATCACCTCCGTGGATACATAAAATTAGTTCAAGACAAAATTTTCCCTCAAGGGACAGGGTGGGACGGTGAGTAATCAATCAACTTGTTTAAGACGACACTGATTTCTAATATCATACGATAGGAATTATAAACCTCAAACGGCAGCAAGACGAAAATATCCCTGAGGGTGAGCGATATATACGCTATATTGCAGAATTTCCTGCTCTTGGCCAGTTGATGCCCAGGGATGATGCTGATATCGATGACACGGATGATTCTCGAACTCCCTTTCGAATCATTATATGCATGTCTAGACAAAACAGCATTCGGCTTTTAAGCGCTCATTACGTGCAGTCCGATATAGGTTTTAAAAGGATCGCCGGATACAAGGAGTTCGAACTCGGTGGTCTCGATCAATCCTCAAGAATAAGTATGTTTCTCCGCACGTTATCCCCTTTCTATTGAGCTAATCTCAATAAATCAGGCATTACATACTGTCGAATTTATCTGAATCGACAATCAGCTCAGGCTCACCAGCTAATCTTTCATAAAATAGATGAAATTGTTCAGATCGATACGGGACATCGACTAAAGTGGCGGCACATTCACTCCAAAGGACCAACTGCAGCAGATGCCACTGGTATATACCATATTGCAGTTGATCAGCACGGCGGACAAGCAAAGGGTACGCTCCTGTGAATCTACTTTCTAATATTTCTTACGAAAACTCGGACTCGGATACACTAGGGTTAGGGCTTTATTTGAAGGACATCGCCGCCCTGGTTCCTCCCAAGGCTGAGCTTCACGAACCCCATCGTCTTCTTCAGGACCTCGATGAATATGAACACATTCGACGAATCCTTCGACTCTGCCGTGTCCATTTTCTGAGGAACATTCAACAATGTGGCGTCCCGGATAATGTCCGCAAAAAAATGCGAAGCCTCTTGTGCATGGAGCATTCCAACTGGAATGCAACAATAGAAGAGATTGAAAGGGAAGGCGGAAAGGCCGCAAAAGGTTTTTTTTTTTTTCTGCTCGCCCTCTGTCTAGACTCTAGTAACTCTTCAATTCTTTGTAGATTGGGTTGCCGACAAAGTGAGAAGTAAATTCGCATTTCCAGGCATTTGCTGGGCCAAAAGTTTTATCCCGAGAGAGATTTGGCAGGTCGGTGATGAGACTAGCAATATTATTGAGTCCCTGCATGGGGATGTTAACCGGGAGGGACTTTCTTGCACATTACTTGGGGGTATCAAGAAGGGTCAGCACTTTGATACTCTCAAAGAGAAGACGATCGAGGTATGTCCCCAATCTCCATTCTGATTATCCATTATTCATATCATTGCTCTCAGAATTTGAAGTACACTGGGGTTCGGCCATCATATCAACGAGGTCATATTTCCGAGAGCGTTACCCGTAGCCTGAAACGCAAAAGTAAGCATGACCATTTTACTCCTTCACATTACACTCAAACTGTTCCTTAGGCGATGCTACCCACAAAATTCTCGATAAGCAGGACCAGGAAATTGGATATCAGAACAAAAAGATCAAACGCGCCCTTGAGACTGTCGAAGCAACGCACAAAGAATTGGAACGCCATGTTCAAAGTTCTTCGAATGACCTTGTCATTGGCAGAGCTCAAAAGAAAAAAGAAAAGGCGCTTACAGCCTATCAAAAGGTTGTCGGGATGAGTACTGAAAAGATTGGGACAGGCTCAGGGAAAGTTGGATTACTTTTACCCGCATTTTCTGACCGTCCGCACCATGGAAATGGTTCAATGTAGCAGGAATATATTAATATGTTGTTCATACTACTGCATTAAACCTATCTCTATGCCTTTTGGGGTGGCTGGCATGTCGTGTTCACATTCATCTTTATGTTCCAGATGACGGGTGGGCATGGCCCGGGTCGTGTTCATACGGATGTGAGAGGAACACCTAGCCATATTGCGACGTCGAGAGAAGAGACGAGCAACAACAATGAACCAAGAACGAACGGCAACAATCGGCAGAGGAGGAACAGGCATGCAAGACCATCTCCGTCCCTCCCAATCATCAGTGCAACATTCCCAATTCATGTACAACTTCCCACCCCGTCTTTTAAAGTCGACTTCATATGGATGCGAGAGGAATGCCTGACCAGTACCCAAACCCGCAACACATATCCTCCCCAAGACCAACCAATAAACCTCGCAAGTGCAGTGCGAGTGTCAATTGACACTGCCGTGCAGACTTGCGAGGTTAGGAAGTCGGTGGGGATGGCTAGGGCACACGAGTTGACAAACGTGGATCTCCTTCATTGTTGAATTGGTACTTCGCGTGGTCGCAGTCGCGGCAAGTTGTGGTTGTTGGCAGTTGCAGTCGTTGGTGGTCGCATTTGTTGATCTATGTGGCTTGGCTCATTGGAAGGTGGTTGCGGTAGTGTGAATCCACGAAAGGAATTGCGCGAGTCCGAGTCAATGGCGCTGGTTGCATCGACAGCGGTGGCGGCGGCGGCATTGCAGGGGAACACGGTACGTCGGGTGCTCATGGAACGGGGTCCTGGTGCGTCATCGTCACCCCGAAGGGCGTTAGCCAGGAGGCTGTCGTTACGCTGTGTAGCAACGGGGTCGTAAGTAGACGACAGGCGTCCCAACCCAGTTTTCCTCACGTACCTCGCGGGTCTCCCACACCATGGGTCTCCCCTCGCATCCCCCCCCCAACTCTCGTACGCCCTCCTGAAACCCCGTGTAGGGTGGCCTACATCCCTCACTGGAGGGGAGAGGCCAGGTGGCAGTAGTTACGGACCTAATAAGAGGGAAAGACTTCATTATGTGCATAATAAGAGGGCTCAAAACAATTTATTTACCTTTTAACATGTCGTACCATGGGCGTTGAGTCTAGAGGGCGAGATCAACCTTGTTGATCATGGTTGATCTCAATTAAAACTCCGACAGAACCCGCGATCGAGTGGGTAGGCGCTTAGAGTATGTGTCGCGCCTCTCGTAATCCATCACCTGAATAAGTTGGAAGTTTACCTGAGAGTCGAGGGGGAGCTTAGGCTCTGAATTACAATGAAAAAATTTGAATATATTTAAGGAGAGTCGAAAACCGAAAACCGCACATCCAAATGGGGCCACATGACTTATTCAGACTCCAGAGCTGCAACATTTCATTCAACGATGCACAAACTGCGCGGGTACAGCTGGGCCACTAAAAACTACGTAGAACGAGTCTATTATGTATATTTTCTTGCCCAAAATTATTTTTTGGCTTATTGACCCACTTCTTGAGGAATGCTTTAAGTGCCCAACTGAAAGATCAAGCACCTTCCCAAATTGGGAATGAGCCTTGCATTCACCTCTCTCTAACTCATTTCGGCTGTTAAATGAATGAAATGTGAAGTGACAGAATCCTTTATTACACTCTACAGATACTGTATCAATTCTCAGAATATAACTGAGATGTGTGTGGCCAATGCTAAGGGGTGTATATTCCAATGTTCTGCGATCGCAGGCACCTTCCAAATTGGGAATAATAAGCCCTGCATTCACCTCCCTCTAACTCATTCCGGCTGTTAAATGAATAAAATGTGAAGTGACAGAATCATTCATTACACCCTACAGATACTGTACCAAATTTTATAATATAACTGAGATGTGTGTGGCTGATGCTACGGGGTGTACTTATAAAAGATTCGTAATCTAATAAAAGACCGTAATCTAATCTTTGGGATAAGATGTAACCTCGCGCTTGCACACCCTCTGGGACTAAATTACAATGGAAAAATTTCAATATATTTGGTAAGGAGAGTCGGTGGAGGCAGGTATGTACATAAGAATTGGTATGTAAAAAGTGATGATGAATCAATTAGTGAAAGTGAGAAAAAATAGATAAATAAAAGCAGGCTGGGAGTCAACACTCCGAAGAGTTGGTGAGTGAGTTTTAAGGAATTATAAATAAATGAATGGAAGGAAGTTGAGTTGGGCAACAGGCAAGGGTATTGCACAAGTGAAATGGATGTAGAGAATGAAAATAAATAAAAGTAGGCTGAGGGACAACAATGGTATCACTCCGAAGAGATGGTGGGTGAATTTTAAGGAATTATAAATAAATGAATGGAAGGAAGTTGAGTTGGGCAACGGGCAAGGGTATTGCACAAGTGAAATGGGTGCGTACTAAGTGTTAACAATCTATGCGTCGATAGTGAGGTCGATAACTTCAGGCCCTGGGCAGTCGTGATAGTTGAAGGCGTTCTTCGTTCCGACCCAATCCTTGCAGGAGCTGCAAGTGTGAATAAGGCTCTTAAGGTCGCTGATCCTGAGCCCCATATCATCCAGCTGAATCAGCTTGCGGAATGTGCTGGCGCCCGCATCTGCAAGCGGAGCCGCAGTAGGAAGGGTGGTGGGATCAAGAACTAGAAAAAATATATTAGCGTTGTTTTACTGTAAATTTGTTGCACTCACGGACAGCGGGAGCTTGGAGGCGTCGGCGCTTCCTTCCCTGTGATGAAGTCTCGCCTCTCTCGGCGCTCTCATCTGCAGCTCCATCAGCAGGGCGGCGTCGACGAACTCGGGTTGCTGCAAGGCTGACGCCTACACCGGTGCATTAAAATCTCGAACAATTTTAACTGAAAATAAAGTACTTACCTGGTGCTCGGGGACGCCTTGGGGCACGAGTCCGAGTTGGGGTGGTTTCCATGTCCTGTTGTTGTTGTTCGAAAGCTTCAACATCGAAATTGATGGGAGGCGGGGGTGGAGCACCCATAGCTACATCATTAGATGATAAACTGATGAGCGAACTGGATAATTTAAAACAAAGATCCATACCTCGGAGGGGATAGGCTCGTACAGGTAGCCCACGCTTTGCATAAAAGCGTTCGATGAGGACTGAGAATACCAAAATGAGCTGCCTTGGATGGAATTGTTGAGTTGTCTGGAAGAACGTACCAAAATATTTACACTTGCGTTGCGCGCAAGCGGCGACATACTCACCAACTATACCAGGGGTTGTTGTCGCCATAAAGACTATGGACTCTGTAACCACGGCGCCATCTGGAGATTCCATCGCGCAGAGGCACGATGGATACCTAAACAGGTGAGTGCGTCGTAGGTCAGAAAATTCGGAGGGTGGAACGCGGCGCCCATTAAGAACAGGCCTAGCAATGAATGACAATTAACATTTTCCCAGAGCCAAAAAAGGATAAGCTTACATACCAATAGTAGATTTTGAGCGCCCGTTGCCCATTGTCCCATTCCAGGACAACATCTTTAGTGGCGCGGATGCGGCGGTTGAACGGCAGCATCCCAAACGGGTCACTGGGCGAAAACTCGGGCTGGTTGGCAAACAATGGGGTGAAAGGGCGAGATATAATATCGGTGGAAGAGTGGGATGTGTTAGAAGCTGGGGAAGACATTGAAATGAGTGACGAGAGGTGGGCAGGGTAAGGACAGTTAAACTTGGTTGAGTTGGGGCTTTCAGCTCGAGAATTATTCAATTTATTTATACTAGTCACTCACCATGGCCACTCGTCTCAGAATGGCCCAAGTCCTGGGGCTACTTTGTCATTTTGGCGGTGGTACTGATTTGAATATGCGAGACGGGAAGCCCCGCGAACACGAGGCTCTCACTCTCAATGAAAGGTCCACTTATTGATAGCAGGTGCCTCCCGTTGAGCAAGAAGGTGGTATTGTGTCGGCAAGCCCCGCGAACACGAGGCTCTCAATCTCAAATATTGAGAGCGGGCCTCCCGTTGGGCAGGCTGCCGCAGGAAGGCGAATATTGTGACGGCAAGCCCCGCGAACACGAGGCTCTCGCTCTCAATAATGGGTGAATGTGCCGAGATAATGAACGCATTGTTCGCCAGAAATGTTGAACCCCTCGGAGGGACAAAGGAATCTAGTCTAATTTGCGAGTCTCGCCACTGATGTGGACTCGGCAAATTTTTTGCACGGACCGGACATGTGCATGAACACCATACCCTAACCTTACTAGTAGTTGAAATATTAATGCCAGTGGTCACAACGCCGGAGAAGCGGACTGGAGGATCAAATGCTGGAGATAAGATCAAGCCATGAAAGATATCAAGGGTTCACAGGGTTCTTGGGAGGAGTGTGCCTGAATCTTATAAGACCAATCGAACTATGACTCCGACTCATTCCTTTCTCTCAAAGCTCAGGAGAGATGATATATAGTTTAGCACACCAGTATCGAGGATGCGAGGGCAGCCGCAGGGGTGTGCATGCGGGTTATTGACTTGACTATACTCGTGGTGCAAGGTAAGGATATTGTAGAGTGTTTTCTCAGAGCAATTGGCAAGCATGGCAATCTCTTTCGCCTTTTTGTTGCTCGAAATGCCATACAGCGATGCGACTGCGAAGTTCCTCTGAGATCATTGCCCAGATCAGTGGGCGTGCGTGATAATGGTGACATCCCTTTTTGTGCATACGCAAAGCTGTACAAACAGACTTTGCGAAAGTTGAATTGTAAAATCATATGCAAGACCCTGTAAGTTGAACGTTCGAATCTGATAGCGGGATATCTGAGTTTACAGCCGTTTGCGAAAAGGTTGGCACTATCACGAGAACGTGAGAAATGTGATAAACGCTCGACAACAGAACCTTAGGCTAGGGTTACCGCCGTTTCTGTCCTCCCTTGCACTGTTCACCGTAATCTGATACAATGGCACCCTCTAAAACCTTTTCAACACCTAAACGTGCTAGGAAACCGACTGCTAAGGCTATGGCTGTCCCAGAAGAAGAAGAAGAGTCCTCGGGGCCTGATGAGGACCCTCAAGCACGTCCCAGTTCCCAGAGTAGCAGCAATAGGTCGGACAATGGTGGAGATGGGGAAGATGAGTATGTGGGGGCTTCTGGCGGAGATGTTAGTGATGATGAAGATGAAAAAAGTGACGAAGGAGCACCGGAAGACGAGGAGGAAGAGGCAGAAGTTCTGGTTCCTCAGAAACGAAAAAAGGCATTGCAAAGAGCTACCAAAAGTCCCCCATTATATCCTATACACAAATTATCAGTCTTATCGACAGCTTTTTCAGATAAAGTCCCCCGAGTTGCACCAAACGAGGCTGCCAGTGATGGCAATGACGACGAAGAGATCCCCAAGATTTCTTTCACAATTTCGGCCTTTTCTCTCAAAGAACAGAAGAAATCGCAAGCTCGACGCAAGCCTGAGTCCTCGCTCCTGGAATTACCATCCAACATGGCATGGATCGATGCCAAGGCTCGTTTCAAGATCGTCGTCAGCGACTTACTATTCCCAGATCAGGCTGTCATCGCAGACAATGCATTCAAGTTGACCTGGGCTATCCCCCGCATTCAAACTAACCCTGTTTCTCTCAAGTCCGAAGCTGATTACAACCAGCTCGTAAAAAAAGCTTTGCAAGCGAAGAACCCTGCAGCACGTATTTTGGTCGATGAAGTTGAAAACGATCCGGTATGAAATTTGACTTGTCTGGCAATGCAATCTATTGACTTGACTGTTCTCATAGGATGGCAATAAAGAAAATCACCTCGATGTGCCTGTACAGAATCCTCCACACGGAAACAACGGCCAGGCGCCAAAAAAAGCGAAAAGCAAGGTTCTTCATCACGCTATCCACATTACTGAAGTATACGTTTCAAATCTTATATTCTTTTGCTAGGCTCGGAAAGAGGCCGACATTCTCCCTGGTAATGTGGCAATGAACGACCAAATCAGATACCTTCGGGAGAGGTGGGAATGTAACCTGACGACTTGCCATTCCGAACTCTGTTTCATCCCTCCCGATGGTCCACACTTCCCCTTGGGACATGATCATGTTCAAAAGTGGGCAGCTGCCATCGTACGTTCTATCCACAATCCGTCTGTTATTGATCTTGTGAACACCATGGTAGCTCCGTGGCCCGATATATGCGACACTCGAAGCACCGCCCAATATCAAGGAATTTGACCCGGTTTCTACTCATGCCATTGTCACAAAGTCACCCGTCTTGCAGGCCTGCCTCAATGCGATGGCGAAGGAGAAAGGTCCAGCCCCGCACGTTGTCAATGTCGTCCTTCCGAATAATGCCTATGGATACCAGCCCGTTGCGCCTGTTGCTCACCCTCATGCTGCGCCGACTTCAACTTCTTTGATACTACCGACTTACGTTGAGGGCCCAGAGATGGATATCGAGCGGTTTTGCCTGGTATACAATTTGCCATCCTCCATCCAGGCCCATTTTCGTGAAAGCGCTATTACTGGAACACACGCCTTCGCGGAGATCAACAGCACCGATTTGAAGGAGATGGGTTTCAAGCTCAGTGAGATTATTGACTTGAAACGAGCAATCGGTAACTGGGTATCACGCATGGACTAAACTTTCTTCGAACACGTTTATCATTGCTATTTTACTCTCCTTTACACTCGACATTCTTTTTGTACACGTTCTTTTACTTTTCCTAGAAGTAACCTGCATGTAAAAAATAGCCAACCGCATCCGAAGCAGTTACGACCTCCATACACTGCATCAAGTCAAATATCAATCCGTGACCCTCATGGACAAGAATGGCTCGGTGTCGACGAATGAATGCCTTGACTTTCGAAAAGGCCTCTTCAATCGGATTTAGGTCAGGTGAGTACGGCGGCAAAAATTCGATGCGAATCTCTGTCATGACTCAGAACAGTGAGTACACTGGAAAGGTACCAAAAATTACTCACGAAAACGTTCGGCCAGTTCAAGAATTCCTTCGCCATGATGAATACGGGCATTATCCATCACCAAGACGCTGAGATATCCAGGGAAGGGAGTGCATAACGGCATCTGCTCAAAGTGCTGCATGAATATATGCATACCCGAAAACCAAGACAGTAACAGACAACCGTGAATTCCAGATATTCAAGAAAGAGATCCCGGGTCATTGAGCCTTCGACAACAGTGTTCGAGATCATGCCGTCGATAGTAAGCAGTCCTGTAGCCGAAAAGCGGCGTCCACGAACAAAGACCCCCTTCTTTATTGCACGAGTGCCTTTTTTAGATCGTCCACGAGCCCTTGCTGAAGTCCGTTCGTCCTTGGAAACCTCATCAAGAAAGCCAAGTTGTTCAGGGGAATATTGCGCGATGTGTCGCATGTAGTCAGCACGGAGGTTCTCATTGCGTTCTGCTGCGATCTTCTTGAGTTTTTTGGTGGAAACCCCAGCACGGACAAGTTCTCGATGGATGGTTGTGAAATGCGCAGATATAAAGCGGTTGGTTTCCAGCAGTGAGAGCAGTTCATCTAAAAACCAGTCCGGACGGTGCTTGATGATGCGATTCAGGTAGTCGATGTCGTCGAAGTGAAGAATCCTAGGTCGCCCACGTACACCGTTGGTGTGCCGGATGACATCCCCAGTGGTGTGCCAAAGCTCAAGAACACGATAGAAAGTACGCCGCGAGATTTGAAGGCAGTCAATAATTTGAGCAACAGAGAGGATGCCGTGCAAGGGGGGCCCGGCTTGTTGTTCCGTGACCCGGGGTAGGGGGGGGGGGGTCGAGCCCGAAGGCCT
>Ga0307513_10010045_pt1 | contig 11928 bp, 9 predicted proteins | sample 15_EM_MG_FD_202174 | JGI IMG/M metagenome (GOLD analysis project Ga0307513, IMG submission 202174) | Populus trichocarpa ectomycorrhiza microbial communities from riparian zone in the Pacific Northwest, United States - 15_EM | ecosystem: Host-associated > Plants > Roots > Unclassified | place... | reverse complement strand
CGCAGTCGCCCCCGGAACCGGAGTGGACGATCGAAGGCTATCGCCGCGAGAGCTTCGTCACCACCAAGATGGAGACGCCGCGGGGCCTGGTGGACGGGTCGATCCATGTGCGAAACACTGGTCCGGGTCAGTCGTTTGTCCGCTTCAGTGGCATCTCCGATATGCTTCTGGCGAACCTGCCGACGCCGATCGACGAGAATCGAAGCCACCTTCGTCAAGTCTTCTTCATTCCGCGCAACGCCAGTGAAGGCGCTCAGCGCGCCTCGCGGGCCGTGGCGCGCAATGTGATCTTCCAGCTCGAGCAGGACATCCCGATCTGGACGCACAAGCGCTACGTGGCCAACCCGCCCCTCGTGCGCGGCGACGGGCCGATCCGCGTCTACCGCCGCAACTACGCCCAGTACTACGTCGGCGCCAGCGCCACAGAGTCCGACGCTGACACTGACGCAGGCGTCCTCGAGGTGAAGCCGCAGCACGCTGGCGAATAGCATCCCGGCGGCTCTGGGGCTGCCGCGGAGCCGCGTCTGGCGGGGCCTCGAAGCGCACTTGCAGGCCACGCGCGCACTGGCCATGCACGAGCGGTCAGGTGCTCACATGCGCGCGCCAAGTCGCGGCTCGGCCGCTGCAGGCGTCAGGGTTCGCGATGCTCGGTCGGCGGCGGCGCGGGCGGCAACTGGCAAAGACCGTTCGCCCGCGAAGCGACAAGGATGGTCGCCGTCGCTGTGATGTTGTCGCGCCCGCGCTGATTGACGCCGCGAACCTCGACCTCGATCAGGGGACCCAACACCGGATCGACCCGGGCGTCGGTGACGGTTCCCTCCAACCAGGTGACGTCGCCCATATAGTTGAACTGCCGGAACTCGTAGCGCATCCGATAGATCCAGGCGTCATCACCCGCAAAATTCGTCAGGTAGTGACACACCATGGATGCCGGCGCGGAGCGTCGGGTTCGGGTAACCGATCCGGCGACGCATCAACTCGACGATTCATCCGTGATCTGCCCGCGGATTAGGCCCTCGGCCACAACGCCTCATCGATTCAGGTACAGCTTTTGCTTCTATTCGCTCATGTCGCGGTTGACTAACGGCTTTCGCCGTCCGGGCCACGAAGGTGGATTCGCTGAACGGAAGACGCCTGGCCCCGGCGCGCGGCATCCGTTGGCGAAAAAGAGCTAGCGGTTTAATTGACCATGAGGTGCGCCTTGCGCTATTTCCAGTCCGGGCTGCGAAGGCGTTCCGGTCGGCGGTCGCCGGACGAGGGCGGCGCGTTTCAAGGGGCGAAACGTCCGCGGTCTCGGCCGCACGATCGCCGCGCAGAATGAACGTCGGCGCTACGGCGAGGCCCCTGAACCCTCAGGACGAGGCGAGGCTTGCGGGATGACGGATGATCGAAGTGAAGTCATGGATCGCGAGGCGTTCCGCAGGGCGCTCCGCCACCTCCTTGACGACGGGCTTCCGGGCGAGATGGCCGCGCGGGTGACCCCATGACGGAGGCCGGTTCCGCCGCCGTGGCGATCCAGAGGGACCCGCTGCTCGATCGTCTCCTTGGCCCCGGCAGGCCGTTCGAGCTCGAGCTTATCGAGCATAACGGGACGCAGGTCGAAGTGTTCAAGGGCGCGCCGCGCACCTTGACCCAGCTTTATGCGCGCGCCGCCGCTTTTGGGCCGCGCACCCTCGCCGTCCATAACGGCGTCAGCCTCACCTACAACGAGGTCTTCGACCGCGCCGCAGCCCTCGCAACTGGACTGCGTGCAAGGTTCGGCGTGGTGCGCGGAAGCAAGGTGGCGCTCGTCACCGGCAACCGCATCGAATGGGCGATCAGCTTCATCGCGATCACCAGCCTCGGGGCCGTCGCCGCACTGATCAACAGCCGCGGGGCCGCCGAGGAGATGCGTCGTGCGATCGCAACCGCGGATTGCGCGCTGGCCATCGTCGATCGCGAGCGGGCGGCGGTCCTGGACGGTGCGGCCGAGGCCTTTCCCTGGCCCCGGATCCTGATCGATGCGCCAGCAAGCTTGCGGCCGGGTTTGGACGTCGACTTCGACTCCCTGATCGCCAATCGCGACGGCGCGTTGGAGGCTTCTCCCGACGTCGAGCCCGGCGACGGCGCCATTATCCTGTTCACGAGTGGAACGACAGGGTTTCCGAAGGGCGCGGTTCTCAGCCACGGCGCCGTGACCCATGCGGTCACCCTCTCGAAATTCATGGGGACCCTGCAGGATCTGCGCCTGGAGCTTGAGACCGGAGCGCCCATGCCCGCCGATCGGCGGGCCATGACCTCGCCGGCGGTGATCGTTGCGCCGATGTTCCATCTCAGCGGCATGATGCCGGCGATCCGGGTGATCAGCGTCGGCGCGACGTTTCATGTCGTCGACAAATGGAACGTCGACGTCGCCTTCGACATGATCGAGACGGTGGGGCTTTCCCGCCTTGGCTTCGTGCCCACCATGCTTTGGGACATGCTCAAGTCTCCACGCGCCGGCGCGCAGAACCTGGGTTCTGTCCAGCACGTGGTGAACGGTGGGGCTGCGCTCAACAGCGCCCTGCTCGATGAGATGCGCGTGCGCATGCCACAGGCGCTGATCACCAACAGCTACGGCCAGACCGAGACCGCAGGCTGGGGCTGTTCGATCAGCGGCCTCCCCTACCTCCAGCATCCGGAGGCCTGCGGATGGGCCTGCCCCACCGTGGAGATGTCGGTCCGCCGCGACGACGGGTCGGAAGCCGCGGCCGGGGAGCCCGGCGAACTGTGGGTCCGCAGCGCCGCGGTGATGAGCGGCTACGTCAACGACCCCGCGGCCAGCCGCGAGACCTTGCGCGACGGTTGGTGCGCTTCGGGCGATGTGGGTTTCGTGGACGCAGACGGCATCTTCACCATCGTCGACCGCAAGAAGAACATGGTCATCTCAGGCGGCGAAAACATCTACTGCGCCGAGGTGGAGCGGGTGCTGCACGACCACCCTCTGGTCAAGGAGGCGATCGCCTACGGCGTTCCCGATCCGCGCCTGGGCGAGCGGCTCGTGGCCACCGTCGTGCTGGACGGCGAATCCGCCGAGATCGACGTCGACCAGCTGAAGGCGTACTGCCGCACGCGCCTGGCGATCTACAAGACGCCCCGCGAAATCCAGCTGACCCGCGCCCCCTTGCCTCGAACGGCGTCGGGGAAGGTTGACCGGGGTCTCTTCCTGCGCGGTGTCCGCGCCTGATCTCACGCCGGCGAAGATCGTCCAGTAGCCAGCGTCCCTTATCCGGGTGGATTGAAGGCGCGGGAGAGCGCCTCCCGCAAGAGACGCCTCTTGGCCGCGAGCAACGGCGAATCGTTCCCGCGGAATCCCGCGCCATGGTAGGCGCCCGGCGTGACCAGCAACTCGATCGACACGCCGGCCCGGCTGAGGCGGCGGGCATATTCCAAGCATTCCTGGAGAAACAGGTCGAGCGCCCCCACGGTGATGCAAACGGGCGGCAGGCCGACCAGATTGTCGGCCCGCGCCGGAACCGCCTTTGGGGGAACCTCCGAACCGCCCGGCTCCACGCCAAGCAGGGCGCGCCAGCCAAAGCTGTTGTCAGCCGCGGTCCACCTCAGTTCGCCCGTGTAAAGGTGAGGGTCGTCGTCGGCGCAGGTGCGATCATCGAGCATGGGCGCGTCCAGAAGCTGGAAGCAGATGGGGTAATCGCCTCGATCGCGCGCCAGTAGGGCGAGCGCGGCGGCATGGCCCCCGCCCGCGCTCTCACCCCCAACCGCGATCCGCGCGGGATCGACGTTCAGCGAGCCGGCGTTCTCATGCAGCCAGCGCAGCGCAGCGTAACAATCTTCGACGGCGCCGGGCCAACGGGTCTCCGGAGCCAGGCGGTAGTCGACCGAAGCCACCAGGCAGCCCTGCTCCAAGGCGGTCCGCCGATTTGAAACGCCGCTCATTTCCGGTGTTCCCAGAACATAGCCGCCGCCATGCACATGCAAAAACGCTGGGCGTGCGGCGTCCGTCTCCTGAGGCGGCCTATATACGAGCAGCCGTACGTCCGGCGCCCCCGCAGGTCCCGCGATGAACATCTCCTCGCATGACACCTCTGCGAGATCGTCGGGCGTCTCCCCCATAATCGAGCTGAGGTCCAGTCCACCACTCTGACGTAGAAAAGCGATGAACTCGTCATTGATCTGGACATGAGGAGAGGCTTCGAGTTCAGGAAGCAACTCCGGCGCCACCAAATGTAAAGAGCGATACTTCACGTTCGGATCGATCATGACCGTGGGCTTCCTGCGTATAAGTCAAATTTGGACGAAGAATAATCTGGTGAATACGTCATTCGCCTTGCCGGCTCTGTAAATTTATCGCGAACCCAATCACCAAAAATGGCCGATAGGACGTAATATTAGCGACCTTTCTGAACCATGGAGGCGGCCGATGGCGCGCCAGCCAGAGCAATCCCAACCAGGACTCCTACGTCGGCATCAATCCACCAGTTCAAATGGCCTGTCCCCCGTCCACGGCGAGTTCCGCGCCATAGACGTATCGCGCGTCATCAGACACGAGATATAGCGTGGCGGCCGCGACATCTTCTGGCGTACCCGCGAAACCGACAGCCGTGACCGCCCTCGCGATGGCATCGGGATCCTGGCCACGCCCAATGAGCAGGTCTGTGCTGATGGGGCCGGGAAATATCGCATTGACCCGAATTTTCCGCGGCGCGAGTTCCCTGGCCGTGGTTTTGGTAAGCCCGCGAACGGCCCATTTGCTTGCGCTATAGGCATGCGTACCTGCGTAACCGTGAAACGCGGCTGCGGACGCAACGTTGACGATCGCCCCTCCGCCAATGCGGGTCATGGCCCCCACGACAGCCTTGGTCCCAAGGAATACTCCGAGCGTGTTCACTTGAAATACCCTCATGAACGTCTCTGGCGTCATATCCTCGATTGACCCGCCAATACTGATACCTGCCGTATTCACGAGGATATCAATTCGACCGAAACGGCGCTCTGCAACATCGACCAGATTAGTCCAGCTTTCCGGCGACGTAACATCATGCGTTACGAAGACTGCATTGGCGCCTATCGCCTCCGCAACTTCCTGACCACGATCCGGATTGATGTCAGCGAGAACCACGTTTGCACCCGCATTACCCAGCATGGTCGCTTGAGCGGCCCCGATACCAGACGCTGCGCCAGTAACAATGGCCACCTTGCCGTCAAGCTTGCCCATTTTCTTGCCCTTACATGGTCTGACTGATGAATGGAGCCGAAAGCCTGGTCCGAATCCTGGTCGCGTCGGGCATGCGCTCGATCGGGCCGATCAGCGGCGCCGCGCCGACCGGCGTATCGCCCGTCGAACACCGGCAGCGCGAAGGCGGCGGCGCCGGCCAGCGACGTCTGCGGCAGATAGGCGGCCGCCTCAGGTCATGAGGCTGCCGCCGTTCATGCCGATGGTCTGCCCGGTGAGCCAATTGGCTTCCTCGGACGCCAGATAGACGGCCAGGTAGGCCGGGTCTTCGGGCTTACCGATACGCCCAATGGGAATCGCGTCGGCGAGATGTTGCACGGGGCCGGGGTTGTCCACGACCAGTCCCATGGAAATTGTGTTGCAGGTGATCCCGACCTTCGCATTTTCCGTCGCCAGATGCCGCATGAAGCTGTTCTGCCCGGCCTTGGCCGCCGCGTAGGTGGATACGCCGATGTCCATTCCACGCTGCCCGGCGCCGGACGAGATGGTGATGATCCGGCCCCATTTGCGCTCAATCATGCTGTCCAGCACGGCCTTGCAGCAGTTGAACATGCCGTAGAGGTTCACCCCGATGATGGTCGGCCAATAGTCGGCCGGGGTCTTGGCGAAAGGCGCCATGCGCATCTTCTCGCCCGGGCCACCCGTCCCGGCGTTATTCACCAGGATATCGACCGGCCCTTCATGGGCGGCGATGTCGGCGACGGCGGCGGTGACCGCCTCCAGGTCGGTAACGTCGAACGGGACCGCTCGCGCACGCCCCCCGGCTGCGGTGATTTCGCTGACGGTGTGTTGCGCGCGATCGGCATGGAAGTCGTTGACGATGACGATCGCCCCCTGCGCCGCCATGACGCGCGCGATCCCCGCGCCGATATTCTGGCCCGCGCCCGTCACCAGCGCCACCTTTCCGTCCAACCGAAACATTCGTCTTTTCCCTTCGATAGGCAGTCAACTGGAGGCGCTGTTCTTAGCGTCCTTGGATACAAGCCCCCCTGCGGCCTGTCGCAATGAAACGCTTTTGAACAGCGGCCAAATTCAATGTCCGCCCCTCATGGCAAGCCCCTCGTCGGAGCCTTCGCGCCTTGAAGGGCGACGCCAAGCGGCTGGTGTCGGCGGAGGCTGTGGGCCGCCTACGTTGAGCAGACCAATCAGCAAAATCGCGAGCGTCGGGCCGCCGCCCGGCGCCGCTACATGTCCTCGAGTTCGCGTCCCCGCGTTTCCTTGACGACCGTGCGGACGAAGAAGAAGGAAATGGCTGCGCAGGCGGCGTAGCCCACATAGGTCGGCGCCAAGCCCGGAGAGACCGCCAGCGACGGGAAAATACCTGCAGCAGTGCGCCTTCATCATCTGGCGGCCCAATGCCATTGCGCCGGACGTAACCCGCCACCTCCGCACGGCGCGCGAAACGATATCAGAACGAACCACGCCGGGCGGTCAGCCCGGCGTGGCGCGAAGCATGTCTTAGTGATGGAAGCCGATGCGCACACCGAAGGTGCGCGGCGCACTATAGTAACCGATCTCAACGCCCGAGATCGGAATCTGCCCGGTGAGGATCTTACGGTCCTCGATGTTGTTGACGAACCCCTCGACGAAGTAGCTCTTCGAGGTGTTTTCGTAGCGGACGATGAGGTCGCTACGGGTGTACTCAGGCACCCTGGTCGCGATCGTATTGGCGAAGGACTGGTAGGACTTCGCCTGATAGAAGAATTGCGCGGTCGGCGTAATCGTGCCGGCGTCGCCGAGATCGAAGATGTGAGCATAGTTGATCCGCGCACTGTACTTAGGGGCGCCCGACATATAGTTGCCCGCGAAATTCTGCGGGACGTTGGTCAGAGGATCGGCCGAGGGGAAATCGCGGAATTTGGCGTCGAGAATGGTCGCGAAGCCCTCGATGCGATCGCGCTGGGTGAGCGCCCAGGCATATTCAAACTCAAGGCCGCGACTGCGCGAGCGGCCGGCATTCCGGAAGATCTGCACCGCGGGGTTGGCGGGATTCACGAACGAGATTTGCAAATTCTTGTAGTCGGTCCAGAACCCGATGAGATTAAGGCTCACGCGGTCGTCGAACAGACGCGTGCGGACGCCGGCTTCGTAGTTGATGTCGGTTTCCGGCTTGAAGAAGCGCGCATCACCGACAAGCGTTTGATCGCCGATGCCGCCGGCCTTGTAACCGGTTGCGACCGTCGCATAGGCAAGCGTCTTCGGGTCGACATCATATTCGACGCTACCCTTCCAACTGAACTTCTGGAAGCTCTTTTGCCCCTCCGGAATGGCCCTGTTGAGGTAGAAAGTTCCCGGTACGAGAGCGACGAACGTACTGCAAACCGGGCGCCCGCCGAGACCGGGGATAAAGCTGGGGATAGTTGCGGCATTGGGGTCGGTCGCGCTGGAGCCCGAGCCGAACGGACATTGCGAAATAGTGTACGCACCGGAGCGCGCACGATCCCAATTGTAGCGCGCGCCGCCAGTTAGCCGCAGTTGATCGGTGACGCTGAACGTCCCCTGGCCGAAGATCGCCCGCGTGGTGTCTCTCGCAGCCAAGTCCGTCTGGCTGGTGTCGATCAGCGGCGCCGAATAATCGAGGACATTGCCGGCCAGGGTTCGGGGACCGAAGATCCGGGTTAGCTGGTTTGTCGCCCTGTTGCGGTGATCGTAGGCATAGACGCCGACCACCGACTTGAAGTTGTCCGACTCATAGTTGAAGTCGACTTCGTGCGACCAGTCATCGTCTTTGCTGTGGTCGCCATAGATGATCTGGAGGGCCTGGAGACCGCTGATCCTACCTGGATGAGTATCGACATGGAGGTAGCCGAGCAGATAGGTGATCGACAGGTTGTCGGAAACGTCGAACCGCAGCTTCGAGCGCACAGCGATGTTGTCGAAGTTCTGTGTATTGGCCTCGTTACGCTTCACCCCTTTATACTGGCTGCTATAGGGAAAGCCGAAGCTGCTATTGACAAGCCCGTCCTGGGTCCAGTTTGAGCCTAGGAAAGCCTGGTTCGTGGGATTGCCGGCGCGGACGAAACTACGCGTCGCCGCGTTGTAAGAATAGACCGGAACGCCGACGGCCTGAAGCGTATCATTGTCGCTCCACTCAAGCCGGCCATCCCAGCTGAGGTTGTCGGTCGGCTGGTACTTCAACGCCAGGCGCAGGTTGAGATAGTCCTGTTCAGGCGGATGATTGCCCGCCTCGTCGACCTTCCAGCTGTCCGACTTTTCATAGTAGGCGGTCAGGCGCAGCGCGAAGTTGTCGGTGACCGGCACATTGATCACGCCTCGCGCCGTGAAATCGTTGAAGCGCTGGTAGCTCACGTCGCCGAACGTCTCGAAGCCCTGCAGATTGGCGTCGCTGGTGATGACGTTGACCACACCGGCCGTCGCGTTACGGCCGTAGAGCGTGCCCTGCGGCCCGCGCAGCACCTCAATCCGCTGAATGTCATACTGGCTGGCGTTGGCCTGGGCCTTACCGTTCTGAAAGATGCCGTCAGTGTGGAAAGCGACCGTGCCGTTCGCCAGTTTGGTGACCGATGTGCCTATGCCGCGGATCGCGATCTTCTGGCCGAGGCCGATCGACACGTTCGGCAGCGTCCGCGCAGCATCGGTGAAGCTTCGTGCGCCGGTTGCGTCGAGCGTCTGCTGGCCGATCACTGTGATCGCGAGTGGCGTCTTGCTCAACAGCTCGGAGCGCTTTTGCGCGGTCACCACGACCTCCTGCAAGCTAACGCTGTTGCCGCCTGCTCGGCCCGACGCGGCCCCGTTGTCGTTTGTTTTCGTCTGCGCGGCGACCGGCGCCGCGAAGCCAGCGAGCAGGCACACCGCCAGCGCAATGCGCGAACAGCTGTCTTTATATGACATTGATTTCCCCCTTTTATGTTAATCGCCATCCGTCTTCTGCAACTCGGCGTTAGTCAACTTGCAGTTGCTGATGTGCAGGAGCGGTGAAATATGTCCGCCGTAAACAACATCAAGCGAGAGGATCGCCGCAGGATTCCCCAAGGGCTATCGTCGCTGAAGAAGCCGCCGCGAAAACCCGCGCCGCCATAGCCTTCGAAGGCCAGGAGCCGCGCCGGACCCGTTTCAACCGTGACCGTGCACGCGACGACGATTTCGCGATTGCGCAGGTCGCCCCTGGGCGGGACAAACAGAAAGATGCACCCGGGGAGCTCCAACATGGCTCAGTTGCGTGTCGGCATCCTCGGCGCCGCTCGGATCGCCGAGGTCAGCCGGCCGAAGCCGCCGCCCGCGCCGGTGACGATGATCGACTTGCTCGTCACGTGGCCCGCCATCCATCTCTTCCCATACTGCGTCGCGCCGATTTCATTACGGCAGTTGGCGCGTCGTGTCGATTATCGTATCCTAGTTGCGAATACCGACATATAGCCTTGGCCTACGGACAGGAGCGCGGATGGCCCAAAGAGCCGTGAAATCGCTGGCGGCGGAGCCCGAGACGACCGCGGCGGCGGAAGCCGCGTCGCCGGCCGCCGGGCTCGACCGCTTCGTCGGCGATCCGCAGTTCATGCAATCGCTGGCGCGCGGCCTGCTGGCGCTCGGCGCGGTGGCCAAGGGCCGCGGCCAGCCCGTCACGGCGCGGGCAGTCGCCGCGCTCACCGGTCTCTCGGTGGCGACCACGCGGCGCTGCCTCTACACGCTGAACGCCACCGGCTATGTGCGGGCGAACCGGCTGGGCGCCGTGCCCGGGCCCTCGCTGGCGGGCCTGGCGGCGGACTATGCCGGCTCCTCGCCGATCATCACCCTGGGCGGCCCGATCCTCGACGAACTGCGCGCGGAGGTCGGCGACTCGGTGTCGCTGGCGGTGTTCGACGGCGACCAGCCGACCATCGTCGCCACCTCGACCTCGGAATCGCTGTTGAAGCTAGACCTGCCAGTCGGCGCGACCCTGCCCGTGCATTGCACCTCGGCGGGGAAGCTCCATCTCGCCTACCTGCCGAGCGAAGCGCTCGACCGGCGCCTGCGGCTGGCGAACCTGAAGCCCCACACGGACCGCACCATCACCTCGCCTGCGGTGCTGCGAGAGGAACTCGCCCAGGTGCGCCGCCGCGGTTTCGCCGTGTCGGACCAGGAGCTGGCGCTCGGCATCCGCACCGTCGGCGCGCCGGTCCGCGACGCGCGCGGGACGGTGATAGGCTCGGTCAACGTCGCCATGCTGGTCGGCGTCGTGGGCCTGCGCGACCTGCGCGCGCGGGTCGTTCCGGCCCTGATGCGGGCCGCCGCCCGGCTGTCGGCGTTGAGCGCATGAACCCCGTCAACTACACCAACGAAGCCTGAGCCGGCGCAGACCGGGGAGCGAGACATTGTATCCACACACCCTCACCCACTTGGACAAGATCGCCGCCATCCGGGCGGCGACCGGCGAGACCCTGACCTATGGCGAGCTTGAGGCGCGGTCGAACCGGTTGGCGCAGCTGCTCCACGCCCGTGGCCTGAGGCCCGGCGACCACGTCGCGGTCTTCCTCGACAACCAGCTGACCTATTTCGAGGCGCTATGGGCGGCGATACGCTCGGGCCTCTACTTCACGCCGATCAACCGCTACCTGTCGGCGCCGGAGGCGGCCTACATCGTCGTCGACTGCGACGCGACGGCGCTGATCGCCACGGGCGCGCTGGAGCAGAGCGCCGAGCTTGGCCGGCTCTCGCCGCGCTGCGTCGTCAAGCTGGCCGCCGGCGGCGCGGTCGATGGCTTCGAGGACTACAAGGCGGCGATCGCGGGTTACCCGGCCACGCCGCTGACCGAGGAGCGTCTCGGCAGCTTCATGATGTACTCCTCGGGCACCACGGGACGGCCCAAAGGCGTCCGCCGGCCGCTGCTCGATCGCACCCCGAGCGAGGGCAATCCGGGGATTACGACGGTGGGCACGCTGTTCGGCTTCGAGCCGTCGATGGTCTATCTGTCGCCGGCGCCGCTCTACCACGCCGCCCCCTCCACCTACGTCACCGCCACCCTGGAACAAGGCGGCACGGTCGTGGTGATGGACAAGTTCGACGCCGAGGCCGCGCTACGGCTGATCGAGACGCACGGCGTGACCCACAGCCAGTGGGTGCCGACGATGTTCATTCGCATGCTGAAGCTCGACCCTGAGATCCGCGCCCGCTACGACCTCTCCACCCACCGCTGCGCCGTCCACGCGGCCGCCCCCTGTCCGATCGACGTGAAGCGGCAGATGATCGACTGGTGGGGCCCGATCGTGGAGGAATACTATTCCTCGACCGAGGGCGCGGGGTTCGCGCGGATCCGCAGCGAGGAGTGGCTGACCCATCCGGGCTCAGTCGGCCGCGCCCAGGGGGCGCCCTTCCACATCTGCAACGAGGACGGCGACGAGCTGCCGCCGGGCGAGCCCGGCCTGATCTACGCCGAGGTTCCCGCCGGCGCCTTCGCCTACCACAAGGACACGGAAAAATTCGCCGGCGCCACCCACCCGCACCATCCGCAATGGCTGTGCATCGGCGACGTCGGCTACCTCGACGCCGAGGGCTACCTCTACCTGACCGACCGCAAGGCCTTCATGATCATCTCCGGCGGGGTGAACATCTACCCGCAGCAGATCGAGGATGCGCTGGCCCTGCACCCCAAGGTTGGCGACGTGGCGGTGATCGGCGTGCCGAACGCCGAGCTGGGGGAAGAGGTCAAGGCCGTCGTCGAGCCGGCCGCGGGCGTCGAGCCCTCGCCGGAGCTGGCCCAGGAGATCATCGACTTCGTGCGC
>Ga0307513_10010044_pt1 | contig 11929 bp, 10 predicted proteins | sample 15_EM_MG_FD_202174 | JGI IMG/M metagenome (GOLD analysis project Ga0307513, IMG submission 202174) | Populus trichocarpa ectomycorrhiza microbial communities from riparian zone in the Pacific Northwest, United States - 15_EM | ecosystem: Host-associated > Plants > Roots > Unclassified | place... | reverse complement strand
CAGCCCCCCCCCCCTCCCTCCTCCTCCTCCAAGGTCCCACCACCCTCTCTCGCCGCCCGTTCCTCCATTGCTCCCACTCTCCTTCTTTCCCTCTCGTTTTCCCTGTTGTCCAATCATCACTCGTTACATCAAGACTCTTATGACTCGTGGTCTCCGCAACAGCGGAAGCAGCAGGACCCATCATCTATCCCCTCCCCTCGCCTTTTCCATGACTTGCCGTCGCAACCACCCTGCGAGTCCCACCCATCGCTGGCCAACTCTCACTTAGACAGTCCACGTACATACTCGGACTGCTTGCTACTTACCACCACCACCCCTGCTACTGCTGCTGCCCCTACTTTAACAGCCCACACACCGCACCAAACTTACAAATTTTCTCTTCTTCCTTCATCCATAATCCCCCAACTATTTCGCGTGATACTACCCGCAGGTCGCGGTGGAGATTTTGGAGAGTTCACGATATGGCCCTTTGGCCTTTCAGGAAACGTCGAAAGACGAAGGTTGCCGAGGGCAAGAAGGTCGCCGTGCCGGATCCGCCCTTGGTCGAGCGAAAATTGTTCCTGGCACGGAAGAATTCTAGCCGACAGAAACCCCATCGAGCAGGCAGTCATCGTAACCCAAAGGATAATTCCCACGCCGCAAATAATGGGGCCAACTTATCCGAATTCCCACAATCCCCAAATAACTCATCATCATCACCTATACCAATACAGAGCTCCTTCCATCCTCAGAAACAACCACATGAAGGAGGTTTTTCATCATACTTTATCGAACAAAACCCCTCAATGTCGGCATCTTCGGCATCTTCTCACAGACCCCACAAACCTACAAGTATTGTTCGCAAACTTAGCAAGCGAGGTCGCGATCGTTCGCAGCAACCGCAGCCACCCCCATCCGCTTATATCACGCAATTGGCGAGGACCGCTTCCAAGCGTGACAAGAAACGCATCCGGAATTTCGACGAACTGGAGGACGATCGACCAATGTCTAGGTCTTCCCTTCCCGCTCGTGATTCGATCAATTCTTCCTTATCATCACACTCTTCGATGCGTGCCTACAAAGTCCGCAACATATTCACCCCTAGACCGAAGCTACACTACGATAATTCTACTGGAACCTCGCCTACGAAATCCGCACGCCTTCACCCTTTGACCCCTAGTCACTCTAACTCGCAATCTATCCGTGATGGGCGATATGCACGAGCAGCCATCACGGATGAAGAGCTTCTCAGAGGTGGAAGGGTGGACGAATTGGCGGACGAACTGGATGTGCATGGGATAAAGGAAGCTCTGGATCGTGACCGACGGAGAAAAGAAAGAAAGAAGAAGGAGGACCAGGAGAAGTTGCAGAGGAAATTGGAGAGAAGAGCTGCGAAGCAGAGAGAGCAAGAACGAATGGATCGGGAGATGGGATTCGAGATGGACGATGACCAATTCCAGAGAAATTTGTATAGTGGCCATAATTACGGAGCCCCAGAATTCCAGACAGGCGAGAGCTCGAGGTCCGCTGGTCGTGCTGGATTCATGATCACACCTGAACCCTACCCATTTCCCGATCCGGATGACCCACTAAGAGACAGTCAGTCACCACTTTCATGGCTCCACGGTCCTTCACAAGAAGACATTAGTAGGGCTACTCGTTCTGCTCAAAGAGTCGGCATGGTCACTCCGGTGTCTATGGATTCGAACCAGGATATGTCCGGTGCGCCAGAATACCGTGGACCTGAACAAACCGACTCCTACAAATCAACAGGCCCGCTGGCGCAGCCCCATGAATCCTCACACATCGGAGGAGCACACCATGTAGATGATTATCCACCAACTTTCCGGGGTGGGTTTGTGGCCGACGATGATATGGATCGGGACGAGCTGGATGCTGGTATTGATACAGGACGTGGTAAGATGTCGGGATGGACATCATTAAATTTTCTCAAGAAAGCTACCGCCGCTAGGGTGCGGAAGGAGCAGGACACCCGAGGTATTCAGTTTGGGGAGTCTGCCCTAATATCTGATTCCGAGGGGGAGGAAACACATAGAAGAGAGCTGATTCAGGGTAACGATTTTTACGAGGTGGATAGCTTGAGGAAAAATCAGGGACAGACACCCGGTACGCACATTCCGGATGAGGTTGCATTTGCAATGACTGCTCTGGAGACAGGTCATGTCAGAGGCAAAGACAGCATAGAGGCCGAGAAGCGTGGTTCTTTTACGCCCGGACGACCTTTATTGCCGTACTCACTCCACGGTCGTCCATCTAGTTCCAAGAGCTCCTTGACCAATTTGCCACATCGTGTTCCTACAAGCAACCCCCGAAGCTATGGTTCCATTGATTTTGGAATCGATTCACCAACCCTTCCCATTCAACCAATTCGAACATCATCATCAACACATTCACAGAATTACCATGGAAGACCATCGCCAACACAAATGCATCGTCACTCGTTGGAGGCTGTTGGTCCGGATGGTAGACCCCGGTCGCTGATGTCTACATCACTTGCATCAATTGATTCGGAGGGATCCTGGTTATCCGGTAGAGTAGCAAACCCACGGGGCTCAATAAATCACATCAGCCCTCTGCGGACAAGCGCTACATCCCTCCGCCGGAGATACCAGGAATTCGACGACAACGGGAGTACAAATGGTGATGACTACTTCAGCGGAGTCACACCCAGAAGGAAACGTAGGGAGAACGCAGGAGACGAGGAGATGAACGGTGTCACAAGACTGGACCTTAGTGATGTGGAAGACAGTGACGAGGAAGGCTCAGTGGGCAGCGAAGCAGAGAAGAAGATGTGGAGGGATGGGCTGGGCAAGAAGGTTGTTGTCCACGAGGTTGTCGCGACTTCTAGATCGCCCGTCGATCCTAAAACCGCCGTACTCAAGGCCACCCAAGCATCTACAACAACTGCTGCCACAACCGCACCAAGTAAGGACGACCAACAATCGACGACGACGACAAGGCAATCCTGGGACCCCGCAAGTGAGGCCGAGGGATTTGCTACGCCGATGGAACATCCTTACGCGCCGACCTATAATAATATAGAATTTAAAACACCGATGGAACACCCAGCCGCTAGGCAGAGTAGCTATGCGGAATTCGTGGGGAGATAGTTTGCTGGTAACTTGGACCTGGATGATGGATGGATGGATGGACCGATAGAGGAAAAAGCACACTCACACAACTACCCCCATAAAACAAAATTTCTTTTGTCGAAAAGCCATGCCAACCACATTCTTTTACTATTTTTTCCTTTGTCGGAGATAATACCCACTGCCTACGCACCAATTTCCTTGCTGTCTTTTTTTCTCTTTTTCTTGCCTCTTTTTCTTTTCATTTCGAGAAGGATATTTTAAACGGCGCTATCTTTTTGATATTCGCCGTTTCATTCTCTTGTTCTACTTTTCTCTCATTTCTTCACATTTCCTTCTTGATATGATACCTGTCTTTCCTTAAAATCTCGTCATGCCTGGCAGAGAAGACCAGAGCAGAAAAAACCCGGAAAAAGTTGTGTTGCTTCGTGTCGGGCAGTAGGTAAGTACCTAACTGGCCATATCCTTGTCATCTCCACCATATCCCCTCATCACCTTCATCATGATTATACCCATTCTACCTACCACCACATCATACTTCATAAATTCACCCCCAAAGTGTCAATTTTCCTATCCATTTCTTACTCTAAAATATTTATTTATTCGTCCCCTCCCAATCTTCATAATTTCTTCCTCCCTTTCTTTTTATCTTACGAACGATGAACGAATTTCTTACTTGCCCTTCACCATTGCTATAAAATGTTTGTCTCGCTTTTTTCCTCTTACCTCCTCTCATGTCTTGCTTTCATGCTACCAGGTTGCATAACGGGGAAATTTGTATTATCATAGTATTTATTATCAGGTTGTTGGTATTGGATTGGGCCGGCTGGGGTTGGTTAGGTTGGTATGGGATTGACATGTTTGTATATATTGGGTGTCTTTCCTATCTTCATACTATTTTTATTTCATATTCAGAATGGTATTATACAGGGTCTTCTTTTTTTCTCTTCTAATTTTATTTTATATATACTTATCTGATAGTGCTGGTGTTAGTGTTCTCATTGAGTTTTTTTTGCGGGATTGTGTTCAAGTAATGTAACTGAGTTGGGTGGGTGAATGAAAGGGAGGAGCTATTGGTTGAGTAGTCAAAGCAGAACGCGTGGGTAGCGAAAGAGCGCAGTGTAGTATACCCCAGTGCGGGTACTGTAGAGCCCAGCACAAAGACGCCCAGGATTCTATCGCGCAAGTCCCGAGATCCAAAGTTTGTCCGGAACCCACTGCAGCTCCCCCGCTTTCCCCGGACATTGTCGAAAATCACGAACATTGAATAAGACATTACGACAACAACCGAATCGTAGCCCAGCCAGTGCCAAAAACCACTCCAACTTTGCCATTATGTAGATGCTCCAATTTCAAGAGGGCGGGGGGGGTGGGGGTTCACATCCCTCCCTCCCACCTACCTACAGTACCTACCTAGTCACCCATCAAATTATCAACCCCCCTCCCCTCCCCACCACTCATTCATTCATCTTCATCACCCCCCCCAACAAAAAACAAAAAGCACAAAAGTAGAAGAGAAAGAAAAGAAAAAGGCGCCAACAACTTTTAATTTACCCATACGAGCAAGCATTCCCACACCCACACCCACACCCACATACACTCACATACACTCACACACACACACGGCCCGTCCCTCATCTTCCTACCGTATTGCACTTTCCCGACGGGTAGGTACTTGTTTCCTTCCTTTCCTTTCCTTTCCTCCCCTTCCTTCATTCACGAAATGAAATGAAAGAGGGTATGATTACCGGTAGGAGGGGGGAAAAAAGGAAAGAAATGGACAACTCAAGCCTGTCGGTGGCCGTGTGTGTATGTACGAGTACAGTTATGTGTGGGTTGGGTTGCACGTGATGGGGTTAGTTAGTTATCGTGGTTTGTGCTTTGGGGGGGGGGGGCGTGTAGATGTTTGACACGTGCACCAATTATTGGGTGTTTGTGGGGGTGGTGGCTGATGGGGTGGGGGATGGATGGGGGGCCAATGATTGTTGGGGGGTATCGTACGAGTGAGTGAGTGAGGTTGTGATGACTGCGTTGGGTATCTATCAATCATACGGCGGTATCATAGGTTGGGAGTTGTAAGGGTAGGGTTGAGGGTTTATAGTAATACCGGTATTTCCTCCCCTTTTTTCCCCCCCACCTTGGTATGGTACTTGTTGGAGGAGGGGTTTCCCTTCCCGTTCGTATTGATATCGTGCTGGATGGTCGTTATGGATTTGTTTTGTTTTGGAGGCAGTGTAATACTGCAGCGTAGAGTTTGTTGATCCGCCGTGTACCGTACCGTTATGCTAGTGCTCGAGTATGATGCTAGTAAATATTTACCTGGAAGTAATGTAACCAAAAAAAAAAAGAGGGACGAAAGAAAGAATCCGAAAGCCTCTCTGTAGATCTTGGACCAGTAGCAGATAGTCTTCGATCCCTATCTTTTTATATTTTTTTTATATTTTTTTAGCGATACCAACAGACGACGGGGAGAGAGTTGTGAAAATTTCACCGGGTCACCGTCTGACTACGCTGCTATTATCAATGTATAGTGTAAATCCCCAATGGCCAATGATGTGTGTGACTTCTTTGTGCGAGGCCCCCCCTATATAATCGGATCGGTCTTCGGCTTACCGGTACTGGTATTCATAATCTATTTGGAGAGCTTGGGCAGATCCCTGGTCATTAGTTTAATTTGAATTCAAAGACACATATAGTGCATTCCCCCCCTGCAAGAAGCACCAGTAACTGATCCTTTTCCTTCCTCCCCATAATAGAGATCTTCGCTCTTCCCTTCTCTTTCTCTTTCTCTTTCGGAATCGGTGTTTACCTGCTAAGAAATAATTTCATCCCCCCCGCTCTTTGGGTAGCACAGACTGCAGAGGAGGGTCTCTGCATTTATATTCAGCCCCAGGACCCCTGCAGGCCCTCCCTGTCTATGGCATGTATCTGATGAGAAGTCCGGTATTCACATATCGGAACTTTTTGTCATACTCCCAGATTCAAAAGGCGAAAACATGTTCATGCTGGACTGGGAGCTATAACTTGTGTATTATAGTATTGTGTAGTAACTGCCCCGGGCAAGATAAGCTCGGGGAGATGTGTCACTTCGGGGCCGGTGAGTCGACAGGGTGCGGTTGTGAGATTCATCCATTTCGTGTGTTCGAGGTTATTTGGCTAATACGAGTACATACCGGTGCTTTGGGTATCCCCCCCCCCCCGCCCAGCGGATAGCGGTTGCGAAAGTAATCTCCGGGAGGCGACTGGGTATGATATGGGAGAGAACCCTGGGGTAAGGAATGGTTTTTAGGATCCGGGGTTCGTCTCTGAGTATCGTGTGAGAGCTCTGTTAAGTGCTTTATGGCTTGGTACCCCGACCCGATGTAGGCTCATCGAGACCCCGAGGGGGCTGGGAAAATTTTACCAGTATCAGACCCATTTTGTGGCTGGTCTGGGGGCTTCAGTCCAATAACACCTAGCCTCCGGGGATATCCACTGACCCGTTTTCGCCCTCTTCCCCCTCCTTTCCATCCTGCCCGGCTCTCTAGGGATGCCTGGTTTTCTCTAGGCGTAGGGGTTAGGATAGAGGGAAGAGAAGATCTATGAGCCTCACTCTAGGACGCTGGAGCTGCCTTTGCTGGCAAGGTCTGGCTCTTTTTTCCCCCTTTTCAGTCTTAAGGTCAGGCTGAAAGGGTCAATTTTTGCTGTAGGCTCGCCCCCTTATCCAAGAGAGGGAATTTCGGATGTCTTAGCGCGAGGTTCGATTATTCCAGTTCTTACGGTACAGAGTTAGGCTTGGGATCTCGAGGGGATTGGAAAAGGTTTGCTCCATTTGTATCATGGCCGGCCTTGCGCCTGAAGCTCGATGACATCCATCTCTGGGTAATGTGGAGAGATCTGGCAGGAAGCTTTCTTGTGCATTTCCTATATTCAGAGGTGTTTGTTGGCCTTGTTTTTGGTCTTGCCCTTCCTTCATTCCTTCATTCCACCTATTCCGCCCGGCATTCCGGCCATGCTTCGTTGTTAGCACGCGGCGGGGGCGTAGGGAAAGGAGTGTGAGAGATCTAATTAGATCCTTAGATCATGGTCCGGCACACACTTTTGCGTTGAAATAAGAAGTGGCTGATGTGACAGGCAGGTGATACCTGCAACTGCATCAAAATCAGGGCCCTGAAAGGATTAGTCATGACCATACAGAGTTAGGATATGCAGCCTTATTGCGACTTGGAGACAAATCGAGGATAACAATCTTATTTGAACGTACCGGCGCCTAATGATCCTCGCTAGATAATGCGGTACGGCAGATTACTCAAATTGGTTTCGAGCCATGCCGGGGCACTGTATTTAGCAGGGACTAATAAATCTGAGCGGTTGAGTACCGGTACACCCTCGTTCGCAATGTTCTCGCTGATCAGTAGGTATCTTAGCAAATTTCTGGGGACAACTCATGTACCGGTACAAGAATTTGCACTTCAGGTTTTCTGCAGACACTTGTACCAGTACATTTGTTACTGCCAATATTTTTCCCTGGTACCTCTTGATCCGCGAGAACTTTGCGAACGGGGCTGTACAGATACCGGAGCAGGAGAAAGTTGCTCCAGTAAGGGAATATGCCACTGCGTACGACGTAGCCGCTCCGCAAAGCTCCAATACCCTTCCAAGTACTAGCTCTTGGGGCGCGTCGTTAGCCCTCTTTTTCTATTATTCTGTGACAAACTGTGATGAAAGCTTAAAATGTCCCAAGGGGTATATCCGAAAACGGTTGCCTAAAAAGCTCTATCGGTTCTTCTGTTACCGGTACTAGGTGTTGCTCTTGAAACATAAGGAAGGGAATGAGAACTTTACGGAAGTGGCGTACCGGAGGTTCCGGTACTGTGCCAAATGACCGGAGCATATACTCGCAAGGAGTTCGCTCTGAGTCCACCCTAATGAATAATTGATTCCCCTTTACCACACTAAAGCTCCCGCAAACCCCTTGTGCCCAATGTGGTGCCCGTTCCCGTAAAGCACCTGTGCTTGTAGGATTGATTGCTCATGTAGCGTCTCGGTGTTAGATATCGCGGTCACGTACCATATGCTAATGCTGTGCCCAGTGCACGGCTCCATTAATCTAGCAGTATCCCTAGTCTAGGCGTTGTTTATTTGTCAGTTCGATAGGCTGTTGGGAGCTTCGTTTGAGTGGTGTAGATCCATATAGAAGGTCAAGGAGGAAAGGCTCGGATTTGAGGCGTGATAGGACTGATCTGAGCCTCAGACAAAATGCACCTTTATTCCAAATACTCGAGTACCCTATCATCCCACAAAAACTCGTCTACTATTCGGTTGCGTAACGGAAATCACTGTACCAAACCGCAATGGGTTAAACTGAGCAGGCTCACAAAATTGTGAATACCTGTTTGGAAAACACTATTCCTTCTCAGGATGTTTGTCACAAATCGCAAGGGATCGGAGCCTGGCTGCCGATACTTGTATCGGTAGTGGATTCAGCGGACTCCTTACGGCTTTGTAGCCCGGGGTCCCCGTTTATAATGGCGAATGTGAGTATCACACGAAAGCTGGGTGAAGGATAATTTCATAGTTGGCTTACTACATGGCGGTGTTAAGCCTGAAGACTGGTAGGTGCGTTATTTGAGATATTGGCCCTCCCGGACTCCGCCAATCTATTTGCACAGCCAGCCCGGGCTCGGGACTAAGCGAACGAAGCGGGACTCAGGGGTTCAGGAATGACAAATCTCTACCCTACCGTGAGTTAAAAAAAAGAAGAGAGGAAAGAATTTGAAGGTAGCGCCCGGCCGAATGAGGTGACGGGTCACGGGTGAGGACACCCTGCGTGAGGTGTGACCAGCGGGTAACAATCGAGATCTGGGCCCGACACCAAATGGGGCCAACAAGGAATCGCCGAGGTTGATGACAAAAAGGTACGGTGGCGTCATTCCTGCCCCTCCTTCCACAAAGTATCGTACCCAAACTTTTTTATCAGCCTTCTATTCGGAACGTGGTGCTGAGAGAAAGAATTCCTCCACTCCCACAATTCCAATTACCCCATCCTCCCTTGTATTGTTCCACCGATCCGCAGCAAGTAAAGCAGCAAGGAAGAAAAAAGAAAAAGAAAGGGCTATCAGAAAGACGATCCCACACATACGTAGAAACATGCGCAGGTAAGTCGTAAGAAGATTCCCGGAAGGTGGGGTCGACGCTTCTTGAAAGGCCATTGCGTAAGCGGTGTGTGGCCCGAGGGTGGTAGAGGGCTAACATTGCAGCTACGAGTTTAAATATCAGTCTTCGACCCCTTCTTCGCTCGAGAGTTCACCTTCATACAAACACAAACACTACCCACACGCCTATCACACTTACTCTCTCTGCATCTACCATAGTATCACTACCATTACTCCTTCGCACTCCATCCTCCTCTTTCCGTACCACGACTCCAACATCCTCACTTCACCCTTCTCTACCTAAACATTTTACCAAAAACTTCCATCACACATCTTTCAACATGGTTCACGTCATCAATAAGTAAGTAGGATCAAGGATATCTCCTACCCCCCCCCCCTTACGGTCTAAAGAGTGCTAACTCTTCTTAAAGCTCCGAGGATTTTAAGAACGCCGTCAAGAACAAGGTCGTCATCATCGACTGCTATGCAACCTGGTGTGGTGAGTGAAACTAATAGAAGCCCCCTAGTAATGATTGACACGCGGTATACTGACATCATCAATAGGTCCCTGCAAAGTGATTTCTCCACACTTTGACAGACTCTCTCACGAGGTTAAGGGTGTTGAATTCTTCAAGCTGGACGTCGACGAAGTCCCTGACGTTGCTGCTCAATTGGGCATCCGTGCCATGCCCACTTTCCTTTTCTTCGAGGACGGAGTCAAGGTTAATGAGTTTGTCGGTGCTAACTGGAGAGGTCTTGAGGTTTGTGCTATGCACCGAGTCTTGTGATTTTCTGAGACTAACTAACATTGTCTGAAATAGGCTCATGTCTTGGCGTACCGTGAGAAGCCCAAGGCCGAAGGGGAGGCCTCCTCCTCCTCTGCCACCACTTCCCAGTAATTTTGCACTTGAATCGACTTTCTTTCTGTTTTTATTCGGGGATTCCTTCTTTGCATGGGTTCGGCTTCTCCTTTTTTTTACTCTGCTAGTTCACGGGCTTGACGGTTTCGGCATGATTCAGGTTTTTTTCACCGGCCTTTCGCCGTGAAAATGGTGTATTGATATCGTTGTCGTAGTTCAACCTGAGCTATAATAAAACAGAGCATAAATTGAATTTTAAAAGCAAAGAGAATCAAAGGAAGTGACACAAACGTAGAAATGCTACAAAAAGAGAATTCTAAACATAGAGCTCCTTGATGCCAGTTGTGATAACAGCAGTACCTTTCTCCAACTCTGGATCCTTATTGCTGAGAACGTTCCCCTTTTTCCTTTGCTTCGCAGCTGCCTTTTGCCTGGCCTTTTTCTCACGAGCGGTTTCTTTCTTTGGGCGTAGTGGCTGCTGTTTCTGGGTTTCCTCAGCCGCAGAGCCAGAGTTCTCTGGACCGCTCCCAGGATTGCTTCTGGAGTCCTCCCTAGCCTTTACGCGAGCCGATGCTCGAGCGCCTATCTTGGGAGCCGACCTCCTAGCGGTCTTTGCGCCATTTGTATCCGCCGCTAGATCATTGGCCTTGCCCGCGTTGTCTTGGGGTTCAGAGGATCCCTGTACATCCGCCCTTTCAGCTTCTATCTCCTTTACCCTTTCCCCCTCCCCTAGTGCTACATCCACCTTTTCCTTCTTCCCCATATCCTTGCTCTTATTTGCATGCCCTTTCTTCTCGCCTTCCTCCTCCTCCTGCTGTTCATCCTCCCCTCTCTGCTCCCCCTCCTCAGCGTCCAACAGCTTCGAAACCGCTGCGTCGATATTCCCCTTGGCCTCCTCTAACACCTCCCGAATCTTCTGCGAGTCCACGAGATAGGGCAAGCTTGAGGTTACAACTTCCACCATCCACGGCCGCACGTAGGAGCTATTCGCCAGCTTCTTCTCCTGCTCCTTACGCTCTTCCTCGGTCAATGGTACCGGGGAAACGTTCGGGGGTCCGGTGTGCGGTCCGTCTCGGTTCCGAACCGACGAATAGTGCTCCCATGTCTGTGATTGAATCGCATTCGTGATTTGTATGAGCTTAGAAAATTGTTGTCCATTCCTCTCCCGGGGATTTTTTTTTAAAAAAATTCAATCACTCATTTTTTTATTATACCTCGGCCTCAAAAAGGTCTAATACGGGTGCGGTGTGTAGGGGTAATAGGAATATAGGTAGGTGGGTAGAGGGGGAGGTTATCCAGAACTTACATGGTAAGCAATATGGAGCACTTTTTTCTTCTTCTTCCCCTCCCCCGAATCGCCTCCCCCTCCCCCTCCTCCTTCATCACCACCCCCCTCCCCGCCAGTAACAACATAAGCAAAATCTCTCTGATAAATCTTGACATCACATCCGTACTCCCGTGCGAAGGCGCTGATCTCCATATTATCCCCATAAACCCCAGATCTGGCCATCCTGGTCAAGTGCTGTGTGAATGCAACGTCAATCGCACTCTCACTCGGCAGCGCAGCCGTAACCGCGGCATTCTTGTTCCCTTTGTTGTTATTATTGCTCGCCGCTTTCCGCTTAGGCACGCGCCGGGTCGGACCGACGTCGAGGAAGAGTTTAAAGTAGGAGGCATTGTTGCGCATATCTATGACTTGACCATCAGAACGGGTGGAGAAGGAAGGGAACGAGGGATGAAGAAGAGGGAGGGAGGGAGGGAGGGAGGGGGGTAATCAATATCGTACGTTCAACAACCTTCTCCCGAATCTCCAAGTGATTGTTTTCGTGTCCGTATAACTGTCGTA
>Ga0307513_10010043_pt1 | contig 11930 bp, 17 predicted proteins | sample 15_EM_MG_FD_202174 | JGI IMG/M metagenome (GOLD analysis project Ga0307513, IMG submission 202174) | Populus trichocarpa ectomycorrhiza microbial communities from riparian zone in the Pacific Northwest, United States - 15_EM | ecosystem: Host-associated > Plants > Roots > Unclassified | place... | reverse complement strand
GCTCTGCTAAGGCGGGAAATCTCGGCGTCGTCGATTTCCATTTCGTCTCTGGGTGTCGGGACGGAGGAGAGGGATCTGCGAGGGCGTTGGTGCTGTTCGGTGTATCGCAGCGAAGAGTGGGGTTCGTAAATTTCAGAGTCGGGAGTAGAAGAACGGGTTATTCCCGGTGCGCCGAAAGAGTAATCCTTGAGGTTTGAATAGAGCTCATCGTTATTGATGTAGGCGGGGTGTGTGGTCTGGGGAGGGGTGGATAGGGATGGGGAAACGGCAGTGGTAGATGCACCCTTGAGGTGAATGGTGGGAACGGAAGCTCGACGGGTCGAAACCGAAGAAGCCAATGACGCCCGTCTTGAATCGTTCCGACTGAGAGAGATGCCAGAGAGGTTTCTGCGAGACCGGCCGATTAGTAAGGAGTTTGAGCGTGGAGAGGGGGTGGGGCCAGATGGTCGGGAAAAAGTTGGGTGTCCAACTAACTATTACGGAGCACGAACACGAACGAAGACTCACTGCGCGAGGGAATTCTTTCTGGAGGAGGAGGGGGAGTGGATGGGGAACCCCTCGTCACCAACTGAACCGCGAGACACAATCTGCCTGCCGTAACGGTTTGCTACAGCGTCCTTGGGATCGACGGAGAGCCTGGAGGAGGAAGGGGAGTTGCTCATGTCTTCGGAGAGGCGTGAATGTGCAGATTGAGGATCGAGGGTTGCCAAGGGCTTGCGAAGAGGCATTCCGGCAGCAAACGGGGGCAAGTGGTGGACTGATATGGCCGGGGTGGGAGTCGGCGACCGGTCTGGCGCTGGGGGGTTGTGGGTGTGGAAGAAAAAGGAAGAGCGGGAGACGGGCCGAGGAGAATGCGGTCAGAAAAGACGCATCTGACGAGAAGACGAACAGCTGGAGGGGTTGGGTGAGCGGGGTGAGAAGGCGAGAGAGAGATCCCGGGAGATCTGGCTGATGCCTTTGTTACCCAGCGCCACGTGGGAGCCACGCGCGTGAATCGGAAACGCGCTGCTGGTCGTGACTGCAACGGCGACCGCGTCCGGCCAGACCGTTCGATGAGAAGATATCACACACACTCTCTCTAAATACTGGATGCGAACGCCATGCTCAATCGAGATTGCACACAAAACAGACTCCCATCGGCTAACGTAAGAATCCACGCCCCCGGAGCCGTTCCCCTGATCCGGGGGTGGAAGGAACAAGCTGCAGCGGGCGGAACTGTTTCCTCGGTCGCTTGCAGCTTGGCACCAGGACACACGCTCCGGATCAGCCTGGCGAGGACAAGACCACGGGGCGATCGCCGTCCGTGGTCCTCGCCTGGGTTTGCTCAGCAGCCAGGTCGGCTCTGAGGGTCATGTTGCCATCCCCCCGTCAGTCCACGGTCCCTAAAGTCACCGGGACGCATCGTGTAGTGGCGGAATCTGATGGAAAGAGCGACAGTTGACGTACACCACTACACATACCAACCGCCTTCTTTAGGGTTCGAATTTTCAATCTTGTTCCAACCGTAATCGGCACCGGGGGGATGGCACGGCTGGGAGGGAGACCCTTGACAACACACCCAATCTCAATGCTGCATTCACTTGTCAGACGTCGGTGGAGAGACACTTCCCAAAAAACGTCCAGCCATTCGCACGGGAAGTTCCCACCTGATTGCCCCATCGTCATCCCGAGAAGAGAAGGCCGCACCGGGTCTTCTCTGCGGCGCTAGCGAGTGTGTTCAGCCGGCCAAAAGCTTGTTCTAACTTTTTCCTTCCTCACCTTGGCGAATGCAGATCACCAAGGGGGGGGGTCTCCACCCAAGCAACTCCGCTGATCTTCAGGGGCTGCAAGTCTGAACACACACCCCCGAGGTCCCGAGGAAAAACAAGAATTTGGTATTCGGGCAAAACAAAGATAGGCGGTGGTGCGGAGGTCGTCTGTGGCCGAGGCTCCGCGGTCGGATGAGGCGGGAGACCGAGGGATGGATCCCGGAACGGACAAAAACTTCGCGCGGGTCGACTTCCGCGGTCCGAGGGCGGCAAACCTCTAGGCTCGGTATCTGCGGAGTTGCGGGACGAAAAGGAACGTCGAGAGAAGGAGAAATTTTCACAAACGAGCGATCAGGATGAAGATTCAGCCCATGAGAGCAAGCGAGCAACGTAGACACTGTAGGAGGGGGGGCAGCAGTCTGCACGATCGCAATTGAGATCACCTCACCGTAACTAACCGCCACCCCAAAACTCTTCGACCGTCTTCGACATGAGTTGGGCCGGGTGAGTACCCCCGAAAACACACACAACCCACAAAACATTGAATCCATCGTCTGAATAAGCTTCAAGAAATCTATCAATCGAGCGAACACCTCGGTGCGTCATATCCGCAGTGAATGATACCTGCTAGTTCTAACCCAACCCCAACCCCTAGCTGCTGCAAAAGACAGGCCAGATCGAACGCACCGTCGACCACGAGTTCGCAGACGAGGAAGCCAAATTCAAGGCGTACGTCCATCCCTCCCTCCCCACCTCTTCACCGTTATCATCCAACCCAACTATCCTCAAACCAGATTCGAGAAGGAATGTGCAGCCCTGCAGAAAGAGAGCAAAGCTTATCTCGATGGTATTCGAGGTGCGCCACCACCAACTACCTACTCCAGAACCCCACTTATGCTAACACCCTCCCCCCGTCCCTCTCTCATCCACATCCACAGGGATGGCATCCGCTCAAACGCGGGTAGCAGACACAATCGAACTCTTCTACACCGCTTCGGATAGGACATCCGACGGCGCCCTCGCCGCAAACGCCTACAAACGTGCTGTCGAAGATCTCGACCACAGCATCACGCGAGAACTGGTACATCAACCCTCCCGCTCCGCTCCCTCACAATCATCCCCTCTGACCGCATCTAGGATGCACCGTACCGAACGACGATCATGGAGCCTCTCGGAAAGCTCAACGCACACTTCCCAACCGTAACCGAACATATCAACAAACGGAACAAGAAGGTGACGAACCGTATTTTCCCCCATCCCCACCCATTTGGTGCTTATTGGTGATCATCCCAGTTGCTTGATTTCGACGCCGCCCGCAGCAAGCTAAACAAAACGCTTGCCAAACCCGGTGACGACCCGACGAAGCTTCCACGGGCTCAGCAAGAACACGACGAGGCAAAAGAAGTCTTTGACGTTCTCAACGACCAGCTCATCGTCGAACTTCCCCAACTCCTCAGCCTACGCGTCCCCTACTTCGATCCTTCGTTCGAAGCCATGATCCGTATCCAGTGCAAGTTCGCCGAAGAGGGATACGAGAGACTCAGCAACGTTCAGAGGTATTTCGATGATACCGTCAGGGATGATTATGCCGCTGGTCAGCTGGATGCTCAGGTCGAAGCCGTATTGCAGGAGATGAGGGAACTGTCCATATGTGGTGCCGCTTGATTTCCCAGTTTTGTGTATGTATCAGTATGTCTGTGCCTGCCCGCGGAATATGGACTTTGGACGTGTCATTACCATAGCGCATCACAAATCATGCTATGGGAATGGTCAAGGAATAGTACACGGATGTGGAACACATGTGAACAAGGTTCACGACAGTCTGGTGGCCGCATCACTTACTATGTAAACTATGTAGGCGACCACCAGTACAAAGACGAGTAGAGGGATACCGAGACACCACAAAAAAGCGCTCACCCTGTCTCTCAAGCAACCGATAACTTTAAGGCTGGTCACTCCATTGGATCCTCTCGGCTAACGCTGGCCGCAACCTCTGTTCCAGGGGCATGTGATTCACTGGACCTCCGCCTCTACTACGCCTGTTGATTATCGGTTGACGGGCGGGGGCGGCAGGCCGCGGGCTCGGTGACCTCAACCTAGCTGGACTTCCAGCCCTCCTTTTTTGCGGATGCGAATAATCTAGCTTGCTCGGAGTGTCGGCCCTGGCCCAAGAATTGTCTTGCAAGGGCCTCTTTCGCGGATTGAGGGGAAGAGATAGACTAGGTGGCGAGTCGCTGCGACTGTCGCGATCGTATCTTGAACCTCCCCCCCGGTAAGGTGAATGAGGTGGCGAATAATGGTCACCCCGCCTCGGAGGGGACTGGTAACGGCCGCGCACCGGATCGGGACTCTGCGAGTTCCGCGAAGGTATCCGTGAGATTGGGCTTCCACGGCGTGGTGGCGAGCGCGAGCGTGATCGTGATGTAGAACGACTTTGTCGAGGGGGGTAGCGGCGAGGGGGAGTTCGCCCTCTCTTGATGGCCACGGGTGGTTTAGAATATGTTGTAACTGGCCTCGCAGGCAGATGCGAAGGCGCGGGTAACGGTGTGGGTGCTGGGGCGGGAACGGAAGTAGACAAAGATGAGACGGGACGGGAAAGAAGTTGGGTAGGAGGAGTACCCTCCATTGGTTGAGCATTGTCGACGGGAGTAATCACCGGTGAAGTCGTCTCGCACTTCACTGGATGGTTGACAAGGTTATTCGAAGCTTTGATTCGTTGAGATAGATCGGGGGGGAGTCTTCCTGCCTCCGTGGTGGCGGGTACGAATGTGGGCGTGTCACGGGCCTTGAAGATATCGGTAATTCCAGGAAATCGTTCGGCGAGAGCCTGAATGTTTGGTGTATCTTTGAAAACGATTGAGGCGGGATTGGAGCCTGATGTTCCTTCGAGGATGGATGATGATCCTGTGGGGGGAACTCCGGATTCGAGGCGGTTATAATTCTTATACTTATCCTTCAAAGCGGTGGCTCTCCGCTCCTGGAAGATCCTCTGCTGCTCCCTCTCTGCTGCTTGTTTCTCGGCCTCAGCTTTGGCAGCAGCAGCTTCTGCCTCCTTCCGTCTCCTCTCTTCTTCGGCCAACCTTCGTCGTTCGAAAAGTTGAGTTCTCCTGTCTTCCTCCTGTTTTCGAGCCAGGGCTTCCCTCTCCTCGGCGAGCTTTTTGCGAAGCTGCTCCTCTTCCTCTTTCCGCCGTTCTTCTTCGGCCTGGCGCTTCCTTTCTTCCTCGTCTCGCCTTCTCCGGTCTTCTTCGGCTAGCCGCTGTCGTTCTTCCTCTTCGATACGGCTTCGTTCCTCTTCCAATCGACGACGTTCCTCGGCCTCGGCCTGTGCGCGTTCCTGAGCCTGGATTTCATCCTGGCGCTGCTTCTCAGCTGCCAAGGCTTCTTCCTTCCTCCACTGCTCCTCGAGTCGTTGGCGCTCGGCTTGTTGTTCCATTTCGACCTGCACCTTCCGCTCCTCCTCCTGTTGACGGATCCGTTCCAAATCCCTGGCTTTACGACGTTGTTCCGCTTCGAGATTCTTCTTACGTTCGATCTTGGCCTCGGCTTTAGTCTTCTTGGTTTCCAGTCGAGCCTTCTCTTTGTCCAAAAAGACAGTTGTCAACTGGATGGCCTCATCCGTGAGCGACAATACGCGGTCGAGCTGGGTTTTGGTCCGCGATAAGGCGCGTGTGATTTCTTCGTGGCGAGTAAGGAGCTCTTCTCGTTCAGCAGTAACAAGATGGTGCAAACTGGTGATACGATCGAGCTCGCCAGACTCCCGAACGGCCTCGGACAAGTTTGCGAACAGGGAAAGGGGAGACCCAGGTGGGGAGGCAGGATCTGCATAGAGATCAATCATGTCCGAGTCGGGGGGTTCGTATGTGTGGGTTTCCGGAGCGATAGATGTCCGCGATGATGGAGGCTCAGTGCGAGGAATATCCACCATAGCGGACAGTTGTTTGGAAACAGAATTCAAACGCGGTTCTGGGGGCGGAAGAGCGAGTTTGGGTGAGAATTCTGAGAGTGGAGAGGTGATGGTGTGTTCCAAAATCCCGGAGTCTTGAGTTTGGGCGGTGGTGGATTCCGAGTTGTGACCTTGATCTACACTTCCGGCCAACATGTCGAAGAGAGACCTTCGGGGAGTGGGGTGAACCGTACGATGGTCGTCGGTCACCATCATCGCGTGATCGTCGGACGAGGCGATGTCCATGTCGCTCCTGTCTGGTGTCGGTGAGCGGTAATCAAAGGTCGCGGTCGCGCCTGCGTCAGAGAACCGCGAGAGTAACGTGGGGGGTTGGCCGATGTTCTTGAACTTGAAAGATGAGAATCGCGGGCGGGCTGTGGGGAGTGATGGGTGGCTGGTTTCCAACCTGGTGTTTGGCGGAGGTATCGGGGAACTGGATGATGTAGCGGCTGCTGAAAAGCCGTTCATGAACCGTTCTTAACTTTCTGTAGTCTATTCTCTGTGTAAGAAAGGGGGATGAAAGGATCCCTTGCATACCTTGCGTGTGCTGGGTGGCCGCCGCGCTGTAACCTTGAGGTAAGAGTTGGGAAAGGGCAAAAGACAACCGGCGGCTAAATACCACCTGGGATGCTGCAAGCCGGCACGGAAAACTCCGGACGAGCACAAGGGCTGACAACAAGGAGCACAACGTTTTTTAGAATGTTCTCGACTTTGTGATTAGAATGTAAGTTAGTGAGACATCGCCGGGCCCTAATACTCTTCTGATGGAAGGAAAGCCATCAAGATGAAGATTCTATGCACGAGGACAATTGGAGGTATCTAATCAACTCTGATCCTGCTATACAACCTCAAGACGGCCCAGTATGCCGCCAAGAATCCGATAGAGCCTACAGCGCATTCAGCAAGGGCACCATAGTGGACTCCCTTTACTCACCAGTCATCAGGAATACCAAGACGGACATGAGAACAAGATACCCGAGGTACAGAACGAACGAAGATCCAGAACTTGTTGAGATCTGTGTTAGCCAATAAACGATGCCGTAGCCGAACACCCAAATAGCGCTCCCTCCGCCAGCCAGGAACGCGCGCCAGTGCCATCTATACTCTTCGGCACAGAGAATGAAGTATGTAAACAAGATGGTGATCGTTGCGGTGGTCAGTGCCACAACTCCCGCTGTGAGAGCCAGGAAGCCAAAAGCATAGTAGGCTTTTGAGGCAAACAAACTGGACATGACGTAGTGTAACTCAACCGTGGCGGCACCGAAGGGAAGAACTCCGCTGATAATCGTGGTTGCCTGGAGTAATGCAAGTTAACACCAATCTTCGAAGCTAGTGTCTGGCATACCCAGGGCTCCAAGTACTTGGGCTTCGGCGGAATTTGTCGTGGAATTGGGTTGACTCGGACCGGATGGCTAACTCCCTATGGAAGTATTGGTCAGCACGAGGATCACCCCATCACCGTGGTCAATACCTACCCCATGCTTTGCACCGAAGTAAGACCCAACCGCAGACAATGGTGCGGAGATGCCGAACCAGAGGAATACAATCAACAGCAGGGTGCCGAATGGAACGGCTCCCGAGGAACCAGCCGTGATCAAGAACAAGTTCAACAGGAACACGATAGCGAATATCACACTGAACGTTGATCAGGAGTGCGGCCAGGATACAGACAGGGGGCTTACGCTGGCAGGATCGTGGCGGTAAGGAACGCCAATTTTCTTTTCTCCGTGCCTCCCAAAGATCCATATACCCGGCTGGCAATGTAGCCACTCACCCTACGATCACGACAATCCACTGAATCCGTATCCTAATGAATAGGTGTGGCATTACTTACCCCCCAAAGAACGTCCAGCAAACCATCATAACAGTAGCGATGGAACCCCGGTTTGATGGAGACAGAAATCCGAACAACGCAAATACTGTCTAGATGTCAGGGCGAGTATCTCAGAACGCTGCTGATGCAACAAACCTAGCGTGACACCCGTCATAGCACACACTTGTGCGCCATTTCCCACGAATACTGAAAGCATCATCGAATACCTTGGAGATCGGAACACCTCTCCATGAACCAACTTCCAACCAAAATCTTCTTGAACGTCCTCCTGGGGGTATGTGAGATAAGACGCCAACATCTACTGTAGGGTCACACTCACGCTTAGGTCCATGGCGTTGTAGCGAGAAATCTAATGATGGTCAAACGACATATTGCGCGCCGGAAATATGGACTGCTTACATCTCTAGACACGGCTCTCAGGAGGATCATTGAGACCATAACACACAGGAATACAACAAAAAATATGGAATTGATCAAGTTGAACCAGTCTATGAAGAGGGATCAATCCTTGCCTCGCTCGATTGGCCTGATAACAACTTACGGATTTTGGGATCGAAGATACGGAGATAATTGTCCCAACGCGTTGCCTGGACCTCCGTAAGTTCTGGCGATATGACAAAGCATACCGCTCACGTACCCAAGGTGTGCTGGACTCCTGCGTCTCAGGGAGTCAGTAGTTACAAATATGAAATAAAGGGTCAATGACTCACGTTCCATGTAACCCTGTACGTGTATGTAACAGTGTTGGGAACATTCTCATCTAGGAGCAGCGAAGGCCCGTGAGAATCACAGCCCACATCCCCGGTCTGATCGCCACCACGGCTGCGAAGTGATGTTAGATGTTAGTTCGGATCGGGAATCTGGGCACGAACCTTGACGGCCAAACTACAACTCCAACGACACGGTGCGATCCAGATACTGGGGTATGGTATTCGAGTAGGATCTCATAGTGGTTATTGAGTTTGGGGTTGGCGTAGGAGTCGCCATCGTCGTCCCCAAGATTGAAACCCATGTCATAAAAGACATCGCCGGTTTTGTTATCTACTTTTTTCTCCGCCGCGGGAAGACCATCAACGAGCCAATTTAGCGCATAATCCTCACGAATCCTCTCATTGATGAACTGGGAGTCTTCTGGGGAGATATCGGTCACGGTGCATAGCTTTTTGCAGACACCGCCGTCTTCGAGCATCTTGATCTTGGTAGAGGTCAGCAATATAAATGTCTGCAACATCATCAGTGACGAGAGCAGCGAACCCACATCGAAAGGAGAATTGAATATCCGATCCCCGAAGAGGATGGACCCAAGTCGCTCCGGTTGTGCCGTTGGGCCACCGTCTGGTTGACAGAAATGGAAGGCAGGATTGTAGTAATCATCTGTCAGCGCGACGGTGAGTAATCCGCAGCGCCATTGGTTGCGAGCACAGACAATTTATGAGAGATTTCTACGGAGCGTCAGCACCGCTGCAAGGGCAGACATTGCCTTGTGACGTACCAGCTTCGCGTGTTCCTCGTTGGCCAGCATCGGTGTCAGCGCGTTCACGAGCAGATCGACCTTCTCTCCAGCCGTGTAATCATGAGGAGCTGCTCCTGGAAGGTAGAACCCGGCCACATTGTTCACGAGCAGTGCACACCCAAGGGAGAGCAGACCGAGCGTGTACATGGAAGACGATGGAGTTGTCCGGTTCCGTAAATTGCCTGCCGCGCAGCCGCTGGCGCCTCGTGTCTATCGGTCACATGCGCTGGCCGTGACACCCGCCCATGACATCATCCGCCCGTCGAGTGAGGCTATGTTCCTCGTCACCTCGCGTTTAGGGACGTCAATCCCAGGCTCCCATCAGTGTCTCGGTCATGCTGGATGATGTCCTATTTCCGGGGGCAACATCGAGTCCATCGTCCCGGCGTGCTGACAACAGCTTAGCGCCTACGCAGTGCGGTAACCCTCGAAAGAAAAATCACGCGGTTAAACGTTCTACGTTCACTTCGTACCCGCATCCACGGGCGGGGGGGTGACTGCCAATTTGTCGTCTCGGGTAACCCAAACGCAACCCGGCGTCTCTCATCCTCTGCTCTCGCAGATCTGTCAGATAGCAGTGCCTCCCAACTTGAGACTTGACGCGAGTCATCCTTGTGGCCGTTATGTGGCCCAGCGAACGGCTGCGGTGCTTTATAAAAGGGCGCGCTACCCAGGCCACTCTTTACCCAATCACTTCTTCCATGTCACCCAACCGGTTGCCGGTCGAGATTGTCGCCAACGTTTGCGACCTGGTCACCACTCACGAGCTCCCTGGATTTATGCTCGTCAACAAGTCATTTCGCGACATCGCGGAAAAACGACTCTACGCTGTCCTGGACGTGGATTTCTTCGACACCCAGCGGCGTGTAAGGGCCACGAAATGCTTGCGTTCCCTCACCAAGAATCGATTTGCCGCTGAAGCCGTCAGGTGCATCACAGCGCGCGGGCTCGGTGTGGTCGACTATTCCTTGCGAGATCTCTTTGTCAAAGCACTCAAATGCACCACTCATCTTTCAGCCTTAAACGTATTGCTATTGGTCACCCCCGACACCCCACTGTTTCCGGAACCTTTACCCCCCAATTTCCTTCCACGACTTTCGGCCCTAAACGTGGACGATCCAGACACCCTCATTCAATTGGTTCCCGGTCGCCCTGTGGACACGGTCCGAGCCGAAGATAGCATTCACAGGACTGCTTTTGACCGTGTGGTGGCCGCGTTGTTCTTATCGACCAGCTCAATTCAACACCTCCAGATCAAGGTAGATGCCACTGGCCGGGACGATATCCTTACATCGTTTCTTCGAATAACGACGGGGGCACCGTTCGGGAACCTCGTTAGCCTCGGCCTGCAGTTTGTCCTGTCTCCACCCGCGCTTGCCTGGGAGCCTCTGCAGGTAATCACTTGTTTCATCTCTATCTAGCGGTCAGCCTGACGTCCCCGTCCCCAACATAGTCTCTTCTTGATTACATGGCGTCCGTCCTTGTCCCACTTCAAGCCTTGAGAGTCATCAGTTTGGTTACCTCACCGGACCCAATGGTTCCGCCTGATCAAATAGTTCCCTTAACAAGAGGCGTCAAAGAGATGATTTCACGCAGGTTGCCGCATCTGGAGAGGATCGAGATACGATGGCACGGGTGGCTGAGAAACCCTGTTACCCACGAGTGGACGCCCATCCCACAGAACAGGCTGTTGCGTCGAGACTGGATCTTCCGCGATCAGATCGCCAGGCTTGGGGGCTGGCAATCAAGCATGGAGTTCGTCCTCCGCTGGTTCCTTGTTTCTGTAGGCTGATAATCCTATAGGTAACTGAGGCGAACGCGTGCGGGGGATCAGGTCCACGAGCTCTCACTTCGAGCGGCTGGCACTCTCGGGGAGGTGGGTACGATTCAACGTGTGGAGGCATCATTGTCTACTGGATTCTTACACATTGAGAATTTACGTTCTTTGGTGTATTATCGAAATGGGGGTGCGGTATGATTGTATTCTATTATAACTTTCACCTGAGGGCTAAAACTAGATGCCTGTGTGGCCCCGCTTTTACAATGGCAACCCTTTCGCCAAGTAGATCCTCAGGTTTGAGGACATAGAACGGATCCTTGATCACCGCATTGTTCAATTTTAGACCGTTGGATTTTACTAGATTTTTCGCCGCCGCTAAAAAGATGCCTTTGTAAGAAAAGGCGCGCTCACATCGGATCGGTGGTAAAAACTTACAAACAGAACCAAAAAAGGTAGCGGATGCTCCCATCTTGATCAAGGGCACTGAAAACATTTCATCTTTTACAACGTACGCGAGCTTGGGATCGGATTCAAGGGCGCGTAGAAGGTCTGAAACGTTGATGGACGAGTAATCGCTATCAAAGAGAACCTTCGCGGCAGTTTGAGCATGCTTCACGGCGGACGCTGAAATCGTGATCGGTTAAATGCGATACTGAGCTGAGGCTAATACGGGAACCAACTTACGTCCATGGACCATCTCGGTTGTTTCCTCTGCTAACACCTTTTGAGCGATCCGAAGGTGGGGAGCAACCTGAATGCCGGTTGTTCAGTTTTGTTTGTCATAAAGTAGGCTGGGGGTCGCCTGGCACCTTATGACGTTCCATCAGTTCAGCGATCTGTTCGAGCTCCAGCAGGGTGAACATTTTGAGCCACTGTACAACCTGTTCATCAGGGCACCTGAAAAAGAACTGTTGAAAGTTAGGCGATAGAGTTTGGTAAGGGTGTCGTGGGGGGTGGGTACCTGATAGAAATCTTGATAGCTACTCAGGGTCCTATCTAACCAAACAGCGGTTCCAGTACTCTTAGAGAACTTGACCCCAGAGGGGTTGGTTAATAGTGGGGTAGTGATCCCATAGACTTTGTCTCGAGCCTCTGGCCCCTGCTCCGAATCG
>Ga0307513_10010042_pt1 | contig 11931 bp, 9 predicted proteins | sample 15_EM_MG_FD_202174 | JGI IMG/M metagenome (GOLD analysis project Ga0307513, IMG submission 202174) | Populus trichocarpa ectomycorrhiza microbial communities from riparian zone in the Pacific Northwest, United States - 15_EM | ecosystem: Host-associated > Plants > Roots > Unclassified | place... | reverse complement strand
CGTGTCATTGCAAGGTTGCGTCTCCATTGCGTCTCCAAAATGGTTTATATCAAATCATATTTTCCCCACTTTCCTCAATTCCCAACCGATACAAACGCATCGTCCTTCTTCGTCAACCACCCCCTCGGTCTCCCTGCCCCTCTCCCGGATCATGTCATGTTCATCGATGGCCTTACAGGGTTTACCACCTCTCGCTACCAATTTCTCGAGCGGGTAGAGATCGCAGCCGCCGCCCTTACCACTTCCCAAGGTGGTCTTGCCCTTAAGCCTACAGACATGGTCGCAGTTCTGAGCGAGAATTGTATGGTAAATATTGGCTACATAGTATTAACGAACCTTCGAGTTTCACTATCTTCTCGTCTTAGGACTATATAACCTTGATCAACGCATTACTCTCTCAAACTGTTCCATTTGCCCCGATTTCAGCACACGTCACCCAGCGCGAACTTACACACTGCCTGAGGATCTCACACGCCAACTATCTCTTCGTCCACGTCAACTTACTGCCTGTAGCGCTCTCTGCTTGCCATGATTTGGGGATCCCAAAGGACCGCGTCTACATTCTTGAAGGGAATGCACCACGCGGTTTTCGCTCTTTCGATGGGATGATCGCAAGGGCAAAGAAGCAAAATGAACCTACTGTGGGAATTAAGCAGGCCAAAAAGGATACGTTGGCATACTTGCTCTTCTCAAGTGGGACTACCGGCTTGCCGAAAGGTAAGCGAACTGATTACATTGAAATAAATAGTTGAATATTGACTCTCTTTGTAGCCGTAATGATCTCCCACTGGAACATAGTTTTCTCCACCCTTCAGGTTTACATTTGGGCTGCGACGATGCGTCAATCTGCCGCCGTAAGTATCACAAAACCGCCTGTATTCCATCACTTGACGTCAATTTGTAGGCACCATCACCACCAGGAGGCCTAGTGCCTATTGTTCTTTCTTTCCTACCATTTTACCACACATTTGGCCTGCATTCCTTCGTATTCCGGTACGGCACACGTGTCATATGGCTTTCCCTTGCTGATCCGCTCATAGGCCGATGTGTATTCGAGCTACTTACGTCATTATGCCACGTTGGAGCCTTTCTCTTGCACTCAAACTGATACCAAAGTCGGTTGAGCCTTTGAAATGAGCGTCTGTCATTAACTCACCCACGTTCTACTAGGTATAAAGTCACGATGGTTCCCATCGTACCGCCCGTGGTGCACCAACTGGCAAATTCCCCAAAAGTAAAAAAGGAACACCTCAAGTCAGTCACAGCTGTCATGTCCGGGGCGGCGTATCTTCCACCTTCTGTTGCAAACAACTTGATCGCAAAAGCCGGGGGTGCTTTAGAAGTTGGGAACGGGTACGGGTTAACAGAGGCCGTACGTCCGTTCCCCCCCTCTCCGTCCTGTTCTGGTTGAAAAACCCCAAAGGTGTGGAGAATAGACTGTATCCGTGATCAGTTGCCCGAGACCCGGTACATTCCCACCCCCGTTCCCGCAGGTGAAACTACCTCTTAACACAATCGGTATCCTTGGCCCTGGAATGGACGCGAGGATCGTGCGCGAGGACGGAACAGAGGCCGACTACGGTGAAACTGGAGAGCTGTGGGTGACCGGAGGGAATATCGCCCTTGGTTATTGGGGAAACCCAAACGCGACCAAGGAGACATTCTTCGAGGACGAACAGGGTAGACGGTGGCTGAAGACTGGCGATAGCTTCAAAGTCGACGAGGCGGGATTTTTTTTCTTCGAGGACAGGATGAAAGTACGTTCCGTTTCCGTTTCAGTTCCTTTTTTTACGAACCACCCCATATACTTATACTCGTTCGTCAAGGATACTCTCAAAGTGAATGGGATGCAAGTCTCGCCCTCAGAGATTGAAGTCGCCCTGCTGGACCACCCAGGTCGTCTCGTTATCGATGCTGCCGTAGCGGGCGTCACCCTCAAGGGTATGGACGGACAAGAGGTCAAGGTTCCACGAGCCTGGGTGGTACTTTCTCCCCTTGGTCGTAAGACCGGTAAGAAAAAGGCCGCGGAAGAGCTGGAAGCGTGGACGAAGCAGACGCTCAGCAAGTACAAATGGCTCACGGGAGGAATCGAATTCGTCGATGAGGTACCTTACTCTATCTTATCCAGCCGTCTGGTTCCTGTGCACGACGGCTATGCGGCTATGCTGACTCTGTTTATACCCTAGATTCCCAAATCTTTGAATGGCAAAGTGCTGAGGAGGAACCTTGTGGACGAATATGAGAAGAAGCACAAGGGTGAACGAGCGAAACTCTAAGAGGGTTAATCCCCAAGGAAAGAGTCTTCATGGTGGAAGGGTATGTTTATTCCGGTCTAATATTGAGAAGCGTAGCACAAGGAAAAACTACGTTGCTTAGTTAACGACGGAAGCCCACACGAGACAATCAAGTACACAAATGAAGAGGTATAGATACATAGTGTGCCGGAAGAGGATTGGTGAACCTCCCCCAAAGCGTCCAACACAATGGATATATAAGACAAAAGAAATAGAACTGGCGTGATCGAGTAGATATCAGGGGACACAACATGAGCACCTTACGAAGGACGAGACTGAGTGTGTCCGTTAGATAGCAACGAGTGAGGATCAGGGGTAGGCGTATTGGATCGAGGAGGGCTCTGCGCGTATAAGTCCAAAATGCTGTTGTTAGAGTTCATAGAGTCCGTCTTCGGGTTGGAGCTACCAGCCGCGTTGCCGGGAGTGAGAGAGCCATACGTGGGGACAGAGGACGAAGAGAGCGGTCGAGAGCGGTTGTTCATGGATTGGCTGTAAGAGCTGCTCGAAGAGGAAGCGAGAACCGCACGTGCTGAGGAGGAGCGATCGCGTGGACCGCGGACGATTCCCACAGCTGGTCTTGCTGACACTGCCCGACGGGTTAGACCAGACAACGTTGATGCAACCCTGGCACTACTGGAGGAGGGTGTAGTTGTTTGAGGAGGAGGGTTAGCGGATGTAGGGCGTGAGACCGGAGTCATGAGTCCCATAGGTGGTGCAGGTTTCGGAGACGACTTGCGGGGCGCAGGTACTGTTGTATGAGACTCGGATGAAGTATCAGGTTCCGATTGCTCAAGTACTGGTGGGGGAGGTCCGAAAACATAGTCGACAACAGGGATATAACCTTCATTTTGACTCCCACTCCCGCTTGTGCCATGAGATCCAGTGTTCTGATGACTCATCGATGCAATAGATGCTCCCGATCCTGAAGGCTCGCGATCCTGTGTTGGTATAGGTCGTGGCCCCCTTCTTGAGACACCTCTCATTGATTTGGTTGCACTCAACCCAAATGTATCAGCCGTACCTTGCGAGTGGGTGGAGGAGTCCGAAGCATGGCCAGGCTGCCAACCAGACTCGTTCACTTCCGAGCCGATGATAGGAGACGCCTCATGGACAGTAACAACGGCAGGCTCTGTTTGAGAGCTCTGTTGTGTAGCGCCCACGTCCTCCTGTTGAACCGGTGGCCCTGCCATAATAAAGTCTTCGAAAGAGATTGGTGGCAATTCGGGTATAGGAGGCACCGATGGCGGTGTCGATGGCGAACGCTGTTCGTCTCTGGGGGGAGAGTGTAGCCGCAATGGCTGCCATGGCGGTATGTCGCTAGGATGAAATGTAGTCTGTTGGGACGACGCGGAATAGCCCACATGATCAAGCCGGAGAGGAGTAGCAGCTGGACTTGGGGTCCACGGTACCAGAGGAGACGCACGGTTGGCAAGAGACATGGGTATCGCGACTAATTGTCCTTCGACTATCGACGTCGCCCTTGAAGATAGGTCCAAGGAGTCTCCCTGCCGTTCCCTGACGTCTATAGGCATAGGAGGCGGCGAGTCGTCGGGCGATTTTCGCTTCCTCATGCTCCCACTGGCAGTAGCGTTTGACCCACTCCTGGACCTGTCACGGGCTCTCTCCTCAGGATCGGACATCTGGTGTATCGTATCCCATCTCGCCAGTTCCGGGACGTTCCTGGGTGGTGAACGTACCACCAACGCAGCAGTCTTGATCTCGGCGCGCTCCACAGTCTCAGTTTCGTCATCAGTAACGTAGCTGGTGTTGCTATTAAGGCTCTCCCTCTCCCGATGGGCAGCGCTGCCCTCCATTCTGGGGTGAGTCGCGCTCTCCGTGCTCTCGCCTGACCGCCGCTCGCTATCTTTTTTAAGACTTCCAGCAAGGATCATAGGAATACCCGATAACAGACTGACACTCCCAACGCTTTCCCCGCGCATGTCCGTTCCAGGCTCCAATTTCTTCTGTTGGTCTTCGGGATTATCGAAGAACTCGGGTGTAATTGGTTTCCTGGCCCTCGCTTGCGACTCAGTCGTCATTAAACCACCCTTGCTCCTTTTGCTAATGACCCCATTCGGGGAATCAGAACGCAAACCCTCCGCTATTGACTGAGCTGGAAGTACCGAGACCATCGGTAAACCCACACTACCGTTCTTCACCTCGATATCGGTCGCAGTTGCGACAACATTGGATAAGGTAGATTTCTTCCGGGGCCTCGACGGTCCCGCTGCAAATGTAGGCGGGTAAGGGTCCGATTTCGTATGCTGCAGTGGCAACGCTCCAGGAGGGAGAGGAAATTCAAACGAGGAGGGTGTCGGGCCGCCCGTTGAAGGCGAAGCACTGTCGGGGGATAGGGACTTGTCGGGGGAAATCAATTCCGTAGCGGGCTCCTTTTCTCCGTGCGCGCCATGTGACAACGCTTTGGAAGAGGGCAATGGCGAGTCCATTGAGTTTTGACGGGACTGGCTGCTGGAGGACCCGATGATCGAGAACCACGTATATGACCGTTCGCTCCTTTCTGCTGTCTTGTCGATCGGCCGTGGTCTCACTTGAGAGCTAATCGATGGGGAGGTATGGTTCGGGGACGGATTTGTGGTGGGCTGGTCAATATATGCATCGGACGTTTGCGACTTGGACGTTTGCGACTTGGCAGAAATGTTTGTTAATGTCTCGGGCGATCCGACCCCGACTGGAGTGGGAGGCTCTTGTACAGAGGAGTGGGCCTTGTCTCGAGATGTATCTGGTAGGTGATTGTCGGTGCGGCTGGCAGGATGGCGGTCGTCAAGTGGTGGTGGTTGTAATGGCGGTGGGTGTAATGGCGGTGGGTGTGAAGGAGGTGGGAACGGAGGGGGGACTATTATGGGAACAAGGGGTTTGGTCGTTGGGGGTTCAGGAGGAGGCCGTATGGATAATTGAATATGTGATTGCGATTGTGGCTGCGGTTGTGGCTCTTGCTCTGGTCGAGGTCGAGTGGATTGGGGAGCAAGGTCTGTTTGGATAAGGGGGACACGTGATTCTGTCCGTGCATGCGAGGGTCGTGAAGCCCCGATAGGAATGGCCGGCAGTGCACCATCTTTCATCTTGTTTAGGAGGCCCTGCCCGCTGTTCAGGTTCGGCGCGTCGAAGCGGGCGCCGGGATCGTAGTCAACGTCCTCTTCATCACTCTCTTCAACCGGCAAGTAGCCAGACCTGACGTATCCGTTGGGTATAGGAGAGGAGGGCCGAGGGGGAAGGCGGGTGTCCTCCTGCGTCGATGAGATGAGGTGGCGTTGAACATTGTGGTGTGACTCAATCGAGTATGAGGAGATAGAAGGGTTAGTCGGAGAAGTGATGGTAATTCGAGGGTAAGTCCCGGCTCTGCCGGACGAGGCGGCGCTGCCCCAGGTGGGGTATTGTGCCGATGATACCCCTGTATCTCTTGTTGGGTGGCTCGTGTACTGGCTTTGTGAGGTGGTCTGCACGTGGTTCATCGGGACTTGCTCAGGACTACGTCGTCCACCATGAAAGTTGAACTCTTCTGCAGCAGGATCTTGATCGCCTTTGACGGGTGTGTACCTCGATTTTGTTCTCTTCCGAAGAAAGTAGACGATGGACAGCAGCAGAAGACCCGTTCCAAATATAGCACCAAGAATTGCACCGACAAGTTGTGGTGTCGAATATGGTGTCGAATCATCAATTGGCATAGTCACTGGACCAAACACTACACGTTGAATATGGTCAGCAGGCAGGGGGGATAGTGTCAAATTTCCATACCTTCGTAGGTCACTTGGAACGCTTCGATGGTAAGTTGGCCAGTTGCATTAACGCGATCATCGAGCATGTTTGTGAGAGTGATTGTATGGTTTGCTAGACCGAGGTTCCCAAGAAAGAACAGGACTGTCTGCACGATTCACTGTCAGCGCTCAGCGCTTGTCGGTAGACGCCGCCTCGGGGAACCCAATTTGTGGAGAGCGAGTAAAAAATGACGTACAGATGGTGCATCAGGCCTGACTCGGTTGCGCGGAGAGTAGAGTATCTCAAGGTGGTCGGTTGGGTCTGTCCCATTAGCTTTGCAGTCGATGCAAAGACCCCATTTTCCGAACTCTGGAGGATACCCTCTCCAAAAGACGTTGCCCTCTGGATCTTTAAAAGGTGGTTCGAGTGAGCATAACGTGTTCGGGGAGCAATAGGCGCGTGCTGGCCAACTAGACACGCACGAGGGAAGGTGAAGATAGCTTGAGCGCCTTCGGCAGCCGTGAACGCGTACTGAGGTGTCCTCCTGTCTTCCGGGTTGACAAAGTTCCAGTCGGTGGAAGGAAGGAGTCGGACTTGAGGACTCGATGGACCGAAGCTGACATTGCGAAGGGCTGCATTGACTCGTCCTAGAAGGGCTGCCCATACGAAAGCCAGGGAAAGAAGGTACATCGAGCGCGAGTTGAGCCCTCTACGTGGCCCGCGGAGGGCAGAAACCGAATAAGAATAAGATGGGTGACCTTCAGGACGGCGGTATCGGTATTCGACAAGGCGGCAAAGCGACTAAGCAGGCCTCAAAATGAACACCCCAAGCACATGAGGCACGGTGTATGGTCAATGGGGTGATGCCCGTCGTGGTGGAGTCCAAACGTCGTCGCCTGCTTACTCGGCGGCATCGCGCTTCGTCATGCTTGCCGCACTCCCTCAAAACCGCCGCGCATCCGCATCTGCGGAGAAGCCAGCAGTGGCCTCACCGGAGTTATGGGTGGGCTCGGCGATGCCGGCAAGCCAAACTTAGAGAGCGCTCACCGGTCTTCTTGCTCCAGGATCGATAGGCGTCTTCAGTGTAAATGGTGTGTGTGTTGCAAGTTGTCGTGGACATCAGAGAGCAATATTCCTCTTCATAGAATACTCGATCAAACAGGTAAAGTAAATATCTTACGCCCACCTCATTGGGATATTTCAGTGTACAATTGTACAACTGGCGTATGACGCCCAATTCGTGCGCAAAAGGTGGCATAGATTGCATATATAGCAAGACAGCACTCAGCCCCATAATTCTTACTCGCCAGTTTCACAAATGTTCCAGGGTCACAACACCTCGCACCTGACATCATAAGCCAGTAGGAGGGACTCTGTGTACTGGGTGAACCGTTCCTTTTGTACATCGCAGAAGGGACCGCACAGCCCGAGAACAGGGTCTTGTCCGCAGTGCCCGCGGTTTTTCTCTCACCCATTCAGTTTAACACATCTGCGAACCTCCTATTTGGCCTCAAAAGACAATTGATTGGGCAAGAGGAACTAGCACGAGTACATTCTCAGCCAGAGATCAGTAAACACACAAAGTTAAACTGACAAAGAAAAACAGCGTTTTTGGTGGTTGATGAGATCGCCTCGGGCATAGAAGCGGTGGTTGCTGTCAACGAGTTGAGCACGAAAGGACAATGTGCCAATGGAGACAACGTACCATTGCCCTCCATTGACTGGGGCACATAAGAAGGGTCGGTGATCGAAATGGTTATATCTTTGGTGTCGCAATGCGTCCTCAAGCGAGCAAGGGGCAAAGCCACGACAACGTTCAAAACGACATCGGTATGTGGCGTCATTTATTCTCTCCAAAAAGACAGAATAACAAGAGACACGGGTCATCCCGTATTCCTGAGCAAGGTCTGGGCAATCGGGATCCCCAATAAGAGGTTCGTGGTCGTGGTTTTTGAGCCATTCAGATCCATTGTAGGTGCCTTCGAGTATCTTGAGGTCCCTTGACATTTCTTGTTTGTCCATGTTGTATACAAGGAGGTATGGCGTGCCGGAAAGACGGGCCGGTGTAGATCTGCCTAGAATAAGGAATACACCGATTATAGAAGCTGTCTGGGTACCCTAATGTCTGGGCGCCGATCACTGAGGGATCCTCTAGGCGATGACCTACTGCCTGTAAATCCGCAGCCTTTATAGCACCTAAGATTTTGAAAGGCACGACATCAGGGCATATTCTTCAGTTCGAGACTGTCTGCCACTTTGCGTGAGCTAGGCTGGTGAGGTTCGTGCAGCTATTGAGTTTCAACCCTATTGCAACGATTCTTCCACCGCTCCAAATGTTCAGGAAATGAGATTGGACGTCTCACTGTGAGCTAACTCTATTCGTGGCATATGTAAATAGACCGAAGCAGCCTGGGCACGGTAAAGTATGAGGAACGAGCGTGGAACGTGTGCCCGTGACCACAATTCATTCATTGATCACCAATTAACATTGCACGGATTCCATACCGATCTATTGAACCCGGACCAGAGTAGCCTATCACTTCCTGGCCTGGGATTGCATGCTCTGGTACGGAGAGCCGGCTCCTTTTGTCTAAATCCGGTTCATGTTAAACCACTGTTGTCCCAAGAGTGTTCCAAGAGTGTAACCTAGGCACAGGTTCGATACAGGCTAGATGTTGTGACCGGGCGCAAGAGGATGGTAAAGGGCTTGGTTTCACTTCATGCAAGTCCATTCATTGGCTATTGGTCACTCAGTTGATGACCGTCTCGTTGATGGGTCGAACGGTTAACCCAGGCGATTTGCGACCGAAATGTCCGAGCAACAAGTGACCTGGCCAGGCCAGTTAGACCGTACGGGTACAGAGTGGAGGAGACTAACCAAAGTCCTTGTGCACAGTCAGTCCTTCGGTACCGAAGCACAAGAGGGCAGTAAATATTAGAGGTTGCCCCAAATGCATTTGTTCATTATTCAGCCCAGACTAGTGGGATGGGGTTCTTGGACGAATAATGCGGTATGGATTGAATTACTCTCTGACGCGCCCCGGATCTAGATTCACAGTTCCTGCCTCAACAAAGAATGAGACTGGCAATGCTCCCCTATCGGTCCGGGGTTGACACAAAAACCCGCGCTAATACTTTACACGGGAGCACGTTCCGTTGCGGCCTGGGTTGAAAGTGTAGACAGACGCATGAGTCTGCCTGCGTTCCAGTGAGCCAGCGGTCAGTCTCGAAATTGCGTCATAAAGAGAAAAGAACGGCGATAAGTGGATTCACTCCAGAATGTCTTCTATGTCCGATATAGCCGTCAGGCGAGCCGAATGTGAGGAGAGTCTCAGGACGGCGTAGACGGAGGTAAGATTCAAGACTGGCACAACCACATAGTGACGTGTACTGAGCCTAGTTAGTTTAAGTTGACATTCTTGACTTAGATCGACACTGGCACTGACGTGGAACGGAGTAGACAATCTCAATATTGATACGGCCAGAGAATACAAGGTATTGATTTAGGGATCACGATTCTTGTACTTGTGTGAGTCAACACTGTTTACTACTACTCAGGTGCCAGTAGTGCTCCGCACGATTGTGCCGGTGGGAGATTCATCCACCAAGGGCGTGACGAGCAATCGTTAGACTCATTCTTTATAGGACCACCGGGACTCCTGTGAACAGGAATGGGTGCATTGAGTTCCATCCCTGTAGCTTCAGCATACTCGAGCACAAGAGACACCTGGATTGCGGTATATACACATTAGCGTGACTGGGAAGGAGTGGGCGAGAGTTAGTACGGGTGTAGGAGTAGGAGAAACTACGCACAGTATTAATACCTGTCGGAAATTGGAACGGAGCACGAGCTCTCAGCGCTTGCCCGTGGCTGCAACAAGGCTATAAATAAGCAAGGATTTGGACATATAAGGACTTGTTTCGCTCGTCAAGTATTTGTAGCGGATCCCAACAAACACTAGTTTTGCTCGTACTAGGAAAACTGGCCGTGTGGGTTTCAACAACACCTCAACATATTTACGAAATATAAGCAGCCACATCGTAACAAGGACGCCGTGGACGCTGTTTTGGACCTAACTGCCCGTAACTATTTCTGGATAATATGCCTCTAGCCCAGCGGAGTCGGCTACCCGCTTCACCATCCAATGTCCGTGTTATCGCGAAGATATTTGATTTCAGGCGCAGTGAGGCCACTCCACGTTGGCACCCACACAGGAAGGAGCTATCAGGAGGCAGGACCGTTGTCTGCTAGTCTTGAGAAGTCACGAAAACTTTTTAACCTTCCGAAAAACGTAAGTAGTGGACGAACAAAGTCGTTGCAATACTCACGACTTCAGTACCTCCAAAAATCTGGTTCCCACTCAATTCAACTGTCAACACGTCAAGTCCCCTAGCGCGTGGTCGCCAAAGGCTGGTTTAATTACGAACGGTTCTGCATACGGGCATCCCTGGCCGGACCTGTCAAGTTCCGGAAGTCACTGTCGTTGGCGCGCGTCAGTACGCGACTGGAGCCGTGACAAGATGTGCCCAGCTAATCCCATGATTTTCATGACAACTGGCATATCTGCGCGGTTAATTAGCCCTTCAGTCTATCCTAGTCAGGGGGAAGTGAAGTATCGCCGGAGCAAGGTCGGATAATCGTTCAGGTTGTCACCCGTCTCCTGATGGAACAGTGCTCCGCAGACAAAGAAAATCACATTTTCGTCCTTTGTAGTTTCTCGCAAACCCGTTGTCGCATTTGACTTTGTTCCACGGGCCGTGGTGGTAACGCGCGACAGATACCGGAAGCCCTCTGTGTGCGATATGACCAGATTGGCGTATTTCTCATATCGACATTCATTCCATTATATCCATCATATTTGAAAGTTTATCACCGGTGTCGGCACTGCATTCCTTTGAGTTCGTTCTGTCATGTCAACGTTCATCGTTAGGCATTACGCTGAGCCTGCAAACAAATCTAGCACCCCTTCTTCTTCGGTGAGAGTTTTTAATACTCATGATTCTCTTTCGGTGGTCAGTTCCCTGGCAGATGGCTCTGCATTTGGTGCGAGCAATGCCATCATTCCTAGGTATACATTTCCATACGCGTCGGCCATACCCCACTTGTCCGGTGGTGCTAAGTCATACCCTCTGTGGTGGTCCACCGGGTGGCCAGTTTAAAAGCTCACAGGGGAACCCCTCATCCAATCTACCACTCGCATTGACTTTACTCCATCTCACTAGGTAAACTTATTCTCATTGCTGTCTGTGAAGCTGACTTGTGTGCCTATGATTGTGTCGACTGGCAGCAAATGGATGACCTACAGGCAGCAAAGGACCTCAAGTCTCTGGAAGAATTGTATATAAAGGCTTTATGGTTCAGAAGTGATGCACCTGAGCCTCTCATTGGCGACCAAGATTGTCCTCACCTTGCTCAGACATACGGTCTACTCCGTCGCTCATGTCTCACTGTATTCCTGGATGCGCAAAACAACAGCGATGTGAAATGCCGATTTGAGAGGTGCTTCGCCTTCACCTTTAGCACCGTCGACACTGCACTCAAACATGTGCGAGAGTATCATCTCGGCAACCGACCATTCGTCTGTCTGCCCACGAATGGAGTGACGTGGTGAGTGGACTCTTCTAGGGAGACGAGTGCCTTATTCAAAAAAATTTTTTGAACGAACGCGTACCATTCTAGCGGGAAGCGTTTCTTCTCACAAGCTGACTTACGACGGCACCAAAAGCGTTGCTCGTAACATTGAGGCGATCTTCGTCATCAGAATTGTTGCTCCATCCTCTGTGGACCCTCTTCAGTTTCCTCTGACCACCACTGCCGATCATACCTCCAGTACTGAGATGTTGGCGGCGGGGGTTGTGGATCAGTCGTAACCCGTCAATAAATGGCCTGTCAATAATAGCCTGCAGCCTGTCAATAATAGCC
>Ga0307513_10010041_pt1 | contig 11931 bp, 9 predicted proteins | sample 15_EM_MG_FD_202174 | JGI IMG/M metagenome (GOLD analysis project Ga0307513, IMG submission 202174) | Populus trichocarpa ectomycorrhiza microbial communities from riparian zone in the Pacific Northwest, United States - 15_EM | ecosystem: Host-associated > Plants > Roots > Unclassified | place... | reverse complement strand
TCTTCAAATTCTGTACAAAGATTAGGCAAATATGTGACGCTGTAATATTTGGAACATACCCTCAGGCAAAGGGGCTCTTTTGTGAGGCATATTGAGGTGAGATTTAATTTGAAGTTGGCTTAGGAAGTGAAAAAAGTGATAGATGAATGGTGGCGGTTGTCTTGAGACTCAGAAAACACGCAATCAAAGTATATGATATTTCATGTAATAAACAAAAGAAGAGAGACAATTATACCTTGTCGTCATGCGTGCGGGCCTCAGCGGCAGCGTGCTTGAACAGGTATTACAACATGTGACTTGTTACGGGCCATTTTGCCATCCCAAAATGAACCAAAGCTCTGTTGATCTCACTCACCCACCTGCTTTGGACCAATCCTCCGCTTTTCTGCCAATGCGCATTGGACCGCGCTTTTCTGTCTTTTGTCTTGGGCCTGACCGGAAATGCTATAATTTGGAGTCTGACCTATAAAATGTGAGTCGTTCAGCAAGAAAATCCCCACTCAACTTCTGCCACTCACAACTTCCATGGCGCCAATCAATGATGAAGATATCGACCCCCAGCTCCGTGCCCTCGATGAAGATCCTTCTATGCAGTTTTTTGCATGCCGCCCTCCTCAGCCCGCGTCAAGTCATGACGATCCCACCAGTGAACCTGAAGGTCCATCTGACGATTTCCGCCCACTCTCCTGCCTTCCAGGATTTTCAGGATGATGAAGATATGCAGGAACCCAAGGCCCACAATCTCAACGCATTTTCAAAGATGATTTTGCAAAGGAAGAAGTTGTCAGACAGGGCCACCGCCGATTTCAACATCTATTGTGAGGTGAGTACACCTTTTCATCGCTTCTATATAACCATTCTTATGATTTTTGTTCCCATACCTCCAGACTGAGCATGTTGAAGAGCATTTGGCTCTTCATTATGTCCTCGCTCTGGAGAACCGGGAGTTGTTAAAGGAATTGACGAAACCCGAACAGTGGGTTATATCCGACGATCTTAAGGCAAGTTTATTACAGCTCGTGCTCCCCCAGTCTAATGCTATGACAACAGAAAAGCATCTCGGTCTACACGAAAGCCTTTTTACTTTCGCCGACGGTTAGCGCATACAAAGGGAATGCCTCAGAACATGTCTTGGTAAGCACCGTTGTCTCGATATCCCAGCATTCACTGAGGCTATCACAGAAGGCAATGCAGTCCCTCAACGTCAGTGGCCTTCCCGCAGAGAATGAGGTTGTGCGGGTTAAGGAACTCCTTTCCGCGATTGGAAGTGCTCTCACCACCTTCCGAAACACCATGAAGACGAAGGTGAGTAATGTTACACCCACTCCAGCGTCTCTCTTCCCCTCATCCCATCACTTTGCTTCTCAGATTGCATTGTCAATTCAAGATGGAAACAAGTTGCGCAACATTGCTGACCTTGCCCACGATCTCATCAGAAACACATCGGTCACAGCAATGCTCCAACTATACATTAGGCTTGCCTTCTTAGTGAGTTATTTCATCGACCCACTGTGATTCCTTCTGTACTCATGAATATTTTAGCGCTTTCATGTTTTCACATACAAGCAAGCGGTCGACACGTGGGATGTGGTTGACATGACTCTTGTCAAGTGGCGCAAGGAGGCGAAATCGGAAAGGGACCTTACAGAGTGCACCATTTTTATTCCTCGGAGCTGCTATGTCATCTCTGATCTCTCAATCCCTTTAGATCTTTTAACAATGTATACATTGTGGACAAAGTCAAGTATGGGGACCCCTCGACCACAAGCCACGATGTCACGCAACCCCGAGATGTTCCAGGATGGTTGAAGACGATGGACGCCCACTCATGTAAGGTGCAGGGTGTTGTTGCCAACAAGAAATGGAAGCACAGTCATCATTAGATATTTAATCAGCTTTGTCGCATCGAGTACTTGTTCTAATAGTCATCATTTTATCCCTTTCATTTCGGTTCACTGATCCTGATGATTGCCCTGATCTGGGTCAAGAAAGCGACTGCCATGCATTGAATTGATAAATTCTAATTGAACTATGTACCGCAAAATGAGATGTGCCATGACCATACACCCATGTTGCACCAACTGATATTCCACCCATTGCTCGCCCTAAGATAAGGAACCCAAGATGCCAAATTGACCTCTGCGAAATGATTAATTATGACAGATGATTTGCCCCACATCAAGGTGCTGAAGTTGTCTTGAAACAAGCCGGAAAAGTGTGACCTTGAAAAAATGTTTCCGTCTCAATTTCACCTCAAGTTGATTTGTCTGCTAACGTTGACACCGTGTCATTCTTTTCTCCAACCAACCAACAAGCCTTGCCATCACAAACATCTGCTGACAACCTCAAATCCACATCCGTTTACTTTTGCGGTGTAGTGTTAACCATATTATAATTTATGAGTGTGTGTGGGGCCAAAAAAAGGCACCCAGAAATATTTTCCATAATAAAAATGTGCAAAATGTACTATATTAGCACTATATGAGTCCCAATAGCACTTTACATGGCCCAAAATGCATATTTTTTGACTGGACATAGCTAGCCAGTAGGTAGTGTAACCCATATTATAATTTATGACTTTGGCCAGGGCCAAAAAAAAACACCCGGAAATATTTTGTGTGATAAAAACACAAAAATGCAGGCTACTAGCCACAAAAATATTTTAAATGGGCCTAAATACATGGATTTCCCCTGGCCGCAGCCATCCATTATTTAGTGCAGACCATAACCTAATTTCTAGCTCTGGACGAACCCAAAAAGAACCCCCCAAAATATTCTGTGGGTGGTTCCAATGGCACAAATGGGTAAATTCTGGGTACTGGCTGTAAAAACCTTTATGTGGACCCCAATATACAGATTTCCCCTGGCTGCAGCTGTTTATTATTTAGTGCAGACCATAACCTAATTTCTAGCCCCGGACGAACCCCCCCAAAATATTCTGTGGGTGGTTCCAATGGCACAAATGGGTAAATTCTGGGTACTGGCCATAAAAACTTTTATGTGGACCCCAATACACAGATTTCCCCTGGCTGCAGCTGTTTATTATTTAGTGCAGACTATCACCTAACTCTTAGCCCTGGCCTGACCGAAAAAAAAACCCCCAAAATATTCTGTGGGTGGTTCCAATGGCACAAATAGGTAAATTCTGGGTACTGGCCATAAAAATATTTACGTGGACCCCAATACACAGATTTCCCCCGGCCACAGCTGTTTATTATTTAGTGCAGACTATCACCTAATTCCTAGCCCTGGCCTGACCCAAAAAAAACCCCCCAAAATATTCTGCAGTTGGTTCAAATTTCACAAATGGCTACATTTCAGCTTCTGTCTGCAAATAAATAAAAAATATGTGGACCTATATACATGGGTTTCCCCCGGCTGCAGCTATTCATCATTTAGTACAGACTATTTATTGCCTCTGGGACAAAAAAAGCGGCCAGAAAATCCATAAATACAGGTCCCCAGCCCTGCCCCAGCCGCTATAACATTTTACGTGCCCCTAAATTTAATTACCCTTGCTCTGGGCTTCTCAGCTCACCCATATTATATGGAACAAACAACATTTATTTAAGGGAGGGATCACCCTCATCTCACCCATCACTTATGAAGAATTATATATTGATGAGCTCATCCATGTCATATGAGACATTAAGGGGACCTGAGCTCAGTCCGCTAGCCCCATATTATATGGGCCATTGTCACTCTCCGTTCTTCCATGTTATATGGTACCAAGTAGCTATTGTATGTGATTCCTATCACTACATTAATCATCGCTCAGTAGATTACTTGTGTCGCAAATGGTGTAATCCTGCACCTCTAAATGGTTCTGCACCAAACCTTATCTGAGTCGCTCGTGACGAGAATATCTTCAGTGAGCCTATAATACACAGGCATGTGAGCAATTAAATTCTTGGCTTGGAGGATTTGAATCAATTCTCAAAGAATGAAAACTGGCAACTTTGATTGGTTTTTGCAAAGCATGCTTTTTTATCACACACACTATTCAGAGACAGAAACAACAGGAACAGCCTTATCAAATTGTTGAGAATGATACTGATGAAGGTGGTGAAAATGAACATGAACATGAAGGAAGGCATTGGAATGTAGATGATAACTGAATATTTAGTACTGCAAGAAATAACTAAATAGGAAAAGAAGTGTACTATGGTGTATATAGTTATTGCAAGAAATAACTAAGTAAATAGAAACAGAAGCGTATTATAGTGTATATATTATTATTCTCCAAATTTTTAATCACTTTAATACCATTATCTGAACTTTTCATAGTGTCCATATAAACTCCATGTGAACTCCATGTGAACTCCATCTGGAGTTCAGGTACTTTAGTAGTGATATAGTTATTTTAAGTATAGTCCAGGTGGAGTCCATCTGGAATAGGTGGAGCAAGGTAAAGTATACAGTCTCCCTATCTCACAATCTCCAGCTGGTGAAGTTTTTGAGCATTGGTAATTTGAACAATGGGCATCATTGTTATATATTCCTGTATTAGATAAAATTTACAATCATCATTTATTTTATGATATTTATCGATGGATTACTTATTGTATCTTCTGGAATCTGTTACATAGGACCTCAATTTATATATACAAATATATAGCCTACAATTGCATATGAGCAATCTCTTGGTTATCTACCTGGCAACTCTTGCAGATAAATACATTATCTTGTATTCTCAGCAATTTATGTAGCCCTTCACAGGTATTGTAAGGTTCACATTTATGGTGATAGCATATGACAAAGAAATTGCTCATATTCTAATATATCTATATACTTGAATTTCAAAGTTTGCATGGAATTTATTACTATACATGATAATGTATTCAGATATATTCAGTGTGCACTCTTGCTGATGATGAGAATGCTTCTTTCTCAGCAGATGTTTCTTTTTCTTCACCACCACCACTTGCAATGCCTCTGCCTCTTACAATCAGCCCTGATCACTGTATGTTGCTGCAAGATTGGCCATGCTTGCAACTATGTCAGGGTGCTCCTCTCCTAACAGATGTTTTCTTTTTTCTATCACAGCTACTCCTAGCACCTCTGCCTCTTTCAGTTGGCCTTGATTTTATATGTAGCTAAAAAATTAGCCATGTTTGCAAGTGTATAAAGGTGCTTCTCTCCTAGCAAATGTTTCCCTTTCTCCATCACCATCACTTGCAGTGCCTCTGCCTTCTTGAATTGGCCCTGATTACTGTATGTTGCTGCAAGATCAGCTATGCTTGCAAGTGTATCAGGATGCTCCTCTCCTAGCAGATGTTTTCTTTTTTCCATCACCACCACTTGCAGTGCTTCTGCCTCTTTCAATTGGCCCTGATCACTGTATATAATTGCAAGATCAGCCATGCTTGCAAGTGTATCAGGATGCTCTTCTCCCAGCAGATGTTTCATTTTTTCCATCACTACCACTTGTAGTGCCCTTGCCTCTTTGAATTGGCCCTGATCACCATATGTTGCTGCAAGATTAGCCATGCTTGCAAGTGCATCAGGATGCTCCTCTCCTAGCAGATCTTTCCTTCTTTCCATCACCACCACTTGCAGTGCCTCTGCATCTTTGAATTTTCCCTGATTACTGTATGTAGCTGCAAGATTTGCCATGCTTGCAAGTGTATGAGGATGCTCTTCTCCAAGCAAATGCTTCCTTTTTTCCATTACCACTACTTGCAGTGCTTCTGCATCTTTGAATTGGCCCTGTTCACTGTATGTAGCTGCAAGGTTTGCCATGCTTGCAAGTGTATGAGGATGCTCCTCTCCTAGTAGATTTTTTCTTTTCTCCATCACCACTATTTCCAATGCCTCTGCCTCTTTCCATTTTCCCTGCTTCTGGTATATATTTGCAAGGTTTGCCATACTTGTAAGTGTATTAGGATGCTCCTCTCCTAGCAGATGCTTTCTTTTCCCCATCACCACTACTTGTAGTGCTTCTGCTTTTTTCAATTCACCCTGATCACTGTATATAATTGCAAGATTTGCCATACTTGCAAGTGAATAAGGATGCTCTTTTCCTAGCAAATGTTTCCTTTTCTCCATCACCACCACTTGCAGTGCCTCTGCCTTCTTGAATTGGCCCTGATCGCTATATGTAGCTGCAAGATCAGCCATGCTTGCAAGTGCATCAGGATGTTTTTCTCCTAGCAGATGTTTCCTCTTCTCCATCACCACCACTTGCAATGCCTCTGCCTTCTTGAATTGGCCCTGATCACTGTAGGTAGCTGCAAGATCAGCCATGCTTGCAAGTGTATCAAAATGCTCCATTCCCAGCAAATGTTTCCTTTTTTCCATCACCACCACTTGTAGTGCTTCTGCATCTTTTAATTTGCCCTGATTATTGTATGTAACTGCAAGATTTGCCATGCTTGCAAGTGTATGAGGGTGCTCCTCTTCCAGCAGATGTTTTCTTTTTTTCATTACCACAACTTGCAATGCCTCTGCCTCTTTGAATCGGCTCTGATCACTGTATGTAGCTGCAAGATCAGCCATGCTTGCAAGTGTATCAGGATGCTCCTCTCCTAGCAGGTGTTTTCTTTTTTCCTTCACCACCACTTGCAGTGCCTCTGCCTCTTTGAATTGGCCCTGATTACTGTATGTAGCTGCAAGATCAGCCATGCTTGCAAGTGTATCAGAATGCTCCTCTCCAAGCAGATGCTTTCTTTTCTCCATTACCACTACTTGCAATGCCTTTGCCTCTTTCAATCGGCCCTGATTACTGTATGTCACTGCAAGATCTGCTATGCTTGCAAGTGTATCAGGATGCTGGTCTCCTAGTAGATACTCCATTTTTTCCATCACCATCACTTCCAGTGCCTCTGCCTCTTTCAATTGACTCTGATGCCTATATGTAGTTGCAAGATTGGCCATGCTTTCAAGTGTATCAAGATGCTCCTCTCCCAGCAGATGCTTTCTTTTTTTCATTACCACAACTTCCAGCTCCTCTGCCTCTCTGAATTGGCCTTGATCACTGTATGTAGTTGCAAGATCAGCCATGCTTGCAAGTGTATCAGGATGCTCTTCTCCAAGCAGATGCTTTCTTTTCTCCATTACCACTACTTGCAGTGCCTTTGCCTCTTTCAATTGGCCCTGATCACTGTATGTCACTGCAAGATTAGCCATGCTTGCAAGTGTATGAGGATGCTCCTCTCCAAGCAGATGCTTCCTTTTCTCCATTACCACTATTTGCAGTGCCTTTGCCTCTTTCAATCGGCCCTGATCACTATATGTCATTGCAAGATCTGCTATGCTTGCAAGTGTATCAGGATGCTCATCTCCTAGTAGATACTTCATTTTTTCCATTACCATCACTTCTAGTGCCTCTGTTTCTCTTAATCGACCTTGAAGCTTATATGTAGTTGCAAGATTGGCCATGCTTTCAAGTGTATCAAGATGCTCCTCTCCTAGCAGATGCTTTCTTTTTTCCATTACCACCATTTCCAGTTCCTCTGCCTTTTTGAACTGGCCCTGATCACTGTATGTAGCTGCAAGATTGGCCATGCTTGCAAGTGTATCAGGATGCTCCTCTCCTAGAAGATACATTCTTTTCTCCATCACTACCACTTCCAGCTCCTCTGCCTCTTTCAATCGGCCCTGATCAATATATATAGCTGCAAGACTGGCTATGCTTTCAAGTGTATCAGGGTGATCCTCTCCTAGCAGATGCTTTCTTTTTTCCATTACTGCTATCTCCAGAGCCTCTGCCTCTTTCCATTTGCTCTGGTATTTGTATATAGATGCAAGATTTTTTATGCTTCTAAGCATGTTAGAGTGGTCCTCTCCTTGCACATGCTTCATCTTCTCTACTATTACCACTGGAGGCTTTGCTTTTTCTCTATATGAAAATGCAAGGTCTTTTATGCCTAATTGAGTTAATAGTGCAGAAGCAAGATTGTTGAGGAATATGGATTGATCTGGATGGGGTGAAGGTTGGAGCTCAAAAGCTTGTCTGTAAAGGAAAATAGCATCATCAAGATCTTGTCTCTGGCCTTCTTTCTCAAATCGGATTAATAGTGCAGAAGCAAGATTTCTGAGAGATGTAGATCTATCTGAATGGAGTGCAGGCTGGAGCTCAAGAGTTTGTCTGTGAAGATAAATGACTTCATTTAGAGTGTAGGAATTGTCTTTTATTGACATTCCTGTCAAGGTATGTTTGTGGCTCAAATGCAAGACACCTTTGAATGTTTATGTGATTTATGTTATATAAAGCCTCAATATTAGATATTAAAATACTGACCATTTGTAATATGAATATCATGGAAAACCAAGACCTGCTCCAACAATTGTTTAGGATCAGAAACCATCTCCTCATCCTGCAAAACAAAATCTCTTCAAAGTCTATTCATCCTAAATAGAATGTTGCTCACCTCTCTGAATGTTAATAACCAAGCCTGGTCTTTTGTGATAGCCATCCTACAATTAGGGAACTAATTATGGTATATTTATATATATAACTAGCTAGTAGTCATCAATAATTCTCACCTTCAGCAAAAGTTGTTGATTCACAACATCTGAAGGATGATATGGCTAAAGGTAAATAGATTTTATTCTTTGCCAAAAATGTTTAAAGGAATGGAATACTTACAGGAGGTGAGTTGGGCACTGTGGAAATTGTGATTCCACTCTTTTTGCCTGTGGCAAAGTGCTGAGTCCCAGATATTTCTTGATGGAATCCAGGTTGGCCAGATAAGTTGGTATTAGAACCACTTGGCCCCCTTCCTAGTGAAGGATCCAAGGTTGTTGTAGAAAAGGTTTTGGAGTCCTCAGCTACAGTTTTTCCAAGATTCTGCGTGAGTTTTGCCCAGTCATCATTGCTGAGAGTGGCAGTCATAGTTCGCACAAAAAGGCATTGGTTATGGAATGTTGTGTTGAGAGTATCATCACTTCTTAATGCCTCAATATCATGTTTGTCAGGGCCAACTCTCACCTCTACCATCCCAGAACATTCCCAGGTGTAGGTGGTTGTAGAAGAACCCACAGCATCTGAGGCTTTGAACTGGAGCTTGTTTGTTGTGTGTTGTGACATACCCGATACAGTGCCAATACCCCAGGCTGTCGTTTTGTCGCATCCGATGATGAGCCGTATTTGGCCATTGCGAATGCTTTTACCACGGACTCTGTAAACAAATTCGTACCATTTCTGCACATTGGCCTCAAGATAATTGCTGAAAGCGAGATCGTTCTCGAGGCCAAGAGAAGTAGCACCCTCAGGCATAGTTAATACTGCCCCCTCAGATGCAGATGTTTCAAAGTGCAATCCCCTAAGATGATAGTAAGATCCTTGGTGTTGAGCAACAACTTTGCAATACTTGATTTGAAACTTGGAGCTACACACCTAGTATTTGATTCGCTTTCTTTTTTCTCTATTGATGCGCTTGTCAGATAGCTGCCAGGTTTAAAGCGGGGGAATTCGACGACGTCCACATCAGCCAGCGTGGGCTGAAGCAAGGAAAAATCTTCTGGAAGGATGCGAGGATTTATAGGGTCCTCACGGGGGACACATATGTTGAAGAGGAAGGAGAAACCACCATCTGGAGTGATGATTCCAACGTCCCCGATATTGATACCCTTCTTCTGATAGGCCATAGGCAATTGTTTATTGGGCTCAGGTACATATAGTGCAAAACCACGCCCCTTTCGTCGGAGAAGTCGTTCATATATTTCGTTATCTTTTGGTGGGTCCACATCCACGGCGGTCTGGATAAGGTTCGTCAGAATGAGTGCCGTAAGCGGTGGCATAGAACACTAACACTTTCAGTTGCGTAAGGAGTTCCCATATTGGTTGCTGGATGTTATCTCATTGTCAATATCCGATACAGCAAATCACAGAAGACATACAGCTTGAGGAGAATACATTCATGGAATTAAGAGGGGGGGATGGTGGCGTTGGTGATCCAATCATTCGAACCTGTGTCGAATCAGTCAAGAAAACCTCAGAGGTTTGTGATTCTGCAGTGCGTACTGTGGGGTTCAGTTGTTCACCAGTGTTCATAAAGTTTGCTGAGGGTTCTACAGATTTGATTCGCATCAGTGGAAGGGTGCATTCAAGTTTCTGAGACATACGGTGGATATGCACTGCAACTTGGGCGCCTGTAGAGCTGGCAAAGTGAGCGGGGCCGCTGACGATTGTTCCACTAGCGCCTGAGAAGAAGCTCGAAGCAAGAGCCTGCATGGGTGCTTCACTTCTACAGGACAGATCAAATGGTTCACGACTCAGTGGATTAATTAACATGCACTGTATGCTCAACCACGCACTGATTGCCATCGTCTCCAGCACTCATTTGATCGAACTCAGATCGGAGATTGGAATGAAGGGATAAAGCTTGATTCAGGTCCGATGAGGTACCACTTCCCTCAGGCTCAAGGCCGGAGGCAGATTCCCTCGATTGTTGCCCAGGCTGGAAGAAAATAAGATGAGTTGTATTCCAACCTCTGCAAGTGGTCGCAGTACTGACCTCGGAGTCGCTCCCACTTTTCTTGAATCGGCGTAAGATTTTTGCATGCATTCAGGTGTTTATTGAAGCAGCCGTCGTAATTGGATTGGGCTGAGTTAGATGGGCAGTGGATCGATCTGAGAGAGAGAGGGAAAGCTCAAGCGATGCCACATATGGAAGTATGCTATCACGCTGTGTGCATAGCCTTCGGCACAAGATCCCTTGTTCTAAAAAACACGTAGAACCTTATCAATCTTGAGTAAGCCTCAGGCTCGAGTTCGAGACTTAAATGATATCAGTGACGGATGAATACTGGCTGGCACGGAAACTCGCGCCTTCAAATATCCTTGCTCGCTGTCCATTCGCGTTAAGCCCCTGCCATGTAAAAACCGTTCCGGCTGTTTTGAGCTTCATCACGACTATCTGACCCGGAAAACTGGCACTAAGGTTGCTGCTTCTTGGAACACTAGCCCGCAGCGGCTCGCCAGGAGGGAAAAAGGTGAGACCTGCACGCCGAGGTGGCTTTGCTAGTGGCCAGGGCGATAAAATGAAGAATTTAATCTAGAAGACAAGGGCCGCGGCGACGATGCCCATCGCAATGATAGATTCCTGTGATCCGGGCCAGCCCGATGGAGGAAAGTATTTGCACATAAAAAGGTCACACCTTGTCAGTCTTGATCTGAGGAGGCTTGAGCATGCTTCTGGATTATCAGTGGCCGACATTATTTAACGGAAAGCTCCCAGGTTACCAGGGCCAGGTAAACTGTTTGTTAAATTTTTGTTAAACGTTTGCGACGCTTGACAGAGGCAGCTTAGTATTTAATAAGGACTCGCAACATACGGTCAAGAGGATCCCGAAGGCTAAAAAATACGCACTTATCAGTTCTTTTCCTCTTGAGGAAGTTAGACGAGGGTGGACGATCATGGCTGGTAAAGGATTGTTTGTACATATGGACGCATTGTATGTTGCCAGAACCTTTCTGCACCCCCGACGATGGACCGCTTCAATCTGAATAAATATCGACAGCGTAATCCACAATCAACGACGCCTGTCGGTGCCTCTCACAGTGTACCAGAATCACATCCAGTTGCGTCCACTTCCAAGTTACCGCCGCTTGCAGGCCAACAGGTTGTGCAAAATGGACAATCAGTGCCAAATCAGTGCTCCTTCCTCCGTTCTAGCAGCAACCATCTGGCAAAAATCGCAACTGAGCCACCTCAGACTCGCTCTTCTTTGCACCGCGCTTCTACATCACACCCCAAACAATTTGAGGACTCAGGAGTCGTACACGCAGCAAGCGAGTACTTCCACGCTGCAACACCAGGTTCGTATTTTTGCCAATAGTACAATACCTACAAATATATTTATTGCTGTTTGCAATAAAGATGGCGACGCGACCTTTTTGGGCCGAAATCAAAAATTTGAGAACCCGTTACTGTGCGCCCTATAAGTTTGTCAGTTTCGGTCCTACAAACACAATTGTAAGTGATT
>Ga0307513_10010040_pt1 | contig 11933 bp, 10 predicted proteins | sample 15_EM_MG_FD_202174 | JGI IMG/M metagenome (GOLD analysis project Ga0307513, IMG submission 202174) | Populus trichocarpa ectomycorrhiza microbial communities from riparian zone in the Pacific Northwest, United States - 15_EM | ecosystem: Host-associated > Plants > Roots > Unclassified | place... | reverse complement strand
TTTAATGAACTTCTGGTGACACCGCCGTTAATACACCATGAGGACATTAGGCGCCTTAGAAGCACCCCCCCCCCCCGATCGCACCGGCCCCGGCGGCTGTCAACTGTCAGTAGCTATTCAGCCTTCCAGCCTCAAATACTCCTAGAGAACTCGGCGAGCTGGTATCATGCCGGGATCTACTGGCCGAGGCCCGGTAATGGCTGCCCTTTAATTGTGTTTCCGTATCTTTACCGGATTTAATTCTAGCTCTTTGATACGTTATATCGATTGAGTGAGCCATGAGAGCTCACTCTCACCAGCATTGTTGTCCATTGACATCAGGTGTATGTCACAGAAGTCTTGTAGTGGCCTCCCATGAGTAAGTGACGGAAGGCGTGCGGCTGAGCTTAACAAGGGGGGAGCCATTTGCCTCCGACATTTGGTTCAACGGGGAGTGTTGTGATGTTCCATTGAGAAAAAAAGGCGCCGCGGGAGGCTCTCATTCTTCACCGTGCTTACAGGCGGATGTACAGACCTCGGATGGTGCAGTGGGGGGATGCCCTAGAATACATGGATGTACATGCAACACTTCCACGTACCCACTGCGTCAAAGGTGTATGGTGGGTTGTTGGAAAGACATTCTATGTACGAAGGCTGAAAAAACCTTCGAGAGCGAGAGTGGCCAAGGAAAGGGGCACTGTTGTTGGAAAGTGATTGAGCTACAAACGATGAGACTCCAAGCTGAAAATTGGGAGTATCACTCGCTGGTCGGAAAGGTCGGCTTCGGTTCAACTCAGCTCAACGATGCGAAGGATGGCTGGCTTCGACAGGGTTTGAAAAGTAAAGCAAGCCAACTGTCCGTGGAGGGTGATGCGGACATTGGGACTTGGGTTGTGAGGTTGACCAACGAAATTAGGTCGCTGACTTCGAGACAGATAGAATTTGACTAGCTTGAAAGGCCTACTCCATTTGGTTCGTAGGTTACCTTTCCCCACAAGGTCCTACAGGTCCAAGCTAGCGAGCTGCAATCAGATGGTGAGTAGACAACATGCAAGTAGCTATGTAGATTCAACGAAATTGGTCTGCAGGTTCCTTTATATCAACTTTCGTCGAAACCGAGGCCAGATTAAGTGTGAACCAAATGTTGTTGAATACCATCATCGGGAGGCTTACTCACCTTGGCATGAAAAGGCTTCGCTGCCGATGCCACCTTGTACCCCAAATCCACACGATGCCTTCGCTTCATTATCAAGGGATAGGTCGGGCGAATAAAGGTGCGAACGGCCCAGCTTCGCCGTTGCAGTGTTGTTCCCAGTACTGCACGATACAAAAGCGTGCTCTTGGCGTGTCACTTGGCGATCATGGACGTGACCAGTCTCTTTCGCGAATTGCTGTTGTGCTCCCAACATCTGCATTCAACTCGGACAGCGAATATCTACTAGCCGAACCATCACCATCACCAATCAAGTCTACAACTTAGGAAAAGCCTAGGACAGGGTACTATAATATGGGCTGCAGCCATTGGCTCCTCAAGGAGAATCATGCCTCAATCCTGTAAAACAACTGCATCAGTACCAAGCCAATCCTGGCACCGCACATTAAGGCGGCAGCGCGCAAGAAACTTAGTCCGCACCCAAAGTTTGATCAAACCATCCCAACTGGCAGTGACGACCTTGCTCGTCTCATGCTCGAGCCATTCATGCGCAATAACGACTTTTGAGTGGCACTTGAGGCGCGACTTGATCCGGCCTGTCTTCCAATCCCAGAAGACCATGTCGCCATGGCCATCGCCAGAAGAGAGCCACCTATGGTACGATTAGCGATACGAGAACGAGAGTATGGAGCAACCAATGGGATGGGAACAAGGGCGACAAGGAACATGACACCAACGTACCTCCCATCAGGCGAAAACCCAACCTGGCAAGCATATCCCGCCACCGAATGCCCGGCAAACCGCTTCTTCCGATTCTGTCGGAAATTATCCGCGTTGTAGATCAGGATCTGGTTATCGAGTGACTGAGCCGCAAAGTATTTTTCTGTTTGGTGAGACGCTTCAGTCAGTACTTGTCCATGACCACAAAATGAGAGTCACATAATAGGATGACAGGAAACAACCGAGGGAGGGGGGTATAATAAATTAACGACGTACTACTTGGATGTAAGGTGACCGCAGGCATGGAGTGCATATGCGGTTCGGCTATGTACTTGATGACGACGGGAATATCCCAGTCCCATGCACGGATCGTCTTGTCATCTGAAGTTGTCACGAACCGACGATTCTCATCCACAAAGGTGATCGTGTTAACGGCACCCAGGTGTTGGTCGTATTCCTGGGTGATCTCACCGGAACTGATGTCGTACTACAGCGCAACACATTAGTACCGGAATGAGAGAGCAGTCAAAGATGTAAGGCGCACCTGGATAATTTTTTTGTCCCCCATGCCGGCCAAGAAGACGCCCTCGCCGCCTTTGTCTTCCTCAGGGAACCATTTGACGACATGTGCCATCTTTCCATTGCTAAATGACTTGATGCACTTGCCCGTCTCCGTGTCCCAGAGCTTGATCTGCCGGTCGTGGCCCGTCGAAAGGAAACGGGTGCCGTTAGGCGAAAACGCGATATCCTTGAGCGCACGAGTATGCCCGAGGAAGGTACGCAGGCAGTTCCCTTCGTTGTACACGTCCCACAACTGGGGTCGTGGTCAGCCCTAAATTGACACGGAGAATTAAAAACGCCAATTCGGAAAGACGCGCACCTTGATCTTCGTATCCATACTAGCACTAAGCAGTAAATGGCTTGTGCCAGGGAATAGCCGTATGGAAGCTACACCGCCCGTATGACCCGTCCAAGTGTGTACACACACCTTGGGGATGAAGGACTCTTGACTGCCTGCCTCCTGGTGTAGCTGCGGTGCGACACCATATGGTGGGTACATGTACGTCCGGCCCTGGTAATCGCGCTCGCTCTTTCCGTGGAAGATGGTACTCTCCATGCCCAGCCCAGCACGCGCTTTTTTCTTCCTGGCGGCAGCCACTGCGGCAGCCGAAGCCTCCGTCTCGGGTTCGGGAGACGGTTCGGAGACGTAACCTTCTGGCACGGGCACGGGCTCCTCGTCACCTTGCCATTTCGCCCAGGGTCCCTGATACGCGCCTTCACCTTCGATGATGCTCAGATCGCCTTTGTCCTTCCTCTTCCGCTTCAGGTCCCTTCGCTCACCCCTCGTGCTTCTCACCAAGTCGATTGTTCGCCCATCGTTTGCGACGGCCTTTGCAGTGTTGCCAATGAACTCGCCGCTCGCGTGCTCAGACGGGTTCACCGAATACCCGAGGATCTCGTGTGTCAGGTGCTGTGATTTGAATGACGTCTCGTCCATTACGAGCTCTTCGACGTGCCCGGCGAGGGTGTTTTGGTTGTAGTGCACCTGGGTATTCGGGTTGAGGGGGTTTTGTGGACCAGAAAGGGGAAGTGTCATATCGTTGTAGGGAATGTTAACGAGCATTTGTGTATCGGTAGGGCGGGCTATTAGAGAGGTTTGGCTCAAGATGTCCTGCAGAGAAAATTGGGTGAGCGATTTGAATACTTGAAGGCGGAACACTGAAGAGCACAAAATAATGTTTCATGTACGTACTTCTGCTAGAACATGCGGAGCAGCGTCTACTTGTGCCTTTTTCGCTGGTGTGAGGTCAACTTTTATTCGTTTGGCAGGATTTGCGGGGGAGACGATGCCGAAGGGGTTATGGAGAAGACCACCTTGACCATCTTCATCCGAAGAACACCCTTCTGCGGCTGCAGTGGACATGGTAGGTCAGGACGCGTTGCAGGCGGGGGAAAACCGGGTAGCGGAGGCGCCGATAGATATTATGTGGCTACAGTATCGAGTTTGTGATGACTGACGGCTGGTGATGGCGAGCTCTAGGTGGGACGGTAGTCAGAGTGAATGGGATAACCGCACGGGAATGGAATGGCGGTGGCAAATGTTCAACGTGTTGTACGGTGAATGGCCACGTCGTCGATCCCACGTCGTCCCAGGCTTGTCGTTGGGCAGTTGCTTGGGCAATTGCTTGGGTGGTTGGGTTCAAGGCCTGAGTGTCTTTGTAAACCACTTCGACTCAGAGACTAACGCCCTCATATATACACGTTCTAGTAGCCCAAATGCTTCATTGCTGGTCGGCCGTGACTCTTCATGGCCCAAAATACCAAAGATTGCACGGTGCATTAGTGCCGCGTTTACCACATAAATCGGAACAATTTGGAAAGGTTAATCTTAAACCTACGCTAACTGGTGTCAAACTCCCTGGTAGCACAAATGACCGCTTGCCATGGCACTAAGACCCTGCACCATCGGCTATTTCAGCCGCAAATTGATTGTAGCTGCACCTACGCAACCCTTCATCTCCCCGGCGAGTGTTCGTTTAACCTCTCGGGGAGTAGTAGCCTTCAAGGTTGTTCACTCCTCCATTGTAGATGACACTAGATCTGTTGACCTCTAACCCTCGCTCTGTAGAGAAATGCACCAATGAGGACGTGCAAGCAAAGGTCTCGCAAGGTATGCATTCAGAGCAGGAGATATCATATTTGGCTATGTATAGGTGAAACGGGAGTATTGGTGTACCCAACCCCAACGTTGGACTGCTCAGACTGCTCCTCACCACCCCCAAGGTCGCTCCTGCAGTGAACTAGGGCCCCGCGCTGTGGCACACGAGATATTAGCGATGCCACTCACACACTCTTTCATAATAGTTGTCTCTGAAGACACGTATCTACCCCTGTGACCCCTATGGCCGCGCAGAAAATGCTGCACATCTTTAGCATGCGAAAGTACGGCATTGTTGTCGAGGCATATGGGACATTGCCGTACATTAGCACCCTATTCACCTCCTCAGCTCATGTGCTCATTGTTACTTTTCTCCGGGCGAGCGGTGTGAGAGACACAGCATAAGACGGTACTTTCCATGGTTCTCGGGCTCTGGGTTAGGGAAAGCTTGTGGGACGGGCTCTTGGTCAATCCTCGGGTATATTTGAGGGCGCACAGGGTACTTCCTCTCTGGGAGCGGTTGATCACTTTTATTATATCGCCGTTGAACAACATTGTCAAGTGGATGCAGCTTTTTCTTGAAGCATCTAAGTATTCGGCCGACCCGGGAGACATAGAATGCAATATCTGCCTTCACAAGTGGTGTGAAAATGTATGCTACTGTGTTATAATAAGGTCATTACTCACTGAGGGCGCCTTTGTACAGGGCTGCTGGAGATTCTGCTGGACCAGTGACCTCGCAAGGTATGGGCATAGAAAGGGGACCTCAGGATCGAGAACGTGCATGGTGTTCATGTGACTGTACACTGATAGTACTATTTATAATGTACGGTTTTCTCATCCTTAGTCCTTCGTTTCTCTCGAGAGTGCCATCGAATTATTAAACCTTGCTCATGGGGTGGTTGTAGCGCGTTCAGGCATGAACAACGATATTCACTTGTATTTTATGCATGATAAAGGGCCGTAGAGCCGCTTACTGACGAAAGGATTTTGAGTTGGTGATATCGATTCGATTATCGGACCAGTAGCCGCCCAGCCGGTTAGGGCGCTGCTGCTAAATTCACAGAGACCAGGGTTCGATTCCCTGATAGGTCACCTTTTCTCCTCCTACGAGGACAGTGGCATCGCGTCGGCACCACCTCTAGCGATCACAGTCCCCCCTATCACTGCCAACGGTCAACTCGGTGGTACAGTCGCACGCCCCTTCAATATTACAAGCACCTGGTCTACTAGGGTAGTGTCCAAGCCTCCGTTCGTGACGCGAGCATGAAAAGCATCGACCACAGGCTAGCTAAGAAGATCTGCACTGAACGGGAAAAACAAACTAGGAAAAGAATGGTGCATCAAATACTCCAGGGCTTCAATTTACCAATATATCCGGCCTCGGAAGTTCGGGTCAGTAGTGCGAAGGCAGTAAAGACGAGGTATGGGGCCAAGGGGGTGGTGAAGAGAGCTATGCAGCTATAGCGCCAGGTGTGGTTCGGGCCAGGAGGGCATCTGAATTGAGACCTGTCGATGTCATCGGCGGGCGCGTTCCGTGTCCGAGCCAAATCCCACGCGGATCATCCCTCTCTTACCTGGATCTCCCAATCTCCGCAAGTGACCAAGTATGGCGACTCAGCGAACCAGGAAAGAGAACCTGTGAGCACCCTGGACGGCTAACGCGGTATCCTGGCTGATAATACCCCAAGCCTGTACCTAGACGGTTAGGCGCTTCACTTCATTTCAGGCCATGCCACTGATTTCGGAAAACATACAGAAATTACACTGCAAGACATTCCAAAACTCAAGCTTATGCCGAGGTTGCTTGTGGAAAATGAGCAGAGAGAATTACAGAGGAAAGACAATCAGACTTGGGCATTGGTACCACCCCTGTATGTCACTTGTTTTCTCATTTTGTGCAACCCCTGAAGCCTGTACGTATGTAGGGACGTTTCTCCGACATCTCAGTTGCGCGTGGAGATTCAAACGAAGCGCGGACATCTACCTTGGGCAACGAAGGAACTGGCTAACAAAGAGATTAACCTTCGGCAACTTTACGATGAATATTGGACCTCCAAAGCGCACGACCTCGCATTACCAGGTGAGTCATGATCCGAGCCAATCCACTCGTATCTGATAGAGAAGCGCAGAGGTCGTTGCTGTTGGAAAGTACCACATCTCTCTAGAATTACAATTCTCTGCGGAAGCTACCGTTCGTCTCCTTACAACTGCGCGCCCCGGCCAGTTAATCATCTTCGCATAGGCGGAATCTCTACGCTCATCGCTCCAAAATCTCGAGCAATTGTTGAAGGACTACTCCCCACTGATGGGGGAATCGACGGAGAAGGCTTTGGAGAAGGTCTTTAAATTCGGGTCTGCATTCCCAGAGGTCAGTTCTCCCGTATGGAACCTGCAAAGCGTTAACACCTTCTAGTTGAACGACATCGCGAAGGCTGCGTTCAGTGTTGCGAAAGTCACGTTTGAGGTTCGTGCTTACCGTTAGCCTATCAGAAGCAGAGGTAACCCCCGACCGTTTAGCTCCTGCAGGAACAAACCAAATACGACCAGATGCCGGCGCACCTGTTGGACCGGTTGCAACGAATTACTTTTTTTGCAAACAAGGTCGCAGATGAAATCGTCTATGAAGAGACTATGATCTTGGAGAAGACAATCCCGCGAATGTTCGAAGTGATGCAAAGGGTCGCGAAATTTTCGTGTGACTATGTCCGACGCGGCCGTTTTGGTACGCAGTCACCTGGTCTGGATTCTGCGGTTGCTGACGATCGTAGAGAGGTCGTTGGGTGGGCTGGTCCACCCGGAGGTGATTGAAGAAATGGACGAAGAGCTGACCAAGGTCATTGAAGATTTCGACCGCGGAGTGAATGTTGAAGCTCTGCGTCTAACCAAGGAGACTAGTAAGCAAGCGTTGTTCTTAAATCATCGGCGATAGCCCAATCTCACTCGTTTCATGTAGAGCTAGTCCAGCGAGACCTTTGGCTTAGAGGGCGACTTGAGCCTGTCAAGACCAGCTACGACCTGAAGCTCTGCTGTATGAAAGGCACGCGGGAGTCTATCCTCAATCAAATCATCACCTGGGTAACCAATGGATCGGGGCAGAAGGATGTCGACCCGGGCACTCCATACTGGATCTACGGCTCACCCGGAATCGGCAAAACATCATTGGCTCATTCTATCTGTGAAAAACTTGATGAACGAAAGCAGTTTGCTGGAGCCTTTTTCTGTCGGAGAGATGACACGAATTTGAGCGAGCCCAGAAATATCCTTCCGACTCTCATCTACAAACTTGCCGAAACCTCCCTCCCTTTTCGATCGATTGTAACGGAACATCTTCAGAAAAACCGACACCTCACACCACAGTCAATGCAGGACACTCTCTTCCTTGAGTTCATTCGCTCCATTCCTTGCCACTTGAATCCAGATGCATTCGTCGTGGTCATTGATGCACTCGATGAGTGTGGAGATACTCAGAGTCGTGAAGACATCCTGAAGGTTCTGCTGGACGCGGCCGCACAAGCTTCGTGGCTCAAAATTATCATCACCAGCAGACCCGAAGTCGATATTATCCGTTCTTTGGATACTGCAGAAAAATATGATTTGGGTACAGATCAAGAAGCCACTGCTGACTTGCGAACCTTTGCCCGATGCCAGTTAGAGGTGGTGGCATCAATATGGCGTCTCCCCACCCCTTGGCCAGAAGAATCGCTCTTCAACAGGATTATTTTACGCTCGAACGGCCTTTTTATCCTCATCAAAACTCTTGTTCTTGCCCTTAAAAAATGCGAGGACCCCGAAGAGTGCTTGAAGGAAGTCTTGCAAGGCTCAGCCAGCGCTGGCTTGGAATCTCTGTACAGCCTCTACTCCAGTATCCTAAAAGTGCACAGCAACACCGCCGGGTTTTGGCGGATGATTGCAATAATTACAACGGCTCAGTACCGTCCACTACGCGAAGAGCCAATTGCAGAGCTGGCAGGGGTAAAACGGAATCTCGTTGGGAAGTGGGCGGATGATCTCAGCTCATTGCTCTATCGGGACCAAGGCGCCAATGGGGCAATTCGTGTCCGACATTTGTCAATTTCCGAATTCTTTGCCAGTAATCGCTACGGCTACCAACTCAACCTCCGGGCCGCACACGTACAGCAAGGCATTGCTTGCCTCGAGACGATGCTTAAACAACTACGTTTTAATATCTGCCGGCTAGAGGATTCCCGGCTCGCCAATACCGACATTAAAGACCTCCCATCGCGAATTGAAACGAACATTTCAGAGCCTCTGCAGTATAGTTCTCTGTATTGGTCAATCCATCTTTGCTCTACTCCCGATGATACTCATCACGATCCGCGCGTATTAGGGGGCTTGAAGGAATTCTTTGAGGGATTATATCCGCTATTTTGGATTGAAATATTGAGCGTTATGGGGATGGTATCGATTGGCGCTCCAAGCCTTCGAGGAGTGGTATCATTGGTTAAGGTTGGTTCTTGTATTAGCCCGCATCCCAAAATGATTTTAATTCGCTGTAGGGTACCGATTCGATCCTCCTTGAGAGAATTCAGGACATTTGTCGTTTCATCATCACCTTCCACAGCCCCGTCTCTATCAGCGCCCCACACCTTTATATTTCAACGCGACCCTTCTTACCAGCACAGTCACCGCTATTGGCTGTCTTCAGTACAAGGTTTACCAAAGGCATTAATGTGCAAAGCGGGAAATTGGTGTCATGGCCCGCGCCGCCATTGAAATGGATTGGACACACTGACAGTATCACTTGCATTCGTTATTCCCCACGTGGAAGCCACATTGTCACTGGGTCCTTTGACAACACCATTCGAATCTGGGATGCTGAGAGCGGTGCTGGAGTTGGTGAGGCCCTAAACGGACATACTGGCGCCGTGTCGTCCGTTGCTTACTCTCCTGATGGGCGCCACATCATCTCCGGATCTGATGACAAGACCATTCGAATCTGGGATGCTGGGACTGGTGCCTCAGTTGGTAAACCTTTAGAGGGGCATTCTGGGCCCGTATTGTCTGTTGGTTACTCTCCTGATGGGCGCCACATCATCTCCGGAGCTTATGACAATACCATTCGAATTTGGGATGCAGAGACTGGTGCTGCAGTTGGCAAACCTTTAGAGGGTCATACTGGGGCCGTGTCATCCGTTGCTTACTCTCCTGATGGGCGCCACATCATCTCCGGATCTGATGATAAGACCATTCGAATCTGGGATACTGGGACTAGTGCTGCAGTCGGTAAACCTTTAGAGGGGCATAATAGGGCCTTGTCGTCCGTTGCTTACTCTCCAAACGGGCAGCACATCATTTCTGGATCTTATGACGAGACCATTCGAATATGGGATGCTGGGACCGGTGCCGCTGTTGGCAAGCCTTTAGTGGGGCATAATAGGGCCGTGTACTCCGTTGCTTACTCTCCAAATGGGCAGCACATCATCTCCGGATCTAATGACAACGCCATTCGAATCTGGGATGCTGGCACTGGTGCTGCAATCGGCAAACCTTTAGAGGGGCATACTGGGGCCGTGTTGTCCGTTGCTTACTCTCCTGATGGGCGCCACATCACCTCCGGATCTAGTGACAACACCATACGAATCTGGGATGCTGGCACTGGTGGTGCAGTTGGAAAATCTTTAGAGGGGCATACTGGGGCCGTGCACTCCGTTGCTTGCTCTCCTGATGGGCGCCACATCACCTCCGGATCTGATGACAACACCATTCGGATCTGGGATGCTGGGACTGGTGCTGCAGTTAGCAAACCTTTAGAGGGGCATACTGGGGCCGTGTCGTCCGTTGCTTACTCTCCTGCTGGGCAACACATAATTTCCGGATCTGATGACCGCACCATTCGAATTTGGGGTGCTGGGACTGGTGCTGCAGTTGGCAAACCTTTAGAGGGGCATAACGAGGCTGTGTCCTCCGTTGCTTATTCCCCAAATGGCCAGCACATCATTTCCGGATCTAATGACAAGACCATTCGAATTTGGGATGCTGGGACTGGTGCCGTAGTTGGCAAACCTTTAGAGGGGCATACTTGGGCCGTGTCGTCCGTTGCTTATTCTCCAAATGGGCAGCACATAATTTCCGGGTCTTATGACGAGACCATTCGAATCTGGGATGCTGGGACTGGTGCTGTTGTTGGTAGACCTTTAGAGGGGCATAATAGGGCAGTGTACTCCGTTGCTTACTCTCCAAATGGGCAGCGCATCAGCTCCGGATCTAGTGACAACACCATTCGAATCTGGGATGCTGGGACTGGTGCTGCAGTCGGCAAACCTTTAGCGGGGCATACTGGGGCCGTGTACTCCGTTGCTTACTCTCCTAATGGGCAGCATATCATCTCCGGATCTGGTGATAAAACCATCCGAATCTGGGATGCCGGGACTGAAGCTGCAGTTGGCAAACCTTTAGAGAGGCATGCTGGGCCCGTGTCCTCCGTTGCTTACTCTCTCGATGGGCAGCGCATTATCTCCGGATCCTATGACCACACCATCCGTGTGCGGGACACATTTCAACATGCTCCTATCCAACGTCCCTGCTCCTCTAACCCAATGCAACCCCACCTTTGTGCATTGCCAGGCGCAAATGGTTGGGTCCATGACTCGGAAGGTCGCCTCTTATATTGGGTACCCCCAGACTGTCGTATCGGCTTGCATTCAAATGCTCTTCTGACAATACCCCCTACATCTCGTGTTCGGTCAGTTTTTCTTGATTTTGAAGATTTTGCCTATGGAACCTCTTGGACTCAGATTTTCAACAGCACACAGCACTAACCTTTTTTTTCTTTTTCTTTTTTTTGGTAATCCAATTTTACGTGCGAAGAACTAGTCTATGTTACACGATTCCTTGGATGCGTTGTAAGCTAAAGACATTCGTCCATCTCCGTTACTATCCCGTAGTCTTGGCAGGATTCTGGCAGAGATTTGGAATGGTGGGGGGGTGCGGTTTGGCTTCTGAATGATGGGGTTCTTTCCTACAGCTGCCCGAGGGCAGGGCGCGGTGCGCTTTCAGCTCGTTTGTCTCTCCTAATCGGGTGCTATTTCTCCAAAGATGTGCTTGAATCTTCCGATGTTGTTGAGATATGTGAATGTGTGAGGTATTATGCTCTCGGTGGCGAAGAGTTTGGGCATTGTGAATGATTTTCTGCCGATAGTGCGTGAGAGGATGTATCTTGCATATAGGTATTTCGGGCAGGTGAAGAATAGGTGGTGGATATCCTCGATTACGTTCGTGCAAGTGTTTTGCGGACAGTATGGTGTGTCTATCTTTCGTATTCTGTGTAAATGACTGTTGGTTGGAGCGTGTCCTGTGCGTATTTGGGTCAGTAAGCTTGTTTGTCTGCGATTGAGTGAACTCGTTATTTTTATGTATTTATTTGAGGGGAATGAAGGGTCGATGCATTTCGTTCTCTTG
>Ga0307513_10010039_pt1 | contig 11933 bp, 14 predicted proteins | sample 15_EM_MG_FD_202174 | JGI IMG/M metagenome (GOLD analysis project Ga0307513, IMG submission 202174) | Populus trichocarpa ectomycorrhiza microbial communities from riparian zone in the Pacific Northwest, United States - 15_EM | ecosystem: Host-associated > Plants > Roots > Unclassified | place... | reverse complement strand
CCTGGCCTCTGCCTGCCTGGACATGAAGAACGCCCCGCCGCCGGCCAGGAGGACGAGCGCGGCGACGATCCAGACGATGCGGTTGCGGGCAAGCGCGAGCATGATGTGGTGTTCCTAGACCCCGACAAATTCGGGTTTGGCGTGAGGGGGAAGCTCCGGCTGGGCGCCGGCGTCAGCGCGCCGGTCGCTGGTGACGCAGCCGTCTTCGAGATGGATGATGCGGTCGGCGTAGACCTCCAGCCGCGGGTCGTGGGTGACGCAGATCACCGCCGCGCCGAACTGCTTGGCGGCGCGCTGCAGGAGCTTGATGACGATCTGGCCGTTTTCGCCGTCCAGCGCGCTGGTGGGCTCGTCGGCGAACAGCAGCTGCGGGTCCTTGGCAATGGCGCGGGCGATAGCCACCCGCTGCTTCTCGCCGCCGGACATCTCGGACGGGCGCGAGTTCATGCGGGCCTCGAGGTCCACCTCCATCAGGGCGGTGGCGGCCTTACTGCGCGCCTCGGCGCGGGAATAGCCCTTGTATTTCAGGATGATCTCGACCTGCTGCAGGGCGGTCAGCGCCGGGAACAGGTTGAAGCCCTGGAAGATGAAGCCGCAGTGGTCGAGGCGGAAACGGTCGATGCGGCCGGGGCGATAGTCCCAGATGTCCTCGCCCATGGCGCTCACCGAGCCGGCGTCGGGCTTCAGCAGGCCGGAGAGCGAGGCGACCAGCGTCGACTTGCCCGAGCCCGACGGGCCCATGACCATGGTGACCTCGCCGTGCAGGGCCTCGAAGTCCACCGACTTCAGGACCTCGATGTGGGTCCGGCCGGTCCTGAACCGCTTGGAGAGGCCGCGGGCGACGATTGCGTGTTGCGTGCTCATCTCAGCAGGTCCGCCGGTTGGCTTTTCTTGAGGACGCCCAGGGACAGCAGCCCCGAGGCGATCGAGATGACGATCAGCAGGGCGGAGACGCCGGCGACCCAGGGGACCGGGAAGCCCATCGGCAGGCCGCCGCTCCTGGCCAGCAGGTAGACGCCGCAGGTGAAGAGGGCCGTGGCGATCAGGCCGGCCAGGCCGACCCAGACCGACAGCTCCAGCACGATCCAGCGCAGCGATCCCATGGAGACGCCCAGAGCCCGCAGGCTCGCGAATTCCTTGATCGAGGACAGGATCGCCCCGCGCAGGGTCTGGGAGGTGATGCCGACGCCGATGAGGAAACCGAGGAAGACCGAGAAGGTCAGGAAGATGCCGATGATCTGCTCGCCCATGATCGCGCGCTCGTTGGCCTTGGAGAGATCCTCGCGGCTCCAGGCCTTGTAGGCGCCCTTGGAGACGGCGTTGAGCTGGTCGCGCACCATGGGACTCATGGCCGGGTCCTTGATGCGCACCATCAGAGGGCCGGTCTTGCCGTCCTTGGTGGCCAGGCCCAGCAGCCGCAGGGTGTCGCGCGACATGGTGATCGAAGCGTTGTTGACGTCCGGATAGCCGTGGAGGATGCCGCGGACCCAGACGGTCTTGCCGTTCAGCGAGGCCTTGTCGCCCAGCTTGACGCCGAGGCGCGCCAGCTGGCTCTCGTCGATGACCACGGCGTAGGGCTCGAGCAGGGCGACGCGGATCTCTTCGGGGAAATCCACCGGCAGGGTCGCGGCGTCGGCGCGCGTGTCGACCATGTTGACGTTGATGTAGGTGGTGACCTGCTTCTTGCCGGGGGCGGGCATGTTCATCCAGCGGCCGCCGTCGTTGTCCATGCTGGCGACCTCGATCACCTGCGGGTTGAGGTAGATCAGCGGCTGGATGCGGCCGGGCAGGGCGCCGCCGCCGGAGTTGATCAGGCTCTCCATCTTCGATGGCAGGATCATGATGCTGGCGCGGCTGCGGTCGATGGTGGCGGTCGCGCCCTGCACGATGCCGACGAACATCCCGACCTGGGCCAGGATCAAGAGGCCGGAGAACGCGAGCGCGACCACGGCGGCGGTGTAGCGGCGCCATTCGTAGATCAGTGTGGCCAGAGCCAACGACATTGACCGAAACCCCTTCCGGTTGAGCACGCAGCGCTCATTTGTGAAGAGGCGCGAGGGGGATCGCTCGGATGCGGCGGCGGCGATTAAACCTTTGTAATCCAGAGGCCGGAGGCCACCTCCCCCACGAAATGGCGGGAGCAACCATGTTCAGGTTGCGAGTTGTTTGGTCCAGGGCTGTCCTCGGCCGATGACGAGGTTGGCGGCCTCGATGAGCTTGCGCATGACGGCGACGATGGCGAGCTTTGGGGCCTTGCCGCGTTTGAGAGCCGCCGCACAATGCCACGACCATCCCTTGTCATCGCCAAGCGTGCCCGCCCTTTCCGAAGAGCCCTCACCGACCCCGAGGCCATGCTGTGGTCCCGCCTCAAGGGCTGCGGCGAGGGCAGGCCGGTCGTCCGGCGTCAGTACGCTTTCGGCTCCATCATCTTCGATTTCTACTGCGTCCCCGCGAAGCTGGCGGTGGAAGTCGACGGCTCCACCCATAATGCCGAGCACGGAGTTATGCCGCGCCCGTAGCCCATGGCCTGAGGCCGTCAGGTCTTTCCAGCGCGGCATCTCGGCATAATCAGAGCGCTTCGAGGAAGGCGAGGAGCTGGTCGTCGGGCCGGAATCGTCCGGGTTTGACGTCGGGTGCCGTGACGCGCGCCAGCGCCCGCTCCTTCAGCCGCCTCCGACGAGCAGACCTTCGGAACTTCGCAGAGGGGTGGAGACTGCTTTCAGCAATGCCGAAAAATTGACGCTTCACCTTCCACCAGTCATCGTTGCCCACCATCGGTGTCGGGGACGAAGGACGAGCACAGTGTTTAAGACGCGTGGCCTCGACCAATGGCGGATGAGGCTTGCTCTGACACTCACTGCGCTTCTACTGACGGGAGGCGCACCCGCGACACCCGCCGAAGATGCAGCCTCGCCGACCGGCCTCATCTCAGCAAAGCCGACGTTCTGGCATGTCACTCAGACGGGCTTCGGGTCTGAAATTCCGGACTTCAAGTTGTGTACGGTTGAGGGGATGCTTGGTGACCTCGGGTCGCTAAAGAAGTTCGCTAGCCCCGTTTCGGCCTGCACGACGGTCAGGTCCCGAAATGGTGACGGTTCAATGAGCGTTTTCGCAACATGCGGGAACGCAAACATGCGCAGCACGAGTTCCGCCTCCGGAGACGACCTACGAGTTCACCTGGGTATCCCACAATCCGGCCCGCCAGGAGGAACCAGCAAGCGGTCAGTTATCGACATCCACTATGTGAGGTTAGGCGATTGCCCAGCCACAATGAAGCCGGGGCAAAGTCTCATGCCCAACGGTCAGATCATCGATCCAGCCGCTATGCTGACGGCAATCTTGGACCCTGCGAAAGCCCTGGCCGCCGCGAAAGCTGACCCAGCCAACACCCCGCCGCCCGTTACGCCGATCCTTCTGTCGGCGAAGGTCGTACAACGCTCATTCGAACTCGAAAAATATGATCCCGCGTTGTGTGGACATCTCAAGAGCTCGAAGCCGACCTATCCGTTTGGCTCTCGCGCGAAGCGTTGGGATGTTCAGTTGATGATCGGTGTGAGGTTCAGCGGTGAAGCGGACGTTGAACCGACAGTACTCGCCGACAGCGGCGATCCCGAGGATCTGGCTGCGGAGCCCAACTATACTCTTCGGCTGGGTTCCGCCTACGCATTTACGCCGCCGATCGCACAGCAGGATAGTGTGCGAAGTGCAGGTCCGTTCTCCGGCAAGACGATGGTTAGAAACGATTCACGGAAAGCCGCGGAAGCTAGGGGAGACACATATTGCTCAGTTTTTCGTTGCAAACTGTCCGAGCTGGATCGGGACGCGTTCTTGCGCGCCTTCGAGGCAACAGCCACTCGTGGTGGGACCCTCACCATCTCGGCCACCGGACCAGACGGCCCAGTGACTGAGGAATTTTCATTGCAGGGCCTCGCTGGATTCATCGAGCGCACGCAGGCCTGCATCAAGTCTATGCGCTGAGCTTTCGTCCGCTCCCCATCCTCAACAATCATTCCCAACGTCCACTCCCCGCATTGCGAGCCTTCATGCTGCGAGCGAGCAACTCAGGGTGTCCAGGATTATGGCGCGGGATATCTGGGCGCAACGACAACCTCGTCATCGGCCGAGGACAGCCCTGGACCAAACAACTCGCAACCTGAACATGGTTGCTCCCGCCGCTGCGCGGGGGAGGTAGGGGAGCAAGCGCCCGACCTTGCACCTGGAGCGCTTCTGTCCCTCTATCGCCGTGTGGGCGGGGCAGGAGTCGCCGCGCCCGGTGGGGGCCATCCATGTTTCGGGTTGAGAACGCGCAGAGCCTGGTGGGCATTCTCCTGACCATCGGCCTCTGCTGGGCGATCTCGGAGAACCGCAAGGCTTTCCCCTGGAAGCTGGCGATCGGGGCGATCCTGGTGCAGGCGCTGCTGGTGCTGGCGCTCTTCGGCCTGCCGGCGCTGGCGGCGGGCCTGCGGGCCGTGGGCGAGGGCGTCGAGGGCCTGTCGAACAGCACCCAGGCCGGCGTCGCCTTCGTGTTCGGCTTTCTCGCCGGCGGCCCCAACCAGCCCTACGCGCTGACCAATCCGGCTTCGATGTTCGTCTTCGCCTTCCGGGTGCTGCCGGTGATCCTGGTGGTCTGCGCGTTGGCCGCCCTGCTCTGGCACTGGCGGATCCTGAAGTGGATCACCCAGGGCTTCGGCGTGGTGTTCGAAAAGACCATGGGCCTGCGCGGTCCGCCGGCGCTGGCCACCGCCGCCACCGTCTTCATGGGCCAGGTGGAAGGCCCGATCTTCATCCGCAGCTACCTGCCGCACCTGTCGCGCTCCGAGCTTTTCATGCTGATCGCGGTGGGCATGGCCTGCGTCTCCGGTTCGACCATGGTGGCCTATGCGACGATCCTGAAGGACGTCCTGCCGAACGCCGCGGCCCACGTGCTCACCGCCTCGATCATCTCGGCGCCGGCGGGCATCCTGCTGGCCCGCATCCTGGTTCCCCGCACCCCCGAGGCCGAGCAGACTCCGGAACACGATCCGGCGGCCGACAAGGTCTACGAGAGCTCGGTCGACGCCCTGATCAAGGGCACCTCCGACGGCCTTTCGATCGTCCTGAATGTGGCCGCGACCCTGATCGTGTTCGTGGCCCTGGTGGCCATGGTCAACGCCATCCTGGGCGCCATGGGCGACGTGGCCGGCGCGCCGATCTCGGTGGAGCGCATTTTAGGGATCATCTTCGCGCCCCTGGCCTGGGCGCTCGGCATCCGCTGGGAAGACGCCTCCACCGCCGGCTCGCTGCTGGGCGTGAAGCTGGTGCTGACCGAGTTCACCGCCTTCATCCGCATGGGCGCCATGCCGGCGGGCGCCATCGACGAGCGCACCCGGGTGATCATGACGTATGCACTTTGCGGCTTCGCCAACATCGCCTCGGTGGGCATCAATGTCGCGGGCTATTCCGTGCTGGTGCCCGAGCGGCGCCAGGAGATCATGGGCATGGTCTGGAAGGCGATGTTCGCCGGCTTCATGGCCACCTGCCTGACCGCCTCGGTGGTGGGCGCCATGCCGTCCAGCCTGTTCGGGAACTAGGGAGCGCGCCGATGAAGATCTACGACACCCCGCTTGCACCCAATCCGCGCCGGGTGCGCTGGTTCATGGCCGAGAAGGCCATCGACGACATCGAGGTGGTGACGCTCAACCTGATGGAAGGCCAGCACAAGACGCCGGATTACCTGGGCAAGGCCGGCCTCGCCAACGTCCCGATGCTGGAGATGGACGACGGGACCTGCGTCACCGAGTCGATTGCCATCTGCCGCTACCTCGAGAGCCGCTATCCCGAGCCCAACCTCTTTGGCCGGACGCCGGAGGAGACGGCGGTCATCGAGATGTGGACGCGCCGCGCCGAGATGATGGTCGCCACGCCGCTGATGATCGGCGTGCGCCACACCCACCCCGCGATGGGGGCGCTGGAGCAGCAGGTCCCGGCGGTCGGAGAGCACAACCTTGCAAGCGGGACGCGCGCGCTGAAGCTGCTCGACCGCCGGCTGGCCGAGAGCGAATGGCTGGCCGCGGACCGGCTGACCATCGCTGACATCGTGGCCTTCGTCGGCATCGACTTCGGCCGGATGATCAAGTTCCGCCCGCCGGAGGATCTGACCGAGGTGGCCCGCTGGGCCGCCGTCATGCGCGAACGTCCGGCCGCCAGGGCCGGCATGCCCCAGAAGGCGGCCTCATGATCGCCCGGCGAACCGTCCTCGCCACCGGCCTGGCGCTGGCCGCCGCGCCGGCGTTCGCCATCGATCCGGGCACGGCGTCCGGCCATTTCGCGCGCGACGGGCAGACGGTGCAGTTCAAGCACGCCATCGCGCTCAGCCAGGACAATGCCGAAGGCCTGCTCGATGGCGGCCCGCAGATCCGGGTGGTGCTGTCGGACGTCGAGATCCCGGTCTCGGCGATCTACGGCCTGGTGTTCCCACCGGTGCTGCGGCAGGCCCACGCGGACGTGGTGCATGGCGTGATCCTGGAGTTCAGTCCGAAGGACCCGACGGCCATGCATGTGACCGTGCTGGCCAAGCCTGCGGAAGCCGGCAGTTCGCTGACCAACGTCTCGCTCTCCAACAGCTCCGGCATCTTCAAGCGGCTGGACGTCAGCGCGACGCGGGTGTCGGGCGACTACGACGGCGGCGAAGACTCCGACTTCAGGTTCAGCTTCAGCGCGCCGGTGTTCACCGACGCCGTCCAGGCCGACCTGAAGGGCGCCGACGCCCAGAAGAGCGAGCAGGTGCGTGTCCTGACGGTTCGGGCCCAGGCGATCCAGAAGGGCGACCTGCCGGCGGCCCTGGCGCTTTCGTCCCGGGGCTCGGGTCTGCGCGGCGTGTCGCCCGCCGAATTGAAGGGCGCGGCCAGCATGGTCGCCGAGATGATCCGCGACATCAAAACCATCAGGCGGGTCGTGGTGCGCCGGGAAACAGCCGTCGCCCTGCTGCCGCAGGGGAGCTGGGCGAGCTTCGTCCTCGAGGACGGTGTCTGGAAGGTCGCGGACTAAGCTCGTCCTACTCCTCGTCGAGGAATTTCCAGGTGTCGGCCCCGTCGAAGGGGCGGACGCGGATATTGCCCCAGTCCAGACCGTCGATCGTCCGGGCGTTGACGCCCATCCGTTCCTGGGTTCCGTCCAGGCTCTGCCAGTGGGTGGTGACGCCGCAGGAGCGGCAGCGGTGGAAGGCCAGCATGCGGTCGCCCCAGACATAGGGCTGGGTGGAGCCCGGCCGTGGCATGCCCACCTGGGCCGGCGAATAGTAGGCCCAGCGCGCGCCCAGCCTGCGGCAGATCGAGCAGTTGCACTCGGTGACCGCGGTCGGCGGTTCCGGCGCGGTCAGGCGCACGGCGCCACAATGGCAGGCGGCTTCGATCATGGCTCCTCCCGGAAGCTTTTCGCTCCATGGAGGACTGCTGCGAAGCGCTTGTCCAGCTTCAGGATTTCGCCTGGCGCCGGCCGCTGGTCGCCGTCCAATGCCCGCGGGTGAGACCATGTTGAATGCGCCTCGTCCTCGCCGTCGTCGACGAAGCCTTCGCGCAGGCTGCGCTATCTGCCTTGGACGTCGTCCCAAACGACGCGCTATAGGTCCGCCTGCAACGCCTCGCCGGCTCTCAACGTGAACAGGACACCATGAAACGCGCCGCCATCGTCTCTCCCATCCGCACCGGAGTTGGTAAGTATCTCGGCGCGCTCTCGGACCTGACGGCCGGCGAGCTGGGCGCGGTGGTGCTGAAGGCGCTGGTCGCGCGCACCGGCATCGATCCGCAGCGGATCGACGACGTGATCTTCGCCCAGGGCTACGCCTCCGGCGAAGCGCCCTGCATCGCGCGGTATTCGGCGCTGGCGGCGGGCCTGCCGATCGAGATCCCGGGCTACCAGCTCGACCGCCGCTGCGGCTCCGGCCTGCAGGCGGTAATCGATGCGGCCATGATGGTGCAGACCGGGGTTGCCGACGTGGTGATCGCCGGCGGCGTCGAGAGCATGAGCAACGCCGAGTACTACACCACCGACATGCGTAAGGGCGCCCGGGGGGGCTCGGTGACCATGCATGACCGCCTGGCCCGCGGCCGGGTGATGAGCCAGCCGATCGAACGGTTCGGCGTGATCTCCGGGATGATCGAGACCGCCGACAACCTGGCCCGCGACTACCAGATCAGCCGCGAGGCCAGCGACGAATACGCCGCCATGAGCCACCAACGCGCGGCCAAGGCCTGGGCCGAGGGCAAGTTCGACGACGAACTGGTGCCGGTCTCGGTGAAACAGAAGAAAGGCGACCCGATCGTCTTCGCCACGGACGAGGGCGTGCGCGCCGACGCCACCGCCGAGAGCCTGGGCAAGCTGCGCCCCATCGAGAAGGACGGGGTCGTCACCGCCGGCAACGCCAGCCAGCAGAACGACGCCGCCGCCGCCTGCCTGGTGGTAGCCGAGGACAAGCTGGAAGAGTTGGGCCTGGAGCCGATGGGCTGGTTCGTCAGCTGGGCCGCGGCGGGCTGCGAGCCGTCGCGGATGGGCATCGGCCCGGTGCCGGCGGTGGAGCGCCTGTTCGCCCGCACCGGCCTCTCCTGGAACGACATCGACCTCGTGGAGCTGAACGAGGCCTTCGCGCCCCAGGTGCTGGCGGTGCTGAAGGGCTGGGGCTGGGACGACCGCGACAAGCTGAACGTCAACGGGTCAGGCATCAGCCTGGGTCACCCCATCGGGGCCACCGGCGGGCGGATCCTCGCCAACCTGCTGCGTGAACTGCAGCGCCGCGACGGAAAATACGGCCTGGAGACCATGTGCATCGGCGGCGGCCAGGGCATCGCCGCGGTGTTCGAGCGGGCTTAGGCGGACCTGGGGCGACCATGGCGCTGGATGCAGAGACCCGCGGGCAGCTGATCGACACGGTCCGCCGGTTCGTCACCATCGCCCGCGAGACCCTGAAGCGGGGCTGCTGATGAGCGCTGAAGTCGAGGCCGCAATCTTCGACCTACTGGCGGCCAAGGCGGTCCCCGGCAAGTCGATCTCGCCGGAGGAGGTCGCCCGCAAGGTCGACCCCGAGGGCTGGCGCCGGGTGCTGGGCCACGTGCGCGCGGTCGCCCGTGGTCTGGCGCGGCAGGGCAAGCTGGTCGTTCTGCGCCACAACAAGCCGGCCGACCCGGAGGATTTCAAAGGCGTCTACCGACTGCGGCTGCCCATGGAGGGCGATCCCGTGCGCGTCGTCGAGGTCGACGACGACCTGGCGGAGGGCGACAGCGAATAGTGCGATGATGCGTTTCGCCGCCGTCCTCCTCGCTGTCCTGATGCTGGGCGGCTGCACGCCGCTGATGGTCCAGCAGGCCGGCCAGCCGCCGCTGGGCTTCGGCGGCCCGCATCTCGAACAATCTGCCGTAGTCAGTTTTGACGGCGCCAAGCTGCCGCTCAGGGAATGGGATGCGCCCGGCGAGCCCTGGGCGGTGGTCGTCGCCCTGCACGGCATGAACGACTATTCGAACGCCTTCCACATGGCCGCCCCCTTCTGGGCCGAGAACGGGGTGACCACCTACGCCTATGACCAGCGCGGCTTTGGCGCGGCGCCCGGGCGTGGGGTCTGGGCGGGCGACGAGCTGATGGTCGAGGACCTGCGCACGGTCGCCTCGCTGGTGCGGCGCAAGCACCCGCACGCGGTGCTGGTGATCATGGGCGAGAGCATGGGCGGGGCGGTGGCGGCCGAAGCCTTCGCGTCGGACCGGCCGCCGGCGGGCGACCGGCTGGTGCTGCTGTCGCCGGCGGTCTGGGGCTGGAAGGAGCAACCGATCCCCAACAAGACGCTGTTGTGGTTCGCCGCCAACTTCACGGGGCCGAAGGTCTACACGCCGCCCAGGTGGCTCACCTCCAAGGTCAGTCCCACCGACAACCGCGAGGAGCTGATCGCCATGGGGCGCGACCCGCTGATGATCTGGGGCGCGCGGTCGGACACCATCTATGGGCTGGTGACGATGATGGAGCGGGGCTCCGAGGCGGTGGGCAAGACGGATGTGCCGACGGCCTATTTCTACGGGGCTCACGACGAGATCATCCCGAAGAATGCCGCAGTGAAGGCCGCCGCCCAGCTGAGGCCCGGCCAGCGCAGCGCCTACTACGCCAAGGGCTGGCACCTGCTCACCCGCGACCGCCAGGGGCCGGTGGTGTGGAAGGACGTGCTGAGCTTCATCCGCGATCCGGCCGCGCCGTTCCCGTCCGATCCGCCCCCGATCCCGGGTTCGAAGAAGGCCCGCGGCGCATCGAGCCGCACCGCGGCGGGCTTGTGAGCTTGCCCTCGCGGGCGTAGAGGCATGCGCAATTCCTCTCCGACATTCGCAAAGTCCCAGGCATGACCTTGTTCGATTCTCCCGCTTTCGAGGGCCATGAAGGCGTCCACGCCTTCTCAGACGAAAGAACTGGCCTCAGGTGCATCATCGCCGTGCATTCCACGGCCAGGGGACCGGCGGCCGGCGGCTGCCGCATGTGGGCCTATCCGGACGCGGAGGCCGCGCTGACCGACGCTCTGCGGCTCTCGCGGGCGATGTCCTACAAGAACGCCATGGCCGACCTGGCGCTGGGCGGCGGCAAGGCCGTGATCATCGGCGACAGCCGCACCCAGAAGACCCCGGCCCTGTTCGAGGCCTTCGGCCGCGCCGTCGAGGACGTGGCCGGCAAGTACTGGACCGCCGAGGACGTGGGCGTCTCCCCCGCCGACCTGATGCACGCGCGCAAGCACACCCGCTATGTGGCCGGCCTCGAGGGCCATCCGGGCGCGTCGGGCGACCCGAGCCCGGCGACCGCCGAGGGCGTCTTCCGCGGCATCAAGCTCAGCGTGAAGCGCCGGCTGAACCGCGACCTGGACGGCGTCACCGTGGCGATCCAGGGGGTCGGCCATGTGGGCGCCTATCTCGCCGGGAAGCTGCACGCCGCGGGCGCCAAGCTGATCGTCACCGATGTCAACGAGGAGGCGCTGCGCCAGGTGGCCGGCGCCACGGGCGCGAGGATCGTTACGCCCGGCGCGATCTTCGACGCCGACGCCGAGGTGTTCGCGCCCTGCGCGCTGGGGGGGGCGATCAGCGCCGACACGCTGCCGCGTCTGCGGGCCAAGGTGATCGCCGGCGGCGCCAACAACCAGCTGGCCGAGCCGGACGTGGGCCGCGCCCTCTTCGAGGCCGGCATCCTCTATGCGCCCGACTACGTCATCAACGGCGGCGGGATCATCAATGTGGCCGGCGAGATCCGCGCGATCGCTGAAGGGCAGGCCTTCGATCCCGACTGGGTGGAAACCAAGCTCGCCCGCCTGATGCTGACCCTCGACGAGGTGATGGACCGCTCCAAGGTCGAGCGCCGCCCGACCCACGAGGTGGCCAACGAAATGGCCAAGGCGAGGATCAGCCTGGCGGCGGAACAGAAGGCGGCGGCTTAGACTCCCTCCCTTATGAGGAGGGAAGTTCGTCACGCGTGCTCGGCGACCTTGTCTTCGGTGGGCATCACCGCGGCGGGGTCCATCCACATGACTTCCCAGACGTGGCCGTCCAGGTCCTGGAAACTCGTGCCGTACATGAAGCCGTGGTCCTGCGGCGGCATCCACGCCTTGCCGCCGGCCGCGATGGCCTTGGTATAGGTCCCTTCGACCTCGGCGCGACTGCCGGCGGAGAGGCAGGTCAGCACCTCGACGCCCTTGGCGGGGTCGGCGATGTCGCCCTTGCTGAAGTCGCGGAAGCGGGCGTGCTCGAGCAGCATGACGACGATGTTCTCCTCGACCGTCATGGCCGCGGTGTTCTCGTTGCTGAACTGTTCGTTGAAGCTGAAGCCGAGCGCGCCGAAGAATTTGCGCGAGGCCACGACGTCTTTCACCGGCAGGTTCACGAAGATCATCCGCATGGTCGTCTCCTCTGGACCGTTCAGCCCCTAGGACGAAGCATGCGACCGGC
>Ga0307513_10010038_pt1 | contig 11933 bp, 9 predicted proteins | sample 15_EM_MG_FD_202174 | JGI IMG/M metagenome (GOLD analysis project Ga0307513, IMG submission 202174) | Populus trichocarpa ectomycorrhiza microbial communities from riparian zone in the Pacific Northwest, United States - 15_EM | ecosystem: Host-associated > Plants > Roots > Unclassified | place... | reverse complement strand
CCTAGTGCAACTACTTCTAGCACATAAACGTGTCAACCCCGATATCCGAGACAATAATGGCCGAACACCGCTTTGGTGGGCTTCCCTCACCCCGAACAAGAGAGTGGTGAATCTACTGCAAGCCAGCCAATCTGCGAACCCCAATGCCTTTTAACATCAACAGCGCACAATCTTTGCGATCGCTCTTAAAAATGTACATGTACCGTTTTCTATTCATTTCGATAAATATGCACCTATATTCCGTCAGCCGCTTATCTCTTCTTTAAACCGACTTCGAATCCCTCTCCGGAGCGCCCAACAAACATTCAACATCCCTCTCTTTTGTTTCTGTTCCTCCCCCTTTGGTTGCTTCCGGATTCCACTTTAAATTCTCCCTTTGCTGATCTTCATCCCGTATCAAAGCTTGTGTTCTAGCATACGCATCCCTGTATGAGCATTTATGCCTATTAACTGTTAGTTGAGTGGGTATCCCTAACACCATCCTCCTAGTGTCGGGAAGTTGGAGGGGGGCATGCACTACCACTATTCATGCTGTTATTATCTGAATTTTTAGTCTTTGCTTTCGGCTATGTTTTAGTCCCTCCCTACTCTATAACAACTCTGCGTTTAGAACATGATTGGTCATTACTTCCTAGTCTATTATGTACTGTAAGTCGCCAACTAAAAAGTACTATCTCGGAATTTAATCCAATTTGATCTGCGGAGATTTTCGTGAACCGATTACTGAGGGATCATGTGCCAAATTCACACTAATAGTCCTCAATTTGTGTTTAGCTCTCAGCAAGACGGGGGGGCGCTATCATTGGGGGAGGGCCCGATTTGAGGGGCCGCTATTCTTACATTCCAAGGTATCGCATGGGAGTGAGTAGGAAGACAAGAGGTCTCGAGAGGGCTGCTAGTTTGTATGATACTCGTAATCAATAAGTCATTTTTAGTTAGGTTTCTATTTAGTAAATGTGACTGTTCTGCAGAGGTCCTAGAAAGTTATATGATATAAGCTCGATTTCCTGTTCTTCTTTGCAACACTGACAGTGTCGCTTTTGCAATTAAGATTAGGGCAACTGTGGACATCTTTGAGAACACGGCCGACACATTTATTGGTTGATTTCTCCATTCCTTCCTCTTGATGGAGTAACCCCATCGTGGGATACCATATTATGGAATACCGGTATTAGATAGCAAGGCGAGTGGGACTGTCACCATGTCGAGGGTGACTGGTGTTTCTGGTGTTTATGCGATAGAGAGCCCACTGTGCGAGTGGCTACAACAAACTGTATTTAGTCTGAGCTGCGTTCTCTTCTCCCGAAATGATAATCATCATCACTCTACACATCGAATAGGGAAAGCACTTCAGTTTTCCTACCTTCATTCCGGGTATCTTCTCAAAACGCCCGCCGCCCCCTAGCTCTGCTTGTACGGCGGCAGTTGTCCCTGCCCCCGACCAGACCTCCATCACCTTCACCCTTTTCTATTCTTGCCAGAGGCAGCCTATTTGACCAACCCCCCGCGATCACGAATCCCTCAAGGGGGTGGTTTTCTATTCCCCCAAAGACGTCGATTGCCTACATTTCCTTCAACGACCGAGGCTTGCCAATCCTTGGTTTTCTCACGGCCCTTTTCCGCCCCTTGAGTACTGAAACTACAGCTGCAAAGTGGGGACGACGCCAACACCATTATGGCAGACAATTTGAGACGAACACCGCTCTCGTGGGCCGCTGGGGCGGGGCATGATGAAGTAGTGAAGCTACTGTTAAGATCCCGAAATATCAACCCTAATAGGACCGATGAGTTTGGCCGAACACCGCTCTTGTGGGCTACCATGAATAACCATCATGGAGTGGTGCGACTACTGGTAGGATGTGAAGATGTCAACCCCAACATCCCGGACAATTATGGCCGAACACCTCTCATGTCGGCTGCCGAGCGTGGGGATGATCGAGTCGTAAAGCTGCTGTTGGAAGGGAAAGAAATCACCCCCAATATCCAAGGTACATTTGGCGATACACCTCTCTTGAGGGCTGTGAAGTTGGGTTATGATGGAGTAGTGAAGCTACTGTTAAAATGCCAAAAGGTCAATCCTCATATGACTGGTTTCATGGGCGAAACGCCACTCTGGTATGCTATCAAGAGGGGCCATCATGGGGTAGTTCAACTACTGCTAGGACGTGAAGATGTCAACCCCAATATGTCCAATGACTCTGGCCAAACACCGCTCTGGTGGGCTGCTAGGGAGGGGCATAATGAATTAGTGAGGCTACTGTTAAAATACCCAAAGGTCAACCCTAATATTACCGGTTGGTCTGACCGAACAGCTCTCTTGTGTGCTGCCAAGGGAGGACATTTTGGAGTAGTTAAACTGCTGCTAGCACGCGAAGATGTCAATCCCAATATCCCGGACGATTATGGCCAAACACTGCTCTCGTGGGCCGCTGGGGAGGGGCATGATGAAGTAGTGAAGCTACTTTTAAAATGCCAAAAGGCCAACCTTAATATGACCGGGCGGGCTGGCCGAACGGCTCTCTTATGGGCTGCAGAGAGAGGCCATTTTGGGGTAGTTCAACTACTGCTAGAACACGAAGATGTCAACCCCAATATCCCGGACGATTATGGCCAAACACCGCTCTCATGGGCTGCTGGGGAGGGGCATGATGAAGTAGTGAAGCTACTGTTAAAATGCCAAAAGGCCGACCTTAATATGACCGGTTGGTCTGACCGAACGGCTCTCTTGTGTGCTGCCAAGGGAGGACATTTTGGAGTAGTTCAACTGCTGCTAGCACGCGAAGATCTCAACCCCAATATCCCGGACGATTATGGCCAAACACCGCTCTCGTGGGCTGCCGGGGAGGGGCATGGTGAAGTAGTGAAGCTACTGTTAAAATGCCAAAAGGTTAACCCTAATATAACCAATCAGACTGGCCGAACCCCGCTCTGGTGGGCTACCGAGAGTGGCCATTTTGGAGTAGTTCAACTACTGCTAGGACGCGAAGATGTCAACCCCAATATCCCGGACCGTTATGGCCAAACACTGCTCTTGTGGGCTGCTAGGCAGGGGCATGATGAAGTAGTGAAGCTACTATTAAAATGCCAAAAGGTCAACCCTAATATCACCAGTTGGGATGGCCGAACGGCTCTCTTCTGTGCTGCCGAGAAAGGGGATGATCGAGCCGTAAAGCTACTCTTGGAAGGGAAAGACATCACCCCCGATATCCAAGATATATTTGGCAATACACCTCTCTCGAGGGCTGCAACGTTTGGTTATGATGGAGTAGTGAAGCTACTGTTAAAATCCCAAAAGGTCAACCCTAATATAACCAATCGCGTTGGCAGAGCGCCGCTCTGGTTGGCTGCCGAGGGAGGCCATTGTGGAGTAGTTCAACTACTGCTAGAACACGAAGATGTTAACCCCAATATCCCAAACTGTTATGGCCAAACATTGCTCTCGAAGGCTGCTGCGAACGGCAATGATGACCTAGTGCAACTACTTCTAGCACATAAACGTGTCAACCCCGATATCCGAGACAATAATGGCCGAACACCGCTTTGGTGGCTTCCCTCACCCCAAACAACAGAGTGGTGAATCTACTGCAAGCCAGCCAATCTGCGAACCCCAATGCCTTTTGACCTCAACAGCGCACAATCTTTGCGATCGCTCTTAAAAATGCAAGTGCACCCCCTTTCACTCATTTCCATAAATATGCACCTATATTCCGTCAGCCGCTTATCTCTTCTTTAAACCGACTTCGAATCCCTCTCCGGAGCGCCCAACAAACCTTCAACATCCCTCTCTTTCGTTTCTCTTCTTCCCCCCTCTCTTGATTCCTTATTCAACTTTAAATTCTCCCTTGCGAATCATCCCGGATCAATGCTGGCAATCCAGCATCCACTTCCCTGTATGGGTATTGACTGTTATTTGAGTGGGTATCCCTAACTAGATCACGCTAGTGTCGGGAAGTCGGAGGGGGCGGGCATATACTTGTCTTATTCATGCAGTTATTATCCGAATTTTTAGTTTGTTTTTAGCTATCTTTTAGTCCTTCTCTACTCTGTTGCGGCTCCGCGTTTGGAACGTGGTTGGTCATTACTTCCAAGTCTATTATTCCATTATGTACTGTACGTCGCCAACTAAAAAGTACTATCTCAGAATATAATCCAATTTGATCTGTTAAAATTTTCGTGAACCGATTACTGAAGGATCAAGTGGCAAACTCAGACTGATAATCCTCAATTTGTGTTTAGCTCTCGGTAAGAAGGGGGGGAGCTATCATTGGGGGAGGGGCTTATTTCAGCAGCCGCTATTCCTAAATTCCGAGGTATGATATCATAATATATATGGGGGTGAGTAGGAAGACAAGAGGCCTCCAGAGGGCTGCTAGTTGTTTGTATGATACTCGTAATCAATAAGTCATTTGTAGTTAGGTTTCTATTTAGTAAATGTGAGTGTTCTGCAGAGGTCCTAGAAAGTTATATGATAAAAGCTCGATTTCCTGCCATTCTTTGCAGCATGACAGTTTCATTTTTGCAATTTAGATTAGGGCAACGGTGGACATCTTCGGGAACACGGCCGCCACATTTATTGGTCGATTTCTCCATTCCTTCCTCTTGATGGAGTAACCCCATCGTGGGATGCCACGTTAGGGCACACCGGTATTAGTTAGTAAGGCGAGTGGGACTGTCACCATGTCGAGGATGACTGGTGTTTCTGGTGTTTATGCGATAGAGAGCACAGCGGCTACCACAAACTGTATTTAGTCTGAGCTGCGTTCTCTTCGCCCGAAATGATAACCATCATCACTCTACACATCGAATAGCGAACACACTTCTGGTTTCCTACAGCCTTCATTCCGGGCCTCTTCTCACAACGATCACCTCACGGCAGCTTCCAAGCGGTGCTTGTACGGCGGCAGTTGTCTCTGCGCACGACCTCTATCACCTCCACCCTTTTCTACTTTTGCCAGAGGCAGCCTATTTGACCAACCCCTCGCGATCACGAATCCCTCAAGGGGGTGGTTTTCTATTCCCCCAAAGACGTCGATTGCCTACATTTCCTTCAACGACCGAGGCTTGCCAATCCTTGGTTTTCTCTTTCCCATCCCTTTTCCGCCCCTTGAGTACTGAAACTACAGTTGGAAAGTGAGGACAGCGCAAACGCCATTATGACAGACAATTGGAGACGAACACCGCTCTCGTGGGCCGCTGGGGAGGGGCGAGATGAAGTAGTGAAGCTACTGTTAGGATGCCGAAATGTCAACCCTAATATCACCGATGACGATGGCCGAACACCGCTGTTGTGGGCTGTCATGAAACGCCATTATGCAGTAGTGCGACTACTGGTAGGATGTGAAGATGTCAACCCCAACATCCCGGACAATTATAGCCGAACACCACTCATGTGGGCTGCTGCGAGTGGGGATGACCGAGTCGTAAAGCTGCTGTTGGAAGGGAAAGAAATCACCCCCGATATCCAAGACACATTTGGCGATACACCTCTCTTGAGGGCTGCGAAGTTGGGTTATGATGGAGTAGTGAAGCTACTGCTAAAATGCCAAAAGGTCAATCCTCATATGACTGGTTTCTCCGGCCAAACGCCACTCTGGTATGCTATCAAGAGGGGCCATAATGGGGTAGTTCAACTACTGCTAGGACGTGAAGATGTCAACCCTAATATGGCCAATGACTTTGGCCAAACACCGCTCTGGTGGGCTGCTAGGGAGGGGCATGATGAAGTAGTGAAGCTACTGTTAAAATGCCCAAAGGTCAACCCTAATATTACCGGTTGGTCTGACCGAACGGCTCTCTTGTGTGCTGCCAAGGGCGGCCATTTTGGAGTAGTTCAACTGCTGCTAGAACACGAAGATGTCAACCCCAATATCCCGGACAGTTCTGGCCGAACAGCGCTCTCGTGGGCTGCTGGGGAGGGCCATGGTGAAGTAGTGAAGCTACTGTTAAAATGCCCAAAGGTCAACCCTGACACAACTAATATCATTCGCCGAACACCGCTCTGGTGGGCTGCCGAGAGAGGCCATTTTGCAGTAATTCAACTGCTGTTGGAACACGAAGATGTCAACCCCAATATCCCCGACAGTTCTGGCCGAACAGCGCCGCGAGCTGCTGGGGAGGGGCATGATGAATTAGTGAAGCTACTTTTAAAATGCCAAAAGGTCAACCCTAATATGACTGGGTGGGCTGGCCGAACGGCTCTCTTCTGGGCTGCAGAGAGAGGCCATTTTGGAGTAGTTCAACTGCTGCTAGAACACAAAGATGTCGACCCCAATATCCCGGACGATTATGGCCGAACAGCGCTCTCGTGGGCTGCTGGGGAGGGCCATGGTGAGGTAGTGAAGCTACTGTTAAAATGCCAAAAGGTCAACCCTAATATAACCAATCATGCTGGCCGAACGCCGCTCTCGCGGGCTGCCGAGAGAGGCCATTTTGGAGTAGTTCAACTCCTGCTAGAACGCGAAGATATTAACCCCAATATCCCGGACGATAATGGCCGAACACCGCTCTCGTGGGCTGCCGTGAACGGCAATGATGACCTAGTGCAACTACTACTAGCACATAAACTTGCTAACCCCGATAATGACCGAACACTGCTCTGGTGGGCTTCCCTTGTCCTGAAAAGAGCGGTGAATCTACTGTAATCCCGCCAATCTGCGAACCCCAATGCGCTTTGACCTCGGGAGGGGGGAATCTTGGCCATCGCTCTTAAGACACAAATCTCCTCCTATAAATATTCACATATATACCGCCAGCCGCTTATCTCTCCTTTAAACCGACTTCGAATCCCTCTCCGGAGCGTCCAACAAACATTCAGCATCCCTCTCTTTTGTTTCTATTCCTCCCCCCCCCGTCTGCCCCCGGACCCCACTTTAAATTCTCCCTTGCGAATCATCATCCCGGATCAAAGTTTGTGATCTAGCATTCACGTCCCTGTATGAGCATTTATGGGTATTAACTGTTAGTTGAGTAGGTATTCCTAACTCCATCCTGCTAGTGTTGGGAAGTCGGATGGGGGGGGGGGGCATGTACTAGTCCTATTCATGCAATTATCGGAATTTTTAGTCTTTGTTTTTGGCTATGTTTTAGTCCTTCTCTACTCTATTACAACTCTGCGTTTAGAACATGATTGGTCATTACTTCCTAGTCTATTATTCTATTATGTACCGTACGTCGCCAACTACAAAGTACTATCTCAGAATATAATCCAATTTGATCCATTGAAATTCTTGTGAACCAATCTGTAATGTATGATGTTACACCAATAACGATACTTACTTGCTTGCTGGGACAGATCCCCCCGCCCGGCAATAATAAGGCATTCCTGGAAAGCCGGGCAGATTGCAAGTAAGAAAGCAAGAAATGAAATGAAAAGAAAAAATCCTCCACAAAGCACTAGAAAGAGCAGAGAGAGATTATAATTTACTTAGTTTGTCAGGGCACTCACGAGATCAGTGGCATAAGTCTCAGTCTGGAACTTCCGGTTAAGGAATGAAGGATACTGTTCAGACCTCATTATTTCTCTCCCGACCAAATCTCCTGGGCTGTGCAGCACACACCCAGACTAAGGGATAGTGAAAAATACGTAAATAATGTCCCCCGGGGCGAGATATTAAGGAAAGAAGCGGGGGGGCGTGTTGCTATGCGGAGGGATCAAGTGGCAAACTCGCACTGGACAATCCTCAATTTATATTTTAGCTCTCAGCAAAAGGGGAGGGGGGGCGCTATCATTGGGGGAGGGCCCTATTTGAGGGGGGACCGCTATTCCTAAATTTTACGGTAATGCGGTACACATGGGAGTGAGTAGGAAGAACTCGAGGTCTCGAGTGGGCATTTGCTAGTAACATCATATTATTATGTGCTAGACAGGGATAAGTGCAGTTTTGACGTGTGCCGGTATGGTGCTAGTCTAGACTGTGTAAGTAGGAGGTGGTACTGTACAAGTGCGGTGCAGTACTGTAACTTCTGGTTGCTTGCTCTGTGAGACCTCTATCATAATATAATTACGATTATTTACGCGCGATGGGATGTTGCTGTTTTTGAAGTGACTATCCGTTTCGCCCATTATGTTTGCGTTTGGATTGGATTGGGTGAAGCGGCTTAGCTTGGCTGCGGGGATGGTGGGACGGGGTGGAAGGCGGTTTCGGGGGGTGGTGGCTTTGGGAGTGTTGTGCTGGGATTGTGGAACCTTTCTGGGCTTCGCGATTTAACTCTAGGGGAGGTTCAAAGTTGGCCGGGGTAGAGACGGTATTCCCTTAGGGGAAATTTTTATTTATTTATTTTCCCCGACATAGAAACTAGGACCCCCGAGCTTTCTTGAGAGCGCAAACACCTTTTAGAGATATTGCTAAATGGGAAAGCCCCCGGACCGTGTTGAACATAAAATTTCCTCCAAACAACTCAGACGGGGCACCAGAAGAGCCTTAACAAAAATTTGTAAACCCAATCATCCCAACCTCCCGTATAATAATACAATAGCTAAGCAGCGTCAATCTCGCGCCCCTCCGCCGCTAAAACTTCCCTCTCCAACAACGCCTCCCCGACCTCCCTCAGCAAACCGCGAAGCCGGCCCTCCAGCTCCTCCCTTCGATGAACGTTCTCTTGCAACCGCTCGATCTCCACTTTATACTTCTCCATAGCGTGCAGTTCTGCCCACTTCTGTCTCTGCTCTTCGACGGCATGCCGTCGCTCCGTGGGATCGGCCGCACTGGATGGCTTAGTTAGTGGCTGGAGGGCAGTCAGGCGCGCGGTTGTGATGGCGAAATAATTGTTAAGCAGGTGTAGCTCCGACTGCGCGTATGTGCGCAAAGAGGTGAGCGAGGTTTCGCTGTGGGAAATTGTCCCTAGGAGGGAGACGTAGTGGTGCAGTGCTGGGGAGTTTGGAGGGCACAGGAGGAGCTTTTGTTGACCGGGCTGGGGGAGGTGCTGTTAGCGCAGTGAGCGAGAGGAAAGGAGAAGAAGGGGAGATTTACCATTTTTTTTTGTACTAAGAGGGGGTCAGGTTTTAAAGACAAAGGTCCGGCCTTTTCAGGGAAGGAGAGTACGGAAGGGACAATTAAGATTAACCCTTAGCGGTGAAAAGAGTGAGCTCAGGACGAGCAAGCTCAGGGGGACTCTCTTCATAGATATATACTTCATGATTCTTGGCAATAGGAGACGCCTCTAGTTTTGAAGCAGATTCGAGACGTTTCGAACGTGGAAGCACCCCTAAGGGGGTAATAAGGATGTTGGTATCAAGAAGGGTCCAATGCTGACTCATTTGTTAGTCATTTGGCGCTCTGGTTTTGGGTCGCGAACCGGAGGGAATAGCTTAATTGTCCTGTTGGAAAAGGGGTATTCGTAATAAAAATGACCAGGGAAGTCTATCCAGTTCTCCTGAGCTTAATGGTTCTAGTCTACTTGTAGGGTATCCAAAAAGACATTGCGTTCCTCAGGGATTTCTGGACTGTTTCAGTTTGTAATCTCATCCGGCCGCTCCAAAATACTAATGGAACCGCAATTCACCGAAGCCCACAGTAGGCCCAATAACCACCAGTAGTTCGGGCAGTTACACGAGGTCTAGTGGTATTACCAACATTATGATCCGGGACAAGTCCAAGGCAGGGATAGCCGGGTGTGCATTTCTTTCAACTTCCTCTCGCTCTTTGCTCTCCGAGGGGTTTTCAGGCCGGGATGTTCACAACGCCCAAATCCTTAAGCTGTTGTCCCACCCCCTTTCTTCCGAGTTCTCATCATCTGCGCCTAGTTTCCTAGTGCCCGAGCAAGTGGCCATGACCACGCCCCCTGGATGAATAGCAGCACTACTGACTACATCGTCATGAGCTTTCCACTCAAACGCCTTCTCGCCCTTCCCATCAGTCTCCCAAACTCTAACCATCCCGTCAACCCCACCGGATACCACTTCCCCTCCTAGTGAATAGGCAATATCAACCCCTATCCTTTGATTTGTCTGCGCCATCCTCCCTTCAAGGCTCTCCACCTTCTCACCAGCAACCCGAACATCATAAACGGATACTACGTCACTCTTCCTCTCGACAACATGTAGATATCTTCCACATTTACTCCATAACAATTGCGTAATCCCACTACCTTCGCCATCAACTGTGAACACACCGATGGTGCTTCCACTACCGCAATCATCATAGAGCCCCACCTGTCGAGAAAGTGTTCCGGCAGCAAGAACGCCATTGTTGATAGCCAAAGCCGAGATGATCCCCTTCATAGTTTCACTGGTTTGCGCGCTCCGTCGTGTCGGGATCGTCTTGAGATCTAGATATGGCCCCTCACCGGGCCGCTGAAGGTCAAAGAATGATATCTGAGAAGTGGCTCCGACGATAAATTTGTTTGGGTCTTCGAGAGTGAAAAGCATTGACTGCGGGGAGAGGTACTTTTCGGTTTGGAGGTTGATGAGGGGGTACGATGCGCGGGTGTTTGTTGTGAGGAGGTCGTGTAGATGGATCGGATGGTCGCGGGTGGACTTCAGGAAGCAGCAGGTCGCTGGGTCGGCGAGGGACATGGAGGGGTAAACCGTGACGCATGATATCGGCTCAGCAGATGCGGTTTGCGAGTACGGTGTCAGGGATTTCGGTTCATCGGAAGGGTCGAGAAGATCTACCGGTCTTTTTTCTCAAGATGGAGGGGTCAATATGGAATCAGGAAAGATGATGCGGTGAGGATAGGAGGGATATAATTACAGGACAAACGTGCGGAGAATGTTGTCCTCACTGTTAGTAAGGACACATGTTCCGTCCGGAGACCACTGCGCACTCTTGAAGAGATTACTCTCATGTGGGTTTCCTAGGCCTGACCGTTTCTGTAGGGACAATTCCCTCGCAGGAGTCTCAGCGACAGAGCAATTGTAAGTTGTTCCTGTAGAAGCGACAAGTTTTGGTGGCTTTAAGAGGGACATTTGGAGTTGGGATAAGGTGTGTTGCGGATGCGGCTCTGCAGAAGCCTACCGTAACGCCCGGGGTAGCCCCCATCCTAATCTAAGCACCGGCCAAGACCATTTTCGGAAATGGCCCCTGCGTGCCAAAGTCCAAATAAAGTGATAAACAATTATGACCGTCATACTAAATTTAATCTATTACTACTGCATTGTTTTAGGGGCTTTCTAGAGAATTTTTATTACGAAACTAATAAAATATTCCATTGTAACGCGATTTGTAGGCCTCTAGATGAACTTTTGCTCTAATCAAAATGGCTAGGAGGGTAGCTGCTGTCTAGCCCCCTAATTTGAGGAAAAATAATAAGGTTTTCAGGAGCGATCGTTTAAAATACCATGAAAAACAGGGGTCTCTGTTTAAAATACCATGATATACCATGACAGGGGCGAAGTTTGCAAACTATGACCTCCTCCACACCAAATGCGACCACTTGCAGAAATAATCATTATTCAGGACTCTAAATACCTTCATGAGGGGCCCAAATAAAATAATAATAAAATAATAAAAATCATAGGATAATTATCAAAAATAAGGCCATGTGAGGCCTAATTTTTAATATTTTCCCAGTGGTAAAGATGGGGCTTGGCACAGTTATGATGCCTAAAAAGGGTTGATTTTCGTTTAATTTTGCGCCAAGATTGCTAGTACCATGGCTCGGCAAGAAGTTATGGAACAGTTATTCTAAGTTAACCAGCCAAATATATCCTTGTCTGTCCCAGTTAATTGTTTTCTACCCTTGTAATTGTGGCTTGAAACTTCACCCCTGTCATGGTATATCATGGTATTTTAAACATACCCCCCTGTTTTTCATGGTATTTTAAACGTTCGCTCGGTTTTCAGGGAAAGCAGCATGATATTCCTTCATACTCGTCCCAGGCAAGAAGTACCCGAAAATTGAGGTGATCAGACGCCATTTTGGGCAATTCTCACCAAAATTGCCCCTGCTAACCGTGTCCACAGACCCCCAAGAGATGTTTTACCTCTAAAATA